>BFBZ01001559.1_pt1 | contig 14835 bp, 12 predicted proteins | sample 1888401 | NCBI WGS metagenome assembly BFBZ01 (sample SAMD00112614, study PRJDB3348) | symbiont metagenome | host: Chara braunii | reverse complement strand
CCTTGAACCTTCCATCGTCAACCGCAACCGGACGACCAAGATCCGGACCCGAACACGCTCGTCTAGGAGGACATTGTCCATGACCAAACTGACCCGCCGCTCGTTCACGGGCGGCCTCGCCGCCGGCACCGCGTTTGCGGGCCTTCCGGCGCATGCCCAGGCCCCGAACAAGGTGCTGCTCGGCTATACCGCGGTCGCCGATTTCACCTCGGCCTTCGTCGCGCAGGAACAGGGCTATTTCCGTTCGCGCGGCCTCGATGTCGGCTTTCAGCTGATCGCGCTCAATTCCAACATCCCGGCCGCCATGCAGGCCGACAGCGTGCAGATCGGCGGACCGACGCCGTCGGTCATGCTGCAGGCCAATGACGGCGGCCTCGACCTGGTGGCGGTCGCCGGCGGATCGGTGACGTCGAAGGACGTCGCCAATTACGGTTTCGTCGAAAAGCTCGGCGCCGGCATCACCGATGCCAAGTCGGCCGAAGGCAAGCGCATCGGCGTGCCCGGCCTCGGCGCCTTCCTGCATGTGCTGTTCCGCAAGTGGATGGCCGAGAAGGGGGCCGACTGGAAGAAGGTGACCTTCGTCGAGACGCCGTTCCCGCAAATGGCCGACATCCTGCGCGGCGGCTCGGTCGACGGCCTGATCACCGGGTCGCCGATCATGGAGCGCATCGTCCAGGGCAATATCGGCCGCGTCGTATCCTATTTCCACACCGAACTGCCGGCCGGCCTGCCGGCGATCCTCTACTCGACCACGCGGGCCTGGGCGACCAAGAACCCACAATTGGTCAAGGCGTTCCGCGAGGGCCTGACCGAGGGCTCGGCCTTTGTCGCCGACAAGGCCAATGACGCCAAGGTCCGCGCCATCATCGGCAAATATATCGCGCTGCCGCCGGCAGTGCTCGCCACCGCGATCATCTCGGCGCAAAAGCCGTCGATCACGGTCGCCGAGATCGACTACTGGATCAAGATCATGCGCGAACAGGAAATGCTGCGCGGCCAGCCGGTCGCGACCAACGTCGTCCTGCCGTGAGCCATCAGGAGATGCTTGCCCGGTCACCGGCAAACGACGCCGCCATCGCTTTCGCCGGGCTCCGTGTGGAGCTCGGCGGCAAGCCCATTCTGGAAAACGTCACGCTCGACGTGAAGCCGGGCGAGTTCATCTGCGTGATGGGTCCGTCTGGCTGCGGCAAGACCACGCTCCTGCGCGTGGTGGCGGGGCTCGTCGCCGCTACCACCGGCAGCGTCACCTCGTTCGGCCGACCGATCACCGGACCGAGCCGCGAGGTCTCCGTGGTGTTCCAGGACTATGGCCGTGCGCTGCTGCCCTGGCGCGACGCCCGCGGCAATGTCGCGCTGGCGCTGGAGGCGGCCGGCATGCCGCGCGCCGAACAGGGGCCGCTGATCGAGACCCTGCTGGCCAAGGTCGGCCTGAAGGATCACGCTCAGAAGTTTCCCTCGCAGATGTCGGGCGGCATGCAGCAGCGCCTGCAGATCGCCCGCTGCCTGGCGCAGGAACCCAAGGTCCTCCTGATGGACGAGCCGTTCGGCGCGCTCGACGCGATGACCCGCCAGCAATTGCAGGACGAGGTTCTGGCACTCGCCGCCGAGCGCAACACCACGGTGTTCTTCGTCACCCACGACCTCGAGGAAGCGCTCTATCTCGGCGATCGCGTGGTGGCCCTGCTGCCGCATCCCGGCCGCATCGCGCGCATCGTCGACGTGCCGCTGGCGCGCCCGCGCAACCAGCTGACCACCCGCGAGCACCCGGACTTCCTCAGGCTCCGGCGCGACCTGTTCGACATGATGCAAGAGAGCCACTGATGTCGGGCTCCTCCACACGCTGGACCAAGGCGACCGCCCTGCCGCTCGCCGTGCTGGTGGCGGCCGAGGTCTGGTTCCGCGGACCGGGCGCCGCTTCCGAAAGCCTGGCGCCGCCGACCCTGGTCGCCAAAGCCTGGGTGGAGGCGCTCGCCGACGGCACGCTGGCGCTCGCGACGCTGCAGACGCTGATCGGTGCGGTCGGCGGCCTGGTCCTCGGCGCCTTCACCGGCCTGGTGCTCGGCTTCCTCATCGGCCTGTCGCGCACCGCCATCGCGCTGACCACGCCCTCGGTCGAGCTGTTCCGGCCGATCCCGTCGGTCGCGCTCATTCCTCTGGCGCTGCTGGTTTTCGGCTTCGGCTATCGGATCGAAATGGCGATCGTCGGTTTCGCCACGTTCTGGCCCTGTCTGATCCTGGCGCAGGCGGCCGCCTCGCAGATCGAGCCGCGCCTGCTCGAAGTGTCCAAGGTCATCGGGCTTAGCCCGGCGCAACGGCTGTGGAAGATCGTGCTGCCGGCCGCCATGCCGCGCATCTTCGTGGCGCTCAGGCTCGCCGCGGGTTTTGCCCTGGTGGTCGCCGTCACGGTCGAGATCGCCGCCAACCCGCAAGGCCTCGGCTACATGCTGATGATCGCCCAGCAGACGCTCAGGCCGGAACTGATGCTCGCCTCGCTGTTCTGGATCGGCTTCATCGGCTGGGCCGTCAATGCCGGCCTCAATACCTTTCAGGGGCGGCTGTTCCGCCACCAGCGGGTCGCCGCGGAGGCGCGGACATGAAGACACGCGATGTCCTGTTGTTTGCCGGCTCGCTCGCCGTGGTCGCGGCGATCCTGTTCCTGTGGTGGCTCGCCGCCGTCACCGGCACGGTCTCGCGCGCCTTCGTGCCCAACCCGTTCGATGCCTGGGCCGCGCTGATCGACGGCTTCCGGCGCGGCGACCTGCTCAGCCAGACCATCGGCACGGTCGGCCGCATGCTGCAGGGCTGGCTGCTCGCCGGACTGATCGGCGTGGTGCTCGGCGCCGCCATCGGCCTGTCGAGGACCGCCCGCGACTACCTGCAGCCGACGCTCGAATTCCTTCGGCCGCTGCCGGCTTCGGCGATCATTCCGGTGGCCATCGCGCTGATGGGCCTGTCGCCGGCCATGGCGCTGACCGTCGTCGCCTTCGGTTCGCTCTGGCCGACCCTGCTCGGCACCATTCACGGCTTCGCCGAGGTCGAGCCGCGGCTGAAGGAGGTGGCGCGCTGCCTTCAGATGTCGGGCCCGGCCTTTGCCTGGAAGATGGGCCTGCCCAACGCCATGCCCGACATCCTGGCCGGCATGCGCCTGTCGATGACGGTGGCGCTGATCCTGGCGATCATCTGCGAGATGCTGGCATCCCAAGCCGGCCTCGGCACGGCGATCCTGCTCGCCGCCCGGTCGTTCCAATCGGCCGACCTGTTCGCCGGCATCGCACTCTTGGGCGCGATCGGCCTGGTTTCCAACCTGGCTCTGCGTGCGGTCGAAAAGCACACGCTGCGCTGGCAAACACAGCACTGACGGAGGAAATAGAATGGCGCGCCGGATCATCGATCTGTCCGTGTCGCTGCGAGCCGACATCGCGTCGGACCCGCCGGGCACGACCCCCTCCATCACCTATGTCGATCACAAGGCATCGGTCCAGCAGATCCTGCAGTTCTTTCCGGGGCTGACCCAGGACGATCTGCCCGGCGGCGACGGCTGGGCGGTCGAGATGCTCGCCTGCTCGACCCATAACGGCACCCATCTCGACGCGCCCTACCATTTCCACTCGACCACCGACGGCGGCAAGCCGGCCTGGACTATCGACGAAATGCCGCTCGACTGGTGCCTGCAGCGCGGCGTGAAACTCGATTTCCGCCACTTCCCCGATGGCTATGTCGCGACCGCCGCCGATGTCGAGGCCGAATTGAAACGCTCCGGCGTGACGCTCCAGCCGCTCGACATCGTGGTGGTCAATACGGCGGCCGGCGCCCGCTACGGCCAGCCCGACTATGTCGGCCGCGGCTGCGGCATGGGCCGCGAGGCCACCCTCTACCTGACCGAGCGCGGCGTCCGGATCACCGGGACCGACGCCTGGAGCTGGGACGCGCCCTTCACCATCACCGCGAAGAAATATGCCGAGACCGGCGATGCCAGCCTGATCTGGGAAGGCCATCGCGCCGGCATGGTGCGCGCCTATGGCCATATCGAGAAGCTGACCAATCTCGACCAACTGCCGGCCACCGGTTTCCAGATCTCCTGCTTCCCGTTCAAGATTCACAAGGCCTCGGCCGGCTTCTGCCGGGCGGTCGCGATCTTCGAGGACTGAGCGCCATGAAACTCGTCACTTTCGCCGACACGCGGGGCCGGCAGTTTGTCGGCGTCGTGATCGGCGCCGCCGGTGCCGAACGGGTGCTGGACCTGGCCGCCGCGGCCAGGCGCTCGGGCAAGTCCGACGAGGCCTTCGCCACGATGCTGGCGCTGATCGACGCGGGTCCCGCCGGGCTCGATCTCGCCCGCGGCCTGATCGAGGCACGGGCCGGTGACGCCGACCTGTCGCAGCCGCTCGCGACCGCCAAGCTCATGGCTCCGGTCCCGGTGCCGCCGCAAATGCGCGACTTCTCGGTGTTTCCCGGCCACATCATCAATGCGCCGGTCGGCATGCGCCGCATGCTCGCCCGGATGAAGGGCGACGAGGCCGGCGCGCTGGCGGTTCAACCGGAAGCCGACGTACCGCCGGTCTATCGCGACAAGCCGATCTACTACATCACCAACCGCTTCAGCGTGGTCGGCACCGGCACCGAGGTGGTCTGGCCGTCCTATAGCCAGATGATGGATTTCGAGCTCGAATTCGGCATCATCCTGGGCAAGGGTGGCACCGATATCGCCAAGGACCAGGCCAAGAGCCACATCTTCGGCTACACGATCTTCAACGACTTCTCGGCGCGCGACGCCCAGATCGCCGAAATGCAGGGCATGCTCGGCCCGACCAAGGGCAAGAGCTTCGATGCCGGCAATGCCATGGGGCCCTATCTGGTCACCGCCGATACGGTGAAGGACCCCTATGCGCTCAAGGCGGTCGCCCGGATCAATGGCGAGACCTGGACCGACACGACGACAGCGGGAATGCTGCATTCGTTCGAGGACATGATCGCTTATGTGTCGCGCTCCGAGACGCTGCATGCCGGCGAGTTCTTCGGCTCCGGCACGGTCGGCGGCGGTTGCGGGCTCGAGCTCGAACGGTTCCTCACGTCCGGCGACGTGGTCGAGCTGACGGTCGAGGGACTGGGCACGCTGACCAACCGCGTGGTCAGGAAAGACGCCTGACCGACGCCGCCGACACGTCATTTCGACGCGCCGGCACAGGCGCGCTTTATCCCCAGGGAAACCCATGGCGAACAACCCGATCGACGGCTTCACGGTCGACCGCAGCCAGATCGGCTATGTCGGCGAAGGGCTGCAGCGGCCCGAATGCATCCTGGCCGAGCGCGACGGCTCGCTATGGGCGGCGGATGCCCGTGGCGGCGTCGTCCATATCCGTCCCGACGGCACCCAGAACCTGATCACCCAGAGCGAGGGTCGGGCCTTTTCGGGCGCCACCGACGAGGCGACCCGCTTCACCGTCGGCACCTTGCCGAACGGGCTCGCCTTCGCGCGCAACGGCGACATCGTCATTTCCAATTTCGGTACCGACCGTCTGGAGATCATGAACAGGACGACCGGCGAGACCAAGGTGCTCGCCGATACGATCGACGGAAAGCCGATCGGCAAGGTCAATTTCGTGCTGCGCGATTCCAGGGACCGGCTCTGGCTGACCATCTCGACCCGCATCGTCAACTGGATGCAGGCCGTGTCGCCCAAGATCGCCGACGGTTTCATCGCGCTCTACGAACAGGGGCGCCTGCGGGTGGTGGCCGACAACATCGCCTTCACCAACGAGATCCGCTTCGACGCGAAGGAGGAGTGGCTCTACGCCGTCGAGACGTCGGGGCCCAAGATCACCCGGTTCCGCCTGCAGGACGACGGCAGCCTGACCGACCGCCAGACCTTCGGCCCGGAAGATCACGGCGCGCCGATCGACGGCATCGCCTTCGATGCCTTCGGCAATCTCTGGGGCACCCATGTGATGATGGACCGCATCTTCGCCATCACCCCGGAAGGCGAATTGCGCATCCTGCTCGACGACCACGACCCCTGGACCAGCCGGCAGCTGATGACCGCCTTCTACAAGGGCGAGGCGGGACCGGATGAAATGCTGGCGGCCGGCGGCCGCATCGCACCGTGGTTTGCCTCCGTCACCTTTGGTGGCCCGGACCTGAAGACGGTCTATATCGGCTCGCTGCGCGGCACCCGCATCCCGTTCTTCCGCTCGCCGGTGGCCGGCTTGCCGATGGTGCACTGGAACGAGCGCTGACCGGAGCCCCCGGATTGAGCGCGATCGGCTCGAATTGAAGCAAGCTGGTCGTCTTGCCTTCATCCTTGCCGCGCTTGGCGCCGGACCGGACGCCACCCGCCCAGTTGGTCCACACCGCGTCTTGGCCGGGCTTGTCCCGGCTTTCGGCACGCGCTTGTGAGTACGAGCCGAAACTCGAGGGATGACAGATTGGCAGCACAGATCATTCCGACCTGACGCAATCGGACTCTAGGCACTCGCCGGATAGGCCCCGCCATAGGCAGGAGGCTGCTGACCTTCCGCCTGCTCGGCCAGCGCGGCGGCGCGCCAGGCGAACATCTGCTGCCGCTCCTCCGGCCGCAGGTCGAGAACGGTCAATCCGCCGTCGAGCAGCAGGATTTCGCCTTGCGGCCCGGCGGCGGCGAGCGCCTGCGCACCCGCCTGATCGACGAAGAACGGCCAGAGTCCGGCCGGAAAATCGACCGTGGTCTCCGGCGCGAAGGCGGGGCCTGATGTCGGCCGGGCATAGGTCCAGGCCCAGGTCTTGCCGTTATTGGTGCCGTCGCGGCGCAACTCGACCAGCACCGGGCTCATGACCTTTCCGGACAGCGCCCGGAACTGCTTGTTGGAATCATCGGGCCGGCGGCGCAGCGCTTCGCGCAAGGAAGCGAGCCCACCTGCGCCGAACAGCACGATGAACAGGCCGGCGGTGATCAGCCGGTTCCAGAAATGGTCCAGCGCCAGATCGGTGGTGACCACAGCCGGGTTGCCCTTCTGCTGCATGATCCGGATCGAATAGGATCCGAAATGCAGATCGAAAAAGCCGAAACTCATCTCCTCGCGGATGGTTCCGGCCGGACCGCGCCGCTCCGCCGTCACGTCGCAGAAATGCAGAACCAGCTTGCTCTTGCACTTGCCGGCGACGAAGCGCGCCTGGGTCGACGGCTCGACATTGCCGATGAGGCGCGCGTCCTTCACCAGCCCAGGCCCCATCAGGAAGAGAATGCCGCCGACAAACGCGACGCCCAGCAGGAACAGCGCGAAGGCGCCGAGCCGGTTTGGCGGCTTCGGCAGCACGACCTTGAGGGGGCGAACGGGGAAAGGCGGGTGGTTCATTGCAAGGTCCGTCGTCTCGTTTCGGCATGGGGGTCGCGAGCCCCCCATGGCTAGGGCAGCCATGTTTCAGCCCTGCGGCGCGGCAGGCTCGCCAAGACTTCATGCCGGATAAGACTTCGTGCCGGATAAGACTTCGTGAGGCCTCAGGCGGAAGCGGCCGCGGCCTGCCGCTCCGCCGCCTTGTCAAGCAGGGACTGCCGCCAGTTCTGCAAGGTCTGGCGCTCCTCGTCGGTCATGCCGACAACGGTCAGCCCGTCATCCAGCAACAGAGCCTCGCTGCCGGGACGGCCGACCACCGCCAGCGCCTTGGTGCCCTCGGGATTGAGGAAGAATGGCCAGGCGCCGGCCTCGAAGCGCACCGCGGTTTCCTTGGCCAAGGAGGGGCCCGCTGGCGTGTAGCGCCAGGTCCGCCCCTTGTCGCCCTCGTCCTGATGGCCGCGGATATCGGCGATGACAGGCGTCATGACCGTATTGTGCAGCGGCTTGAAGACCTTGTTGATGCCCGCCCCGCGGCGGAACGCCTGGCGGAGCAGGGCGAAGCCGCCACCGATGAGCAGGACGAACAAGCCGACGGCCAGCAGGGCCCGATCCCAGAGATGATCGAGGGCCAGCGACGTGGTCAGCATCGCCGGATTGCCCTGCTTCTGCACGACATGGGTCGTGTAGGAGCCGAAATGCAGGTCGAGGAAGGCGAAATGGCTCTCCGCCCTGACCGGGCCGCCAGGGGTCCGGCGCTCGATCGTCGCGTCGCAGAAATGCAGAATGATCTTGCTGCGGCACTTGCCGGTGACGACGCGGGCATCGGGCGCCGGCTCGTCATTGCCGTTGATCTGGAAATCCTGGGCAAGGCCCGGCACGGCCAGGTAGCCAAGGCCGCCAGCCAAAGCCATCATGATCAAAAAGAAGAAAATCGCACTGATCTTGCTGGTGGGCTTGGGCAGCGTGACCGGCAGCGGCCTGGTCGGGAAAATCGGATTGGCCATGACATCCTCACATCCGAAGGGCCGGCAAAGCATGGGGCGAGCTGCCGCAACCAGGGGCGAATCCCCTCAGGGAAGAATTGCAATCTTGCCGCGAAATCCGTTTGTTTCAATCTTTGTGCATGGCACCCTGGTCTTCGCCCCACGCAAGGCGGCGACAACGTTCGGGATCGGCGCGCATGCTCATCAGGCGCTTCAATCCGCGATGACGACATGACGCGCGCGTCCTTGCCGTCCATAATGGCGGCCGACTCGTTCGAGGCTTCCCTGACCATGCACGCCGACCATCACCGCCCCGTCCGCGAAGGCGACCGCGTTTTCCTCGTCGACGCCTCATCCTTCGTGTTCCGCTCCTATTTCCAGTCGATGAACCAGGACCGGAAATACAATTCCCGGTCCGACGGGCTGCCGACCGGCGCGGTCCGGCTGTTCGCCACCAAGATCCTGCAATTCGTCCAGGACGGCGCGCTCGGGGTGAAGCCGACCCACCTCGCCATGATCCTGGACAAGAGCGAGAACTCGTTCCGCAAGGCGCTCTACCCGGCCTACAAGGGCAACCGGCCGCCGCCGCCGGAGGATCTGGTGCCGCAATTCCCGCTGATGCGCGACGCCATCCGCGCCTTCGGCCTGCATCCGATCGAGCAGGACACCTATGAGGCCGACGACCTGATCGCCACCTATGCCGAACAGGCCAAGGGCCGTGGCGCGGATGTGCTGATCATCTCCGCCGACAAGGACCTGATGCAATTGGTCGGGCCGCGCGTCGCCTTCTACGATCCGGAAAGCGGCATCAAGGGCAAGCCCGGCTATCGGCCCGAACGTCTGCTGATCCATGAGGACCGCTTCGAACGCTGGAACGTGCCGGTCGACAAGCTCGGCGAGGTCTCCGAATATTGGGAGGGCCAGCCGCCGGAGAAGATCGTCGATATCCAGGCGCTGGAAGGCGACACCTCCGACAACGTGCCGGGCGCGCCGGGCATCGGCCGCAAGACCGCCGCCCAGTTGATCGCCGAATTCGGCGATGTCGAGACGCTGCTGGCCCGCGCAGCCGAGATCAAGCAGCCGAAGCGGCGCGAGACCCTGACCGACCCGGGCGTGATCGAGAAGGTGCGCCTGTCGCGCAAGCTGGTCGAGCTGGTGCGCGACGTCCCGGTCGAGATCCCGCTCGACGATACCGGCCTGGAGCAGCCCGACGGCAAGACCCTGGTGGCCTTCCTGAAGGCACTGGAATTCACCACCATCACGCGCCGGGTCGCCGAGCTCTACGGCGTCGATGCCAGCCAGATCGAACCGGACCCGCGGCTCGCCGTGGTCGCGGGCGCGCCCCGAACGGCGACCGCCGCGCCGGGGACCGCCGACGGCGCCGCTGCGACACCGGCCGCATCCAGCGAGGCCGCCTCCGGCGAGATCGAGGCGACGCCGCAGGCGCTCGCGGGACGTGTCGCCCAGGCGCTCAAGGGCGCGGCGGTCGATCGCTCCGGCTATCTGTGCATCACGACGCTCGATGCCCTCGACGCCTTCATCGCCGCGGCGCGCGAGGCCGGCGTGGTGGCGCTCGACACCGAAACCACCTCGCTCGATGCGATGAGCGCCGAACTGGTCGGCTTCTCGCTGGCGATATCAGCCGGCAAGGCCTGCTATGTGCCGCTCAACCATCGGGCCGGCAGCGAGGGCCTGTTCGATTCGGGCCTGGTGCCGGACCAGATTCCGGTCCGTGCCGCGCTCGACCGGCTGAAGGCGCTGGCCGAGGACCCCGGCGTGCTGAAGGTCGGGCAGAACCTCAAATACGACCTCCTCATCCTCGGCCGCTACGGCGTCACCGTGGCGCCCTATGACGACACCATGCTGATCTCCTATGTGCTCGACGGCGGGCGCGGCAGCCACGGCATGGATGCGCTGTCGGAACGCCATCTCGGCCACGAGACGATCGCCTATTCGACGGTTGCCGGTACGGGCAAGAACGCGATCACCTTCGATCGCGTGCCGCTCGACAAGGCGACCGCCTATGCCGCCGAGGACGCCGATGTGACATTGCGGCTGTGGCAGGTGCTGAAACCCCGCCTGCCGGCCGAAGCCAAGACCAATGTCTACGAGACCCTGGAGCGGCCGCTGGCCGCCGTGCTGGCCCGCATGGAGCGGCGCGGCATCCTGGTCGACCGCCAGGTGCTGGCACGGCTTTCCGGCGATTTCGCCCAGACCGCCGCGCGGGTCGAGGCCGAGATCCAGGTTTTGGCCGGCGAACCGCTCAATCCGGGCTCGCCCAAGCAGCTCGGCGACATCCTGTTCGGCAAGATGGGCCTCGACGGCGGCACCAAGACCAAGACCGGCGCCTGGTCGACCGCGGCCGGGGTGCTGGAGGACCTGGCCGAGCAAGGCCACGAGCTGCCGCAGAAGATCCTCGACTGGCGCACGGTGTCGAAACTGAAATCGACCTATACCGATGCGCTGCCGACCTACATGAATGCCGAGACGGGCCGGGTCCACACCTCGTTCTCGCTCGCCGCCACCACGACCGGCCGGCTGTCCTCGTCGGAACCCAATATCCAGAACATTCCCGTCAGGACCGAGGAAGGCCGCAAGATCCGCACCGCCTTCATCGCGGCGCCCGGCATGAAACTGGTCTCGGCCGATTACAGCCAGATCGAGCTGCGCGTGCTCGCCCATATCGCCGACATCCCGCAATTGCGGCAAGCCTTTGCCGACGGCGTCGACATTCACGCCATGACCGCGTCCGAAATGTTCGGCGTGCCGGTCAAGGGCATGGACCCGCTGGTCCGGCGGCGCGCCAAGGCGATCAATTTCGGCATCATCTACGGCATTTCGGCCTTTGGCCTGGCCAATCAGCTGGGCATCGCCCGCGAGGAAGCCGGCGCCTATATCAAGAAATATTTCGAGCGCTTCCCCGGCATCCGCGACTACATGGACGCGACCAAGGCGTTCTGCCGCGAGAACGGCTATGTCGAGACGATCTTCGGCCGGCGCTGCCACTTCCCGGCGATCAAGTCGGGCAATCCGTCCGAGCGCGCCTTCGTCGAACGGCAGGCGATCAACGCGCCGATCCAGGGATCGGCCGCCGACGTCATCCGCCGGGCCATGATCCGCATGGAGGCGGCGCTGACCGCCGCCAAGCTCGACGCGCTGATGCTGCTGCAGGTGCATGACGAACTGGTGTTCGAGGTACCCGAGGCGGAGGTCGACCGCACCTTGCCGGTGGTCCGCCGGGTGATGGAAGAGGCGCCCTTCCCGGCGCTGCAGCTGAAAGTGCCGCTCGCCGTCGATGCCAGGGCCGCGGCGAACTGGGACGAGGCGCATTGAGGCGCCGGGCCTGATGCCCGGCGCGGCAGCGCCCGGCGCGTGAGCCGGCGGCGGGCCCATGGCGGCCCGCCTCCCGGCAGCGCGTCATTTTGCCTTGGCCAGCCGCTTCAGCGCGCCGCGCGCCATGAAGCCGGCGCTGGCATAGGTCAGGACGAAGGCAATGACCAAGGCGCCTGCCAGGCCGATCGCGACGATCGACAGGTCAAGCTTCGCCCGGCCGAGCCCGAGCATCGCGGCAAGGCTGCCGAAGCTGACGAAACCGAAGGTGGCATAGGCCTGGATCAACAGCGCCGCGACATTGACGAGCAGGGCGATAACCGCGGCGCTGGCTGAAAAGCGCAGCTTTTCGCCTGACGTCATGACCCGGCCGGTGGCGCGAACGAAGACGTCGAACGCCGGTGCGAGGGCAACCACCAGGGTCACGACCCCCATCGAGCCCGGGACATCAAACCTGAACAGCGCGGTCGCCAGATAGACCACGGCGAGACACAAGACGAAAGCCATCGCGAAACGGATGACGGCGGGGGCGATGCTCGCCTTGTCCGGGGAACCGATGTTCATTGGCCTGCCTCATGGCTGAAAATATCCGGCCTCATCGCGTGTCCGGTGTTGCCACCGCGCGCCGTCGGGCCGGGCCGAAAGCGCGGCCGGCTAGCGCCGGTCCGCCAGCACCTGAGCAATGGCCGCGCGGAGCTCCGGAATGCCCTGGCCCTTACGGCTCGAGGTCGCGATGATTTCCGGGAAGGCGGCGGCGCGCTTCTTCAGCGCCTCGAGCGTCGCGGCGATCAGCGCGTCGAGCGCCGCGGCCGAGATCTGGTCGGCCTTGGTCAGCACGATCTGGTAGGACACCGCCGATTTGCCGAGTTCGTCGAGCACCTCGATATCGACCGGCTTCAACCCGTGGCGGGCGTCGACCAGGACATAGACGCGGGCGAGGTTCTGGCGGCCGCGCAGGTAGTCGTGGATCAGCCGGGTCCACTCCTTCACCTTGGCCTCGGGCGCCGCGGCAAAACCGTAGCCGGGCATGTCGACGATGATCAGGTCGGTCGGCGCGCCATGCTCCGGCGGCACATGGAAGAAGTTCAGTTCCTGGGTGCGGCCCGGCGTGTTCGACGTCCGCGCCAGGCTGTTCTGGTTGACCAGCGCGTTGATCAGGCTGGACTTGCCGACATTCGAGCGCCCGGCAAAGGCGATCTCGGTGCCGTTCATCGGCGGCAGGTGCTGCATGTTCGGCGTGCCGCGCCAGAAGTCCCACGGCCGGGCGAACAGCTTGCGGCCGGTTTCGATCAGGTTGTCGCTCACGCGCCGTCTCCGATGGACCGATGCGCGCCGCTGCCGGCCCGCAACCGAGCCGGGCCGGTCACGCCGGCGCGGCTCTCGAATAAGAAAAGGCCCCCGCGATGGATGTTATCCGTCGCGGGGGCCCGTTGAACAGCCGTCCAGACGTCAGGTCGCGGGCTTCTTACCCGCTCCGAACATCGACTTCATATTGTCCCAGAGCTCCAGCTTGACGCCGTAGCGGCGCATGATCACCGCCTGCTGCAGCACCGAAAGCGTGTTGTTCCAGGCCCAGTAGATCACCAGGCCGGCCGGGAACGAGGCCAGCATGAAGGTGAACATGATCGGCATCCACTTGAAGAAGGTCGCCTGGATCGGATCGGTCGGCGCCGGGTTCATCTGCATCTGGACCCACATCGTGACGCCCATGATGAGCGGCCAGACGCCGATCAGCAGGAAGTGCGGCACGGTGAAGGGGAGGAGCCCGAACAGGTTGAACAGCGAGGTCGGATCGGGGGCCGAGAGATCGTGGATCCAGCCGAAGAACGGCGCGTGACGCATCTCGATGGTGATGAACAGCACTTTGTAGAGCGCGAAGAACACCGGAATCTGGATGATGATCGGCCAGCAGCCGGCCAGCGGATTGATCTTCTCGCGCTTGTAGAGCGCCATCAACTCCTGCTGCTGCTTCATCTTGTCGTCCGCGAAACGGTCGCGGATTTCCATCATCTCCGGCTGCACCTTCTTCATCATGGTGATGGAGGCGTAGCTCTTGTTGGCGAGCGGGAAGAACAGACCCTTGACCAGCAGCGTGACCAGCAGAATGGCGATGCCGAAATTGCCGGTCTTGAGGAAGATCCAGTCCATCACCGTGAACAGCGGCTTGGTGATGAAATAGAACCAGCCCCAATCGATCAGCCGGTCGAAGCGGTCGACGTTCAGGCTGTTGGCGTAGCCATCGACCACGGCGACTTCCTTGGCGCCGGCAAACAGGCGCGTGGCGGTCTCGGCGGTCGCGCCGGGCGCAATGGTGAGCGCCGGCTTGAGGTAGTCGGTCTGGTAGCTCTTCAGCCCATTGGCCTGGAAGAACTTGAAGCTCGAATCGGTGTCGGTCGCCTGGTCCGGGATCAGGGCGGCGGCCCAATATTTGTCGGTCATGCCGAGCCAGCCGCCGCGCGACTTGAAGCTCTGGGTGCGCGCCGTCTCGATGGCGGAATAGCCGACCTCCTGCAGACCCTTGTCGCCGAACACGCCGATCAGGCCTTCGTGCAGGATGTAATAGCCCGAGGTCTGCGGCGTGCCGTGGCGCGAGATCAAGCCATAGGGATGCAGCGTCGCCGGAGCGGTGCCGGCATTCACCACGGCATCGCGCACCGTGACCATATAGGTCGGGTCGATCTCGAAAGTGCGGCGGAAGGTCAGGCCCTGGCCGTTGTCCCAGGTCAGCGTCACCGGGCTCGCAGGCGTCAGCTTGCCGCTGCCGACCTGGGTCCACGGGGTCTGGGCGTTCGGCACGGCAATGGTCTGGCCGGCGCCGGCCACAAAGCCGAATTCGGCATAGAAAGGCTGGCGGTGGTTGAGCGGGTCGATCGGCGAACCCTGCGGCGACAGCAGGATGACGTTGGCGCTGCTCTTTTCGACCGTCTCGCGATAGGTCGCGAGCACGAGATCGTCGATGCGCGCGCCGACGAGGTTGATCGAGCCGATCAGCCGCGGTGTCTCGATGGCGACACGCGGGGTCGCCGCGATGACCTGCTCGCGCGTCTGGCTGACGACGGCGGCCGGCGCCACCGTGCCGGGGGCCGCCGGAGCGGTGGCCGATCCGGGCACGGGAGCCGCGCCGGGAGCCGGCGTGGCGCCCGGCGCCGGCTGGGTGGCGGCCGGCTGCTGGGCCTGCTGCTGACGCTGCGCCTCGCGCTGCCGTTCCATCTGCG
>BFBZ01001558.1_pt1 | contig 14836 bp, 14 predicted proteins | sample 1888401 | NCBI WGS metagenome assembly BFBZ01 (sample SAMD00112614, study PRJDB3348) | symbiont metagenome | host: Chara braunii | reverse complement strand
AAGGCTTTGCCGTCGTCGCTCAGGAAGTACGCGAGCTCGCCCAGCGGTCGGCCAGCGCAGCCAGAGAGATCAAGGCTCTGATCTCTACGTCTTCGGCCCAGGTTAAAGCGGGCGTGGAGCTCGTCGGCGAATCCGGTACGTCTCTCGCGCAGATCGTCGAACAGGTTAGCGCTATGAGCGCCACGGTCGCTGAGATTGCGGTTGCCGCGCGTGAACAGGCTGCCAGCTTGAGAGAGGTCTCGGCGGCCGGCGATCAGATGGACAAGGTCACTCAACAGAATGCAGCGATGGTGGAAGAGACCACCGCGGCGGCCCAGAGCCTGACCCAGGAGACCGAGAACCTCGCCGATCTGGTGCAACGGTTCAGGACACGCAGCGCGGCGACTTCAGGACAACGTCTTTACGCGTTAGCGTCTTAGTGCCGGCGCCTGACGCATGCTGAAGAACAGGCTGGGTTGCCGACTGCGCAACCCGGCCTGTTCGTTGCATCTCCATTGGATACAATCGCGAAAAACGTCGACGTAGAGTATCCCACGGTGACCCGTATTTCCTCCATCTGGCAACGGCCGTCTGGTCGATACCGTAGCGCTTGGCCAGCGATCTCAGGCTCTCTTGACGATGTTGTATCGCTAGACCGAGCGCCTCTGTCGTCGTCGAAGGAGGTTCGCCATCGGCCGCGTGCTCGACGACGGCACCTCTCAAGTCAGCACCTATGCCTATGACAGCAATGGAAATCTGACGCAGGTAACCGATCCGTCGGGGCGGATCACCTATTATGCCTATACGGATGGCATCGATGTCGCTGCCATTAGTCAAGCGAGTGAGTTTGGCACACGCTCCACGCTCGCTCAGTATATCTACAACAGGCAGCATCGGCCGATTTTCTATACGGATGCCGCTGGCCGAACCAGCACGATAGAATATAACGCCGCGGGCCAGACGACTTCGCTTACCGATGCGCTCGGCGAAAAGACAATCTATCAATATGACACGAATTCGAACCTGACGTCCGTCCTCAATGCGAACAACGTCACTGCCGCTAGCTATACTTTTCCTACGAGACAATGGATTTCCTGCAAGGGCTTTGGAGTGCCTATTTGTCTTGGCTGACGGTGACTCTACTTATGAGAACGGTGTCTACGCATACGAAATCGGTCTTTGCTATGAAGTACTTGATAAATTAGATGAAGCAAAAAAATACTTTGCCATTGCGGTAGATCAGAATCCGGCTGTCGGGGAGTTTCGTCTTGCAGCCAATCGGCTTGGAATCGCTCTACCGCCAGATCCCGTCCAAGGGTAACCGGCTGAGGGTTTCGAGAGTCTTTGAAGCCTTGATGCGCTAGTGGACTTTGCCGCTTTTGGGCAGATTTGCCGCGCCGCAAGAGTTGCTCAAATGACACCTCTTTGGAAAAAACTGCAACTTACTAGGGCAGACATCATGATTGGCTTTCGGTCAAGATGTCGCCCTGCCATCCCTAGTGCCACGATTGCAAAGTCTGTAACCTATTCCAATTCTCCGCTTCCTCGAAATGAACCACCGGCATGATCTATGGAATTGATCTCGGCACCGCGAATTCCCTTATCATTGTGCAACTCAACACGCGCACATCGAAACGCGTCCCATCTGGACCGCGGAGCTTATCAATAACACGGCTCGCCACCATTCTTGCCTGTTCAGGGGCAATGAAATCGGATGGTCAGGCATCCGGAGATGCTGCGAATCTGTTTCGCAAGTGACTTAAAGCTTGCACTTTGTTCGGTCCACATTGCCTCGTACGCGCCCAGTTTAAGCGCGGACGCAGTTCGCCTATGACGGACTTGGCCGCCGCATTGAGGTTGATGATATTCCCGCGGTGGGCGGCAGCGCCGCGATCTCCAAATATGTCTGGTGCGGCGACAAGCTTTGCCAGGCGCGTGATGCTTCCTATGCAGCGACGCGTTCTTATTTCGATGAAGGTGAATATGCGGTACGAGCATCGGTTCCTGGACTCTTCTACGGCGTTGATCAGATTGGCTCCGTTCGGCGCGTTTTTGAGAGCACAACCAGTGCTCCTGCCTACGACTATGATTCCTGGGGAGTTCCGTTGCAGACTGGAACTCCATTGGCTGATTTCGGTTTTGGCGGGATGATTGGTCATGGCCAGAATGGGATTTGGTTGGCGACGCGTAGAGCGTACGTGCGGTCAACAGGTCGCTGGGCAACCCGAGATCCTTTTGGTGAGGCAGGCGATCAGACTGGTAACCTCTATAACTACGTCAATGGTAATCCGGTAAGCGGTCTTGATCCACTAGGCCTCTGGACATTACAAATCGACTTCTCCACCACTTTTGCTTATCGCGGAGGCGCAGCTACCGGATTTGCAGGTGTTGCTTTCGATGACTCGGGAAATAGTGCGGTCTACTATGGTGGCGGACTTGGTGCTGGCATCGGGACGGGTGGCCGTATCGGCGTTGGAGCTGCTGTCTCAAATGCAACGTGCGTCAGCGATCTAGGTGGACCTTTTGTAAATGCCAGTACCAGTGCAGGGGCGGGTGAGAACGTAATGGGGGATACTTTCGTCGGAAAGCAGGACAATGGAAAAGCTATTGCTGGCGGCGGCGTGAGTTATGGTATCGGCGCCGGCGCCTCGACTTTTGTTGGTGCGACGAACACCTATGTAAATTAACGGACTTCACGGGCATGATGGTGAATTCGAAAGCCGTATTTTTGGCGATTTTCACGGCTTTGAGCGCGACGTCGTTTGGTGCCGCGTTCTTTAGAGTGAGTAACATTGTCGACAAAGCGAAGACTGTGCCGCTCCCTTCACAAGGGCTAATATATTCGTTTTCCTACAAGAGAAACATTTATTACATAAATTCTGCCGATCGAAATATATTATACTTACTCGCTGCTGTTACTGTTATTTCAATATTTTCTTGCATAGGAATCGCGTCTTTTTGGAAAGATAAGGGAAGTCCGAGTCGTGATGTAAGTAATTATGCTTTTGTCGCTGGAATTATACTGTTCTCTGTAATCTATTATCTGGCTCTATTTTAACTTGTTGATCACCCTTTGTTGTATTAGTCGCGCGTGCAGCAGGCTATTGATTTCGTGGTGCAAAAAGGGACGCAAAAAGGTCGCAGTGTCCGGGAGTTGTGCCGCGAAAAGTTTGATTTACATCAAGGCATTGGATTATGGACAGCGGCTGCGCCGGATAAGCATGCGCTTCGTTTCCACGAAAGGAACGGAGCACAGAATATGTGCATGTCGGCGAAGTGGTGATTATAGGTTCGCATGGCGATGTTTCGATCGCATTAAAACAGCTTACGACCAATCATTGCCCAAAGCGGCTTGGCAGAAAGGGGCATGCGTTGTCGCCGATGCGACGTTCCAGTGCGTCGAGTACCAGCTCCGCGGTTTTGGGAGCTGCCGCGATGCCGACATGTCCATGGCCGAATGCGGCGATCAGGCTGGGATGGCGCGACAGTGGGCCGATCACCGGGAGCCCGTCGGGCGTGGATGGACGATGTCCCATCCAGAGACGAAGGTTGGGCGTCTTGTCGGCGGCCAGATAGGGGTAGCTCGCCAGGGCATGCCGCTGCAGCACCTGCGCGCGCTCCCAATTCGGAGGCTTGTTCACGGTAGCAAGCTCGACCTGGCCCGAAAGGCGCAGGCCCATGTCGGTCGGCGTGTTGGCCATCCGGCCGGTGCTCGGCATTACGGGAATTTCAAAGGGTGTTTGGCCTGATGTGACGGTCACATGATAGCCCCTTTCGCTCTGCATCGGAATGCGCACGCCGAGCGGGCGCAGCAGGCGGTTGGAATGTATGCCCGCGGCCACGACGATGCGGTCGGCAGATAGCGTCTCGCCACCCGCAAGTACCGCCTGCGGCGTCACGCCGTCCAGGATGGCTGTCACGGCGGACTGATGGAATTGTACGCCCCTGAGTCGTGCGGCTTCCACAATTCCGGCGACATAGCGTCCGGTGTCGCGGCAATGGGCGCCGTTGACCACATGGATGGCGAACCGATAGGGCGGACCGAGAGCCGGGAGCCTTTGCCGGATTTCGGTCTCGTCCCACTCCACATATGCAACGCCGTTTTCTCGGCGCAGTTGCCAGCTCAGCGCTTCCGCCTCGAAGGAAGCCCGGTCGGGATAGGCGTAGAGCAACCCTTTTTGAAGAACGAGCTGCCCCTGTCCAGTCTTTCGCGCGAGTTCCAGATGTCGCTCAGGGCCATCGTGCAGCAGGAAGTTCAGCAACTTCGCCGTCCGGCGCACGCGGGTCTTGCTGGCACCAGCCCACAAAAACCGCAGGAGCCAGGGTGTAAGCTGCGGTAATGACCTCCAATCGATCGTCAGCGGCCCGTTTCGATCGAGAAGGAAGCCGGGAACCTTCCGCCACAGACCCGGCACGCTCATCGGTATGATCGAGGCCGGGCTGATCCAGCCGCCATTGCCGTAGCTTGCTCCGGCTTCGCTGCCTGGCGCATTGCCATCGCAAAGCGCGACATCCCAGCCAGCCTCCGCCAATCTCAACGCAGCGGTGGCACCAATAATGCCAGCGCCGACCACGATTACCTTGCCTGTCATTGCCGTTTTCGTCCTGCTCTCAGGAAAGTCCGCCATGAAAATGGCTGAGGAATTCTCGTGTTCTCGGCTCGCGGGGCTCGTTGATGACCTGGCGCGCATCTCCCGTCTCGACGACGAAGCCGTCCTGCATGAAGATGACCGTATCGGCGACATCGCGAGCAAAGGCCATCTCATGAGTGACGATGATCATCGTCATGCCTTGCTCGGCAAGCTGACGAATGACCGCCAGAACCTCGCCGACCAGTGCAGGATCAAGCGCAGAAGTGGCCTCATCAAACAGCATAACTTCCGGTTTCATGGCGAGCGCCCGCGCGATTGCCACGCGCTGCTTCTGGCCGCCCGAAAGTTGCTCCGGCCGTGCGTCGGCCTTCGCGACCAGGCCGACCTTGGCGAGAAGCTCCATCGCGACGGTCCGCGCTGTACTCCTGTCCTGTTTCAACACGCTCACCGGCCCCACCATCACATTGTCGATGACGCTCATATGCGGGAACAGATTGAAGTTCTGAAACACCATGCCCGTATTGGCCCGGAAGGCCGCCAGATCCCGGTCGCGCATGGCAACCCGGCCCGCGGAAAAATCCATCCGCCTTCCGCCGATGGTGATGCAGCCCGCATCCGGCAATGACAGCAGATTGAGGCTGCGCAACAAGGTCGACTTTCCCGAACCGCTTGGCCCGATCATCGCCACCACATGACCGCGCGGTACGGAGAGGTTGATGTCCTTTAAGACGTCAAGAGGACCAAAGGATTTCTTCAGGCCGACGACCTCGATCATCACTTCTTCTGTGCCCGTTCTCTCTGCGTTGCCATTCATGCCTCACGACCCTCCAGCCAGTGTGCCAGGCGTGTCATGGGGAAGAGGACCGCCAGATAGACGAATGCAATCAAAGTGTAGGTTTCAAGTGGCCGGTAGGTAGCCGACGTTACGAGCTGACCTTGATAGAGCAGGTCGGGCACGGCAAGCACGGAGAGGAGCGAGGTGTTCTTGAGTTGCAGGACAGACTGGTTGACCAGCGGCGGCACCATGCGGCGCAACGCCTGCGGCAGGATGATCTTGGCCATCAACTGGCCTCGACGCATGCCGATCGCGCGGCCGGCATCCCATTGCCCTGCGTCGATCGAGACGATGCCGCCCCGAATGATCTCCGCATAGAATGCAGCGCCGTACATGGTAAGTGTGATGAAGGCTGCCATTGCAGGGGAGATCTGAATTCCGACCAGCATGGGCAAGGCATAATAACACCAGACCAATTGCACGAGGACGGGCGTACAGCGAAACAGCTCCACGATCGTCATGATTGGAACGGTGACGATTTTCAGACCCGAAAGCCGGGCAAGAGCGAAGACCGTGCCGACAAGGATTCCGGAGACGATGGTCAAAACGGTAAAGCCGACCGTGTAGCCCAAGCCTTGAAGAAACAGGCCGCGGTACTGCCAAAGGCTGGAAAAGTCCCATTGATATTGCATCACAGCGCGCTTTGTTCGGCCCGGCGGAAAGTCCGGGGAGAGGTTGAGGTGAAAAGCCACTCGCCCAACGTCAGGATGTCGAAGACGGGAAGGCCTAGCGCGGTTGCGATCGCCTGCGCAAAGGGCGGCATGTTGGTGCATTCGAGCACGATGGCGCCAACGGACGGATGCTCGGCGACGAGCTTGCGTGCAGCATCAACCACCTCGGCCTCCAGCGCCGCATGATTGTATGCCGCCGAGCCCTCGATGAGAGCGTGAAATGCCCCGTTGGCGGGCACGCCGTGCACGGGCACGGATGGATCGGCCCCGCAGGCCTCGAACACCTCGGGACTGAGGCTGGCTGCGTCATATGTTATGACGCCGGGGTGTAGTCCCGCTCCGAGCGCCATTTCGACCATGGGCAGTTGCATGAGGCTGGAGGCGGCGACCGGCACGCCAAGTGCCTCGGCCAGTTTTCTTTGGTGTCGCGCCATGAAGCCGCAGGACGTGATAATCGCGCTGCAGCCCTCCGAAATCAGCTCTCGTCCGGCGGCGACGAAATCTTCGACGAGACCCTCGCCGCCCGCACGGACGACAAGGGAAACGGACGCGCCGCGCACCTGGCGGAACCTGACCGGAAAGCGCCATGACCCAGCATGGCCGACATCGCCGAGCGGTCGCTCGAACGTCGTATCCAGCATGATGATGCCCAAGGCACCCGAAGAGACGGACATGGTCGAGCCTGTCAGAAGGTCAGGCTTGCAGGCAGCGTAGCCTTGTCGACACCCACGAGCGCGAGGCTATCGACAATCCAGCCCGAGACTTTGCCTTGGCCGCGGCGTTCCGCAAGCCACGCATCGACATAGTCGCGGAATTCGCCGTTCGGATCGCGGCGCACGCCGATCGTGGTCGGCTGACTTCCGTGAGGGTCCGGAATGATGAGTTTGACGTTTGCAGCGAGGTGTTTCGTCGTCACGACGGCAAGCAGCGCGACCTGGATGATGGCATCGGCGCGACCCGACTGAAGCGCCAGAATGGTCTCATCGGCAGATTTGAGCGCGACCAGCGTGCAGTTCGGCAGATTCTTGCGGGCAAAATTGTCCTGCGTCGAGCCGAGGTCGACGGCCACCCGCATCTCCGGCTTGTTCATCTCTTCCCACTTCGTCACTTCCAGATCTTTTCGGGCAACGAGTGTGAAGGTATTGTCCATCAGCGCCTTGGTGAAGTCGACAACCTTGGCGCGCTCTGGACTGTTGCTGAGCCCGAACATGATGTCGATCTTGTTGCTCTGCAGATCGATCACGGAGTTGCCCCAGGTTGTCTCGACCAGCTCCAGCTTGACGCCGATATATTGCGCGAGGTCGTGCCCCATCGCGACGCAGAAACCTTCCCATTCGCCGGTTGCAAGGTTCTTGTGGTAATAAGGCTCGGTGCCTGCAAACACACCGATCCGCAACGCACCCCGCGCCCGGATCGCTTCGAGCGTCGGACCTTCGGTCGCTGCGAGAAGTGCTGAGGGTGGAAGTAGCGCAGCAGCGCCTGCGAGCAGCGCTACCCTTCCGAAGTCACGTCTGTTCATGGTCATATCCCAGTTGATTGTTCGTTCCCTATTGCGCCTTGCGGGCGATCAATGCGTTTTCGCGATTGATTTTGTTGGAAAGCACGACCGAATAGGTCACGCTTTCGATTTCCTCGATCCGAGCAAGCTCGTCAATGAGCGCTTCCAGATCTTCCAAAAAATTGACGTTCACGCGGCAGAGAATGTTGGCTGGGCCGCTGATCGCGTCGGCGGTCAGGATCTCGGGATAACCGCGCAATACCGCAAACAGCCTTTGCGTCGTGCGCAGGGCGGTGGTGATGAAGATATAGGCTGACACACTCTGATCGATCTCGGGGCGGCCCACGATCGCACGATAGCCAAGGATGACGCCGCGACGTTCCAGCCGCTCGATACGTTCCTGGACACTTGAGCGTGCGAGGCCGACGCGTCGCGCCAATTCGCTGGCTGTCACGCGTGCGTTTTCCTCCAGGATACTCAGCAGATTGCGGTCAATGCTGTCGCCGTAGTCCATATCGTTCCCACTTTCTTTTGTGGGGAGACTGGGGCCAAATTTTCCCAAAGAAAAGCATTGAAAAATGGGTTCTTCATGACTTTTATTCATGTTGATCAACAGGAGCTTCGTCATGCGCCGTTTTCTGCCGTCCTTGAGCGCCCTGCATGCCTTCGATGCATCCGTGCGTCACTTGAGCTTTACCAAGGCTGCCGAGGATATGGGGATCACGCAAAGCGGCATCAGCCGGCAGATAAAAAACCTTGAGGATTTTCTTGGTCTTACCCTGTTCGAGCGAGCCGGTCCGAAGCTGATACTGACGGAAGAGGGCGCACGCTACTACGATGAGATTTCACGCCTACTCGACAAGTTGGAAGATGTCTCTATCGATGCCGTCCGCGGTCGAAAGGCGCAGAGCATGTTGAAGATCGGCCTTCCACCGACATTGATGCGGCGCTGGGGCGCGGCGATGCTGACCGCCTTTGCAGACGCGCATCCCCAAACATGGTTCGAGGTCTATCCCTGCCGCCATGATCTCGATTTCGCGGCATCCGAACTGGATCTTGCATTCGTGCGCGGTACGGGCAATTGGAGCGGGGCGCGCAGCCAGTTGCTCTTCGACGAGGAGTTGATCGTTGTGGGAGCGCCGAATGTGGTGCCGTTGCAGGGTCTGCCAAACGACGAGGCGCTGCTGGAGTATCCGCTGATCCAGAATTCCAGTCGCCCGAGCTTGTGGCTGCATTGGCTGCGAGGCGCGGGCGTGCATTATAAGAGCCGCATCTACGGTCCGCGCCTGCCGAACTTCGATATGATCCTCGAATGCGCCATCAGCGGTATGGGGTTGGCGGTCGTTCCCGAACTCCATGTGCGCACCGAACTTGCCGCAGGAATTCTGAAGCCTGCTTTAAGCAGGTTTCAGACATCGGGGGAAGGCTTCTATCTCTGTTTCCCGCAGGCACGGATGAACTCGGCGAATGTGAGGATCTTCCGCGATTGGTTTGCTACCGAATTCACGCGCCGGCGGCAATTCCTGCCCCCGGCATATCCCTTGGATCAAAAATAGGCCTTCTCCACCGGCTTTAGCTCGAGCGGATCCTCTCCCCGCTTCAGTAGCCATGAATAGACCGGCGGTACCCGGTCTGCGATGGATTCGACGTGAACGTCGATGAAGCACGGTCCGTCGTCGTGAGCAAAGGCGGCCATCAACGCGGCATCGAGTTCCGAGGCCGTTTTGGCCGTCCATGCCTTGAGACCGTAGGCCTCCGCGATTGCCTGACCGCGCGGCGCCAGAAAATCCACGCCAAAGCATTGATTATGGCCATTGAGCCGGTGGAGGCCCTTGATCCAGCCGAATGTTCCATTGTTGAAAAGGATAAGGATCGCAGGCACGTGTAGACGCACCAGCGTTTCCAGTTCGCCGACCGTCATGCCGAACGATCCGTCACCGAAGAGACCAATCGGCCTCTTGGAGGGATCAGCCCGCCAAGCGCCGACTGTGGCGGGAAGCGCTGAACCCAGGCCACCAAAGGCTCGTGGTATGGCAAAGCGGGTCTCACGATCATTGATTTTGAGGAAGCGCGTCATGTATGGGGTCGGCGTTCCGGCGTCGGAGTAGATGAGCGCGGGTTTAGCAGAGTCTTGGAGAGCCAGATTGAAAGCACGCACGGCGCGCTCAGGCCGTAGCGGAACCCGCTCATCGGAAAGCGCCTCCTCCGCATGTTCCCAGAACACTTGCCGACGGCGGTTGAGTTCGCAGACCCAGGGTTCGTGCCGAGCGGGCTCGATACCTGCTTTCAGCTCCAGCAACTCCTTGAGCACCAGCAAGGCATCTCCCTGGATGGACAGCAGATTCTCGTAATTGTTCGCCATGATCTCTGGCGAGATGTCGATCTGCGCCAGCCGCCGGTTGAGGGTGATGCGCGGGAAGGTCCAGCCGATGGTGACGACCGAGCCGATGCGCGAACCCACGAACAGCATGAAATCGGAATGTTCAAGCGCCCAGTTCGCATGCGGATGATACCCGTTGTCGCCGATGACACCCACCGCAAGACGATGGTCGTCATCGATGGCGCCTTGGCCGGTCATTGTCGTGCACATCGGCACATTGTATTTTTCGGCGAATTGTGTGATCTCATCCCCAGCACGGGCGCGGTTCACGCCGCCTCCGGCAACGATCACCGGCCGCTCGGCCTTGGCAAGAAGCGCCAGCAGTTCTTCGAGTTTGGAGCGTGGCGGCAGCGTTGGGTAGGCCGGGAATGTGCGGCATTCCTCTTCGACATGCATAGATATCCGGGCTATATCTACCTCGGCCGTCAGCATGTCTTCGGGGATCTGCAGATGCACGGCCCCCGGCTTGCCGGAGCAGGCGACACGGAAGGCCCGGCGAATGATTTCGGGCAGCTTCTCCGGCGTTTTTACCTGCACGGAGAGCTTCGTGACCGGCTCGAACAGTTTCGCGCAGTCCAATTCCGTCAGGACGCCGCGTCCTTCGCCCGGCAGTGGAATGTCGATGGTCAGGAGGATCACGGGCACCGACGATCCGTTCGATTCCGCCACAGGTGGCAATGAATACATCGCGCCCGCGCCCGACGGGCATTCGAACACGCCCGGCTTGTTGGTGAACCGTCCATAAGCATCAGCCATGAAGCCTGCGGAGCGCTCGTCACGGGCCATCACATGGCGAATTCTGTCTCCTTGGTGCTGGAGGGCTTCATAGAGCGGTACATTGGTATCCCCCGGCACGCCAAAGATCGTGTCAACGCCGTATCCAATGAGCATATCTACTAGAATATCCGCGCCACGCATTCGTTTCTCCTGTCTTTCGCTGACATGGAGAGAATAATGAAAGAGAGATGTGTCGGGGACCGGCAAATCGACGGTTGGAATCGTCTAGGCCGTCGATTTGGCGGCCATTACCGTCGAGGATCGATAGATCGACCCGGCCGATTGCGTGAAGCTTTCAGGCTGCAGATTGGCAGCGGTGATTAGATCGCGTGTGTGTTCGCCGCGTTGCCCCACTCGTCGTATCCAAGAGAGCGGGTGGCTGTGAAGGTCCACGGGATCTCGTTGCCGGATCTTCGTATTAATATGATGAAGGTGAAGTTAGGGAATTTTCAACAGATTTGCGGCTGACCAATGGCAGCCACGATGGGGCTGTGAGCTCGAATCCCATCAAGAGCAATCGAGCCGCTAGAGGCTAGCCGTGCCATGAGCGGAATGCGCGAGATTTCTGTTCGGCGGTGTATTTCATAGATGTGCCCCACTCCATGACTATATCTTTCGTAACGATTGCATGATCAAATCAAACGACGTATCGGCCTGTCCGAACAGAGGTGAAAGGTGCCAAAGGTCAATCCATTGATCCTGCGTTGGGCGCGCGAGACCGCGGGGCTCAGTGTGGAAGATGCTGCCGACAAGCTCGGTATCGGCGATGCACGCGGTGTTGCGGGCATCGATCGCCTTGCCATGCTTGAAGACGGCCAGGTTGAGCCGACCCGTCCACAGTTGATCAAGATGTCCACACAATACCGGCGCCCGCTGCTCACCTTCTATCTTGCCGAGCCGCCGGTAACCGCGGCGCGCGGCGAGGATTTCCGGACCCTTCCCGATGAATATGCGCGGCGCGATGCAGCGCTTGTGGATACGCTGTTGCGCGAAGTTCGCGCTCGTCAGGAAATGGTGCGTTCATTGCTCGAGAGCGAGGAAGAGGCCGAACCACTCGATTTCGTGGCATCTTATGACATTCGCCGTGGAGCGGAAGGTCTGGCCACGGTAATCAGCGAACGTCTTGGTTTCAGCCTCCAGTCTTTCCGATCCGGCAATGGTCGAGGCACGCCCAAAGGGTTTGCCTATCTGCGCGAACGCGCAGAGGCCGCAGGGATTTTCGTGCTGTTGATCGGCAATCTGGGAAGTCACCACAGCGCTCTCAATGTCGAGCTGTTCAGGGGGGTCGCCCTTTCCGACAAGGTCGCGCCCTTCGTTGTGATCAACGACCAAGACAGCGAGCAGGCTTGGTCGTTCACTTTGCTGCACGAACTTGCCCATATCTGGCTCGGCCAGACAGGTGTGAGCGGCGGCCGGCCGACATCGGATATCGAAACCTTCTGCAACGATGTGGCGGGGCGTATTCTGCTGCCTTCGGCCGAGATCGCCGGCGAGGTCGCGTTGCGCGGAGCGCGCCAGGACGTCGTGATTGCGCGTATCGGCGAAATCGCGGAGCTACGACAGATCAGTCATTCGATGGTCGCCTACAAGCTCTACCGCGAAGGGATCATCGACCAAGCCATATGGTCGTCAGTGACGGCTGTCTTCCGGCAACAGTGGCTGAACAATAAGGCAGCTCAAAGAGCACGCGCGCGTGAAAACGAAGGTGGGCCGAGCTACTATCTCGTTCGTCGCCACAGGCTTGGCAATCGCCTCCTGAGCCTTTCGAAACGGATGCTTGCAGACGGAGCCCTGTCGCCTTCCAAGGCAGCGGCGATCCTCGGCGTGAAGCCGAACAACGTCTTCTCGCTGACCGACGGCGTGGCTTAAGGGGGCGGCGTGCATCTTCTCGACGCGAATGTCCTCATTACGGCACATAATCTTTACTACCCGATTCAGCGCGTACCCGAATTCTGGGACTGGCTCGTCCATATGGGCGAGACCGGCGCGTTGAAAATCCCCGTCGAAATCCTCGAGGAGATCACCGAAGGTTCGGAACTGGCGCAATGGCTGAATGAGGGGGACAATTATGACGCCCTCAAGCTAAATCAGGATGTCGATCCGGCTCTCGTTCAGACCGTCATCAAAAAATATGCGCCCGACCTCAACGACGCCGAGATTATCGAAGTCGGCCGCGATCCATTCCTGATTGCCCATGCCCTGGCACATCGCGCCGACCGGATCGTCGTGACGGTCGAGGCGTCCAAGCCGAATACCAAACGGGCAAATCGCAGGATACCGGATGTCTGCAACGATCTCGAAGTGCGCTGGTGCAATAGCTTCCAAATGCTGACGGCTTTGAATTTCAGCACCGGCTGGCGCTCGCAGCTCTGATCGCAAATAAGAGTAGATATTCGGCCATTCGCGGTAACTGTCGGATCTCCAAGTATTTGTCGTGGATTCAGCCAGTTGATCATCTGAGAGATGGTGGCCGCAAGATCGATTCCGCTCAAGACCTAGATTGCGGTAGAGTATTTTACCGGTCTGCCGATTGGTGGCGATCATAACTCATCCCGCGACGCTTTGGCTCTTCCGTCGCTCTCCCATCGACCGACGTGCGGCTTGCTGGTTTCGGCGGCTCTGAAGCGGAGAATTGAAACTGCCGGCATCCACGGCTTTTACGTCCGACGAGCCCATCTTTCCGCGCGTGAGTACAAAATGTCGGCATGCCGCGACGGATTTGCCAATCGCCGCCGTTCAATGGCTTTGGGACAATAATTTAAGCCCTAGAGAGGACACCATGAGAAAAATTGCCTTGCTCGCTCTAGCTGCCGCAGCCTGCTTCGCGGTGATCTCACCGGCCGAGGCGCGCGACGGATGCTGCATCACCTTCCATCGCGATGCACTTCTTTCATATCGATGATGGAGCGTAAAACGCCATTAAGATCAGGGATATGGGTAGCGGAAGAATGAACGAGATCGATATCGGCGGCCTCGATGAGGCCGCACTGATGGCGCTGAACGAGCGGATAGTTCAACGTTTGCATTTTCTGCATCGACAAAAGACGACGAAAGCACTCCAGGAGGCTGAGATCGGTAGTGGCGTGACGTTCGAAGGCCCGGATGGTAAGGCGATCAGAGGCATCGTCATCCGCCGCAATCGCAAAACGGTGACGGTTCACGGTGACGATGCGAGACACTGGAAAATCTCGCCGTCGTTGCTGAAGCTCGAGGGCCGACATGACTTCGATGGAGACGTGTCCAAAGACGGTCGTGTTCCGTCGTTTGCCGAGTCTGACAGCAGATAAGTGCATTCTGGTCTTTATGGTACAGCCTGCAATCGATCGTTGGAGTCTGGCCGGCGGTTATCCGACTAGCAGGAGTTGCGGATACGATGATGCGGGAGCTGGCGATCCATACGTCTGCTGTGCGAGATTTCAAGCTCCCAACTGGTTGAGGCGCATTATCTTCTTCGCCCTCTCCCTGTAAAATAGCCGAAAGGCAGCGACGGATCGATCGAGCTGCTCCGTTTAATAAGTGACGATACATTCCTATACGAGCATGGCGCGCATCTTCAAGTTGTAGACGCAAACCATAAGAGGATATCGCATGTGATAAGCCGGATATCAGACATAAATGGTCAATCCGGATCGGAGTAAAGGTTATTTGGGTGGGTGTTTTCGCCGCATTGAAGTTCACAGACAGTCTCATGCGTCGCACTTCGATGGAGTTCTTAAATATACCCAACATGTATGCAGAGATGAATCAATTGGAGAGACTGGAGAGGATAATACCAGATGGCAAAGAAACTGGCGCTTACATCCAGATCCATACGTCCGTTATTGATAGCTGCATTCCGTTGCATGCAGCCGCTTGTAGCCGATGCGGCGTGAAACTTCCGGTGCTTGGCACGGATGCCGAGCCTATCAAGCCGCATGTCATTGATCGGGATGGCGATGACCGTGGTGCTTTACCTGCAGATAGTTCATGTCGGTCTGACTGAATTAGGTCTCGAATCGATGCGCGGGAAGGTCGGTCCGGTACCGTGAACGTCGGCTCGATCGTACCCGAGCTCAGATACTTTGCGATCGTGTTACGTGACAGCCCGGTGCGCCGGCTGATCTC
>BFBZ01001557.1_pt1 | contig 14846 bp, 13 predicted proteins | sample 1888401 | NCBI WGS metagenome assembly BFBZ01 (sample SAMD00112614, study PRJDB3348) | symbiont metagenome | host: Chara braunii | reverse complement strand
GCCGTATCAAGGTCGGCGACCAGCCCTGGCACACCCGCGAGGAAACCTCGAAATACACCGATCTCTTGCCGAACGGAAAGGCGCGGCGCTTCACCTGGGCGATGGATGCCAAGTCGGTGATCACGAGCCCGAGCCCGCAGGCGCCGATCAAGCACGGCAAGGGCTTTACGATCGTCTCAGGGCTGGCGTGGTCGGGCAACGGCAAGGTCAAGCGCGTCGACGTCTCGCTCGATGGTGGCCGCAACTGGTGGCCGGCGCGGATCGACGGCCCGGTGCTCGACAAGGCGCTGACCCGGTTCTACTACGAGTTCGACTGGAACGGCGAGCCGCTGCTGCTGCAGTCGCGCGTCCAGGACGAGACCGGCTACGTCCAGCCGTCCAAGGCCGAGCTGCGCAAGGTCCGCGGCTACAACTCCATCTATCACAACAATGGCATCCAGACCTGGCATGTGCAGGCAAACGGTGAGGTCGAGAATGTCGAGGTCGCCTAAGCTCATCATTGCCGCCGCAGCGCTGGCAACGCTTGCGGGCTCGGCGGCGTTCGCCGGCGGTCCGAGCGAGAAGACCGAGGCCAAGTCCGATGCCAAGGCGCCGCAGCGCTTCAACATCGGCCGCGCGCCGAGCGCTGAGGAGATCCGCGGCTGGGACATCGACGTGCGTCCGGACGGGCAGGGGCTGCCAGTCGGCAAGGGCACCGTCGCCCAGGGCGAGAAGCTGTTCATGGACAATTGCGCCAGTTGCCATGGCGAATTCGGCGAGGGTGCCGGCCGCTGGCCGGTGCTCGCCGGCGGCAAGGGATCGCTGACATCAGACAATCCGGTCAAGACGGTCGGTTCCTACTGGCCCTACGCCTCGACGCTGTTCGACTACGTCCGCCACGCGATGCCGTTCGGCAGCCCGCAGTCGCTGAAGGTCGACGAGTACTACGCGCTGGTCGCCTATGTGCTGTATCTGAACGACGTGATCACCGATCAGAACTTCGAGCTGAGCAACAGCAATCTCGCCACGATCAAGATGCCGAACGAGGGCGGGTTCATCATGGATGACCGGAGCACGAGCGAGAAGGCGTTCTGGCAGAAGGATCCTTGCATGAAGAACTGCATCGCGCCGGTCAAGATCACCGGACGCGCGACAGCGGTCGACGTCACGCCGGAAGACAAGGACGGTAAGCCGCGAGGCGTCGAGTGAGGATTGCCGGATGCAGCCGCCGCCAGATGCTGTTGGCGGCCGCATCCGTCGCCCTGGCCGGAAGCGGGGTTGCGTCCGTCGCCACTGCAGCCGAGCCACATAGGCTCGCGTTGCAGATCAGCGACGAGGATCCGGCCAAGATGCGCGCGGTGCTCGACGTGGCCGCGAATGTCTCCCGCCACTATTCGGGCGAGGGCGCGGAGGTCGAGATCGTGATCGTCGCGTTCAATGGCGGCCTCGACATGCTGCTGGCCGACCGCTCGCCGGTGAAGGAGCGGGTGCTCGGCTTCGCCAAGTCGATGCCCAATGTGAGCTTCATCGCCTGCGGCAATACCTTGGAGACGCTCGCGAGCAAGGAGGGACGGCAGCCGCCTCTGCTCGACGGTGTCACGGTCGTCAAGACCGGGGTCGCGACCCTGCTGGAGCTGTCCGAGAAGAACTGGACGATCGTGCGTCCCTGAGGAATTTGCGATGCGGTGGTGGCTCGCTCTTGTCGTCTCGTTCATTGCGTCGATCGCCTTCGCGGCCGAGGAGCCGCGCGAGCTCACGATCGGCGGGCGTACGGCGCTCGGCACGCTCCGACTGCCGGCGCAGTCTGGACCGGATGTACCGCTGGTGCTGATGACGCACGGCACGCTCGCGCACAAGGACATGGAGACCATCCAGGGTCTGTCCAAGGCGTTGGCCGAGCGGGGGATCGCGTCGCTCGCGCACAATCTCGTGCTCGGTCTCGATCGCCGCACTGGCATGTACGATTGTGCCAAACCCCATGACTATGTGACGGACGATGCTGTCGTGGAGATCGCCGCCTGGCTGAGTGAAGCGCGCAAGACGTCGTCGCACGTCTTCGTCCTCGGTCATTCGCGCGGCGCCAATCAGGTCGCGCGCTATCTGGCCGCCAATCCCAAAGCGGCGGTCGACGGTGCGATCCTGCTGGCGCCCGCGACGGCGAGCATCGAGGCCGGTTTGAGAGACGCCTATGCGGAGAGCTACGGCCAGCGATTGGCGCCGCTGCTCGACAAGGCTGAGGCAGCGATCGCCGCCGGGCGCGGCGGTGATTGGATGTCGGTGCCGGGCTTCATCTATTGCCGCGATGCCAAGGTGACGGCGCGCGCATTCGCAGCATTCTATCGCGCCGACCGGCGTCAGGATACGGCGGCGCTGGTCGCCGATGTGAGCCTGCCGGTTCTGGTGCTTGCGGCAGCGCAAGACAAGACGGTACCGGACGTGGCAGCGTCGTTCGCGCCGCTGGCGTCACGCGCCGGCAGCCGTGTCCGACTGGAGACGATTGACGACGCAGATCACTTCTTTCGCGATCTCGCCGCCGAGGATGCCGCTGATCGCATCGCAGGATTCATTGCAGCCGCGCGTTAGGAGCCACCATGGAACGTCGATCTTTGATGCAAGCCGGTCTTGCCGGCCTGTTTGGAATCTTCGGTGTCAGCAGCGCACGCGCGGCGACGGAATCTCCGCGCCAGCGCGTCGCCTATCATCTCGCCGATCAGGACCGCGCCCTGTTCGTTCTCGGCAACCTCCAGAACCACGTCGATGGCACCGGAGGACCTGGACGCGCAGACATTCGCCTGGTGATCCACGGTCCGGGCTTGCGGGCCTTTCATGCGATTTCGGCCGACCAGACCATCTCGGCTCTGGCCGAGCGCCTCATGAAAGCCGGCGTCGGCTTCGAGGCCTGTGCGAACACCATGAAGGCGCAAGGCGTGAAACTCGACGATCTCTTGCCAGGGTTCGCGGTGGCGGAGAAGGGCGGCGTCGTGCGCCTCACGGAGCTGCAGCAGAGTGGATACGCCTACCTGCGCCCGTGACGGGCGCATGCGTCCTTGCCGATGCCGCCCGGCATGTTGAGCGGCAGGCCTGAACGACGGGAGCGCCTGTGCTCACCGCATTGATCGACCTTCTGGGTGAGGAGCTGGTGTCGCTGCTGTGCGGGCTCGCGGCCGGCGGCGCGTTCGGCTTCTTCGCCCAGCGCAGCCGCTTCTGCCTCCGGGCGGCCACGGTCGAGTTCGCGCGCGGGCAGGGCGGTCCGCGGCTGGCGGTGTGGCTCCTCACCTTCGCCTCGGCGCTGCTGGGCACCCAGGCGCTGGTGGCGATGGGCCTGCTCGACGTCTCCGAAGCGCGCCAGCTGGCGCAGCAGGGCAGCATTTCCGGCGCGATGATCGGCGGCACGCTGTTCGGCTGCGGCATGATCCTGGCGAGAGGCTGTGCCAGCCGTCTGCTGGTGCTCTCGGCCAACGGCAATCTGCGGGCGCTGCTGTCCGGCCTCGTCTTCGCGGTGACGGCGCAGTCGGCCTATCGCGGCCTGCTCGCGCCGGCACGCGAGTGGCTCACCAATCTTTGGCTCGTCGACGGCGGACCGTCGCGCGACATCATGAGCCTGTTCGGCGGGGGTACGCCCGAGAAGCTCGGCTTCGGCATGCTGTGGTTCCTGGCCGGGCTCGCCGCCGTGTCGAAGTTTCAGGTTGGCCCGAAGATCCTGCGCTCGGCGGTGGCCGCGGGCGCGGCGGTCGCCGGGGGCTGGCTCCTCACCTATCAGCTCGGCCAGGCCTCGTTCTCGCCGGTGCCGCTGAAGAGCCTGACATTCAGCGGTCCTTCGGCGGAGCTGCTGATGCAGGTGCTCGCCAGCCCGCAACTGAAGCCGGGCTTCGATCTCGGCATCATTCCGGGGGTGTTCATCGGCTCGTTCGTTGCGGCTGCGCTGGCGCGTGAACTCAATCTCGAAGGCTTCTCGGATGGGCGCGGCATGCGCCGTTACATGATCGGCGCCGTCCTGATGGGATTCGGTGCGATGCTGGCGGGCGGCTGCGCCGTTGGCGCCGGCGTAACCGGGGCATCGGTGTTTGCGCTCACAGCGTGGATCGTGCTCGGTGGCATGTGGTTGGGTGCGGCCGTCACCGATTTTGTCGTCGACCGCTGGCTGTTCGCCACCAAGCCGGCGCAGAGCCCGGTTCAGTCGCCCTCCGTCATGCCTTCTTGAGGCATCCTGCGGAAGCGAGCCTGCTTCTGCTGAGCGGCATTGGACATGCAGCGTCAAGGCGCAGCATCCATGAATCTCCGGGACCTGTCTGTCACAGGCTCGTCGACGCGTGGCGTGTCGGCGCACTTCAAGCCTCCGACGAAGAACATTGTCTGATCAGATCGGATCGAGCCCGAAGACACGCGTCTTTGCGTCGTCACGCCGGAGCGCAGATCGCGTAGTCCGCGGATTGGCCACAGGAGATGCGTGCCGAACACGGCATTCGGACCATCGTGCCCGATCATGACGTTGGTAGATTCCAGTCTGGAAATCCCGCCCGTTAACCAATTTGCGAAGGTCGGGTGATACCGTCGCGAGGGGACGACGCAATCATGCGGCGGACCGATACGAATCGCCGGGACTACGAAAGGCACGCGTGATGTCGCAACTCTCCATTCGAGCAAAAATGGCGGCCGTCATTGCGCTGCTGCTGGTGGCGATGACCATCGTCGGGTTGCTGGCCGTCCGCGGCATGCAGACAATCAATACGCATACCGAACAGATCGCCAAGAACTGGCTGCCGAGCGTGCGCGTGCTCGGCGAGTTGCGTTCGGCGATCAATCTCAATCGGGCGCAGCTGCGAGCCTACATGACGGCAGATACGACTGAGGAGAAGGACAATCTCGACCGCAACATGAAGGCAACGCTCGCCGTCATCGCGACGGCGCGCCGCTCCTATGAGGCGATGATCTCGTCGGCCGAGGAGCGCAGCCTGTTCGAGAGCTGGTCGCGGGGCTGGGAGCAATATGTCAAGGCTGCCGATGGTGTGCTCGAGGTGCTGCGCGCAGGGAACGGCAACGCGACCAAGCAGGCGAGCGATCTGTTCAACAAGACGGTCCGGAGCGTCGCCAATCAGTCGGACGAATTTCTTCGAAAGCTGATTGACCTCAACAATCGTGGCGCCGACGCCGAAACCAAGATCGCCGCGGATGGCTATGCCGAGGCATTTGCATTGATGTCGACGGTCATCGTCCTTGCCGTTCTCACCGGCATCGGCGTCGGAAGCTGGTTCGTTCGCGACATTTCCCGGTGCATCGCTTCCATCATCAGGCCGATGCAGGCGCTCGGTGAGGGTAACCTGGCGATCGAGATCCCCTATCGCGGTCAGAAGACCGAAGTAGGCATGATGGCCGACGCCCTGGAGGTTTTCAAGACCGCCTTGATTGCGAAGAAGCAGGCCGACGATATCGCTTCGAGAGAGGCAGAGGTGAAACTGGAACGCGGCCGGCGCCTCGACGAGATCACTGGCCGCTTCGAGGCCGTGGTCGGCGAGATCGTCGACACCGTGTCCACGGCATCGAGCACTTTGGAAGGTCACGCCGGCGGGCTCAGCAACACGGCGAGCCGCGCACAGAACCTGGCCACATCCGTCACCGCGGCTTCCGAGGAAGCCTGCACCAATGTGCAGTCGGTGGCATCTGCGACCGAGGAGCTCTCCGCGTCCGTCAACGAGATCAGCAGGCAAGTCCAGGATTCAGCCCGGATGGCCAATGAGGCGGTGGCACAGGCCCGCAGGACCAATGAACAGGTCAGCGAGCTCTCGAAGTCCGCTGCCCGCATCGGCGACGTCGTCGAGCTGATCAATACGATTGCCGGACAGACCAATCTGCTCGCGCTGAATGCAACGATCGAGGCCGCACGCGCCGGCGAGGCCGGCCGTGGATTTGCGGTGGTCGCATCCGAGGTCAAGGCGCTGGCCGAGCAGACGGCGAAGGCCACGGGCGAGATCGGCCAGCAGATCTCCGGCATCCAGTCCGCCACCCAGCAATCGGTCGGTGCCATCCGCGACATCAGCATCACCATCGAGAAATTGCAGGAGATTTCGTCGACGATCGCATCGGCCGTGGAGCAGCAGGGCGCTGCCACGCAGGAGATCTCGCGGAACGTCCAGCATGCGGCGGCGGGAACGCAGCAGGTCTCAGCCAACGTTGCGGATGTGCAGCGCGGTGCCGTCGATACCGGAGCCGCCGCGTCCCAGGTGCTGTCCGCCGCGAAATCGCTGGCCAACGACAGTGCCAGACTGAGCATGGAAGTGAAGAAGTTCATCGCCGGCGTGAGAGCCGCCTAGGAACTCGCAGCGACTGAGAGCCGCGCAGATCCGATCTCGCCGCCATTCGCCGGCCCGCGTCGGAGTGCTGGACAGGTGCGCAGGCCCGGCCACCACGCGCCGGGCATCGCTTCTGCGTTGGCCTGCGAGCCTCATCTCGAGGACTTCTCCCGCGGCCGCGGCAAGCGGCGCGACCGAGTCGCGTGGTGACGATGGACCTGCGAGAGGCCGCGCCGACATGAACAGAGCGTGGGGCTGCGGCGGATCATGCTCCACTGCGGCTTGCTCGGGCCTGCCATCCCCGAGGTCGTCCGTGCCGCTGATTCCTCGCCGTCACGCTGCCGCAGGACCTCGCCTTTCACCTATCGGCACCGGCCGATTTATAATTGCATAAATTCGAATATATGCATATAGTGGCGTACGTCGGTCGCGGCGCTGGGCCGCGTCAGCAGGGAGGACCCGTCGTGGCAATGATGAACGACGTCATGGTCAAGGATCTGGGCGAGTCCGGGCGCATCGACTGGTCGCCTTATCTGGTCGGCGCCGGCATCGGCATCCTAAGCTGGGTGGCCTTTGCCGGGTTCGGCGATCCGCTCGGCGTGACGACGGCGTTCTCGCGCATCGCGTCGCTGTTCGCCGTGCCGGTGATCGGATCCGACGCCGTCGCCGCCAACAGTTATTGGAAGTCGATGCCGCTGAAATGGGATTATGGCGTCTGGTTTCTGGTCGGCATTCCGCTCGGCGCATTCCTGTCCGCGGTCATCTCCGGCACGTGGCGACTGGAGCTGGTGCCAGAGGTCTGGAGGGAGCGCTTTGGCCCGTCGGTGTTCAAGCGCTTCGTCGCTGCGTTTCTCGGCGGCATCGTCATCATGTATGGCGCGCGTTTGGCCGGCGGCTGCACCAGCGGCCACGGCATTTCAGGCGGTCTGCAACTGGCGCTGTCGAGCTGGCTGTTCCTCGCCGTGATGTTCGCGACCGGCCTGGTGGTGTCGCGCGTCATGTTCCGCAAAGCATAGGAGAAGGGCCATGACGTCATTGATGAGCATCGCCGGTCCGCTGTTGATGGGCGCCGTGTTCGGCTATCTCCTGCAGCAGGGCAAGGTCACGAGCTGCAACGTGATCGAGAACCAGTTCCGGCTGCGCGACTTCACCGTGCTGAAGGTGATGGGCACGGCGATCGTGGTCGGCGGCATCGGCGTTCTGCTGCTGGTCGATACCGGCAACACCAAGTATTACGTCAAGGACGCCAACATGCTTGCGGTCGCGCTCGGCGCGGCGCTGTTCGGCGTCGGCATGGTGGTTTACGGCTACTGCCCGGGCACTGCGCTCGGCGCCATTGCCAGCGGCAGCGTTCATGCTGCAGTGGGCGCTTTCGGCATGATCGTCGGGGCGATCCTCTATGCGCTGAGCTTCGACTGGGTGAAGGCCCATGTCCTGAATGTTTGGGCGCTCGGCAAGGTGCGGCTGCCCGACATCACCGGCGTGCCGGATGGCGTCTGGTTCGCCGCGCTCGCGATCGGTGCAGGTGCGTTCTTCTTCTGGGTCGAAGCGTCCGCGGCCAAGGCGAAGCGGACACAGGGCTAGGCTGAGTCGCCCGAGTGCCCCTATGTCAAACAGTGAGAGGTTCCTCCCATGCTATCAGGACTGTTCAGCAGGTTGACCGGGTCGACCAGCGTGCCGGCGATCGAGCATGATGAGCTGGTGCGGGCGCATCAGCAGCGGAGCTGCGTCATCGTCGACGTGCGCGAGCCGCATGAGTTCAAGGGCGGCCACATCCCCGGCGCCGTCAATCACCCGCTGTCGCGTTTCGACCCGGGCAGCCTCGTGCACGACAAGCCGGTGGTTCTGATCTGCCAGGCCGGCGGCCGCTCGGCCACCGCCCTGCGGCGGGCGCTGTCGGCCGGGCGGCAGGATATCCGCCACTATGCCGGCGGCATGAGCGGCTGGCGGGCGCGCGGCGGTCCTGTCGCCTGAACGCGCCCTGCCGGACAGGTCGGACGCTCTGCTCTGTCAGCATGTTCCGACGGGACTTGTGAAGGGTTGAGGTGAAGTGATCTGCAACCAGCATGGATTGCGGCAGGTTAAGAGCAAAGTGTGCGGCGGAAGGCTCCGATAGCCGTTCCCGCCCCGCAGCAGCTAATTTGTTGTTGGTCCAGTCCATTGGTTGACTCGTTCAGGAATAATTAGTTGCAACGCTGCAATACTCGAACACCGGTCGACGTTCGAGGATCGCATGTTGAAGTTTGTTGGCTTGAGAACCCGGATCACCCTTTCTCTGGTGATCGGTGCGGCAGCGACGGCCCTCTTCGTGCTGCTGGTCGCCATGTGGATCATCGGCGGCATCATCGACCGCGCCAATGAGCGCGAGCTCCACGCCCAATATGACGCCTTCAATTCGCGCCTGCAGCTGGAGTCGACCCGCGCGGAAGCCATGAGCGCGGTGGTCGCCAAGATCCCCGCAGTCCAGGACGCCATGGCGCAGAACGACCGCGACGCCTTGATGCGGCTGTTCGGCGCGGGCATGGCCAGCCTGAAATCCGATTACGGCGTCGACCAGTTTCAGTTTCACACGCCGCCAGCGATGTCCTTCCTGCGGGTGCACCAGCCGGCCAAGTTCGGCGACGATCTGTCGGGATTCCGCAAGACGGTGGTGGCCGCCAACACCGACCGCAAGCCGATCGTCGGGCTGGAGGGCGGCGTTGCCGGCCTCGGCCTCCGCGGCGTCGTACCGATCGTTTCCGCCGGCAGGCATCTGGGCTCGGTCGAGTTCGGCCTGACCTTTGGCCAGAACTTCTTCGACGAGTTCAAGCGCAGCCGGAATGTCGAGGTCGCGTTCCGCCTGGCTGGCGACACCGGCTTCAAGCTGTTCGCGACGACGATCGGGGAGACCTCCTTCTTCGCAAGCGGCGACTATCGGGAGGCATCGGCCGGCAGCTTCCTGTCGCGCCAAGGACAGCTCAAGGGTGTTCCGGTCGTCGCGCTGCTGGGCCCGATCAAGGATTTCTCCGGCAAGCCGATCGGGGCCGTCGAGATCATCATGGACAACAGCGAGTTCATCCAGGCTCGCAATCGCGCCGGGGCGTTGGCGATCGGGATGACGCTGGCCGGCCTCGTGCTGATCGCGCTCGCCGGGCTGTTGATCGCGCGCGGCATCTCCCGCCCGATCGTCCAGATGACGAGCGCGATGCGCGAGCTCGCCGACGGCAACTTGGACGTTCGCGTCCCGGCCGACTGGCGCAAGGACGAGGTCGGACAGATGGCACGCGCCGTTTCGATCTTCAGGGACAACGCCGTCCGGATGAGGGATCTGCAGGCGGAGCAGGAGAAGGCCCAGGCTCGTGCCGAGGAGGACCGGCGCCGCATGCTGATGGAGGTGGCCGATGGCTTCGAGGCCAGCGTCCGCGGCGTCGTCGACGCCGTGTCGGCTGCGGCCATCGAAATGGAGGCGACCGCCCGTTCGATGTCGGTGACGATCGATCAGTCGAAGCAGCAGGCCCTGACGGTATCGCAGGCGTGCGGCTCCGCGTCGGACAATGTCAACACCGTTGCCTCGGCGGCCGAGGAGCTGTCATCCTCGATGAACGAGATCAGCAAGACGCTCGAGCGTGCGTCGTCCGTGGTTCGCAAGGCCGCGGACGAAGGGCAGCAATCCAACGACAAGGTGCAGCGGCTCAACATTGCGGCCAGCAAGATCGGCGAGGTCGTCGCACTCATCACCCAGATCGCCAGCCAGACCAATCTGCTGGCGCTGAATGCGACGATCGAGGCCGCGCGCGCCGGCGAGTCGGGCAGGGGATTCGCCGTCGTCGCTAGCGAGGTGAAGACGCTGGCGACCCAAACGGCCAAGGCGACCGAAGAGATTGGTGCTCAGATCGCCGCGGTTCAGGCCGAAACCGCCGCCGCGGTCCAGAGCATCGGTATGATCTGCACCACGATCCAGGAGGTCGACGAGATCTCGACCATCATCGCCTCATCGATCGCGCAACAGGACGCCGCGACCCGCGAGATCGCCGGCAATGTGAACGTCGTCGCCGGCAAGACCCAGGACGTCACGCGCAACATCGCGGGCGTCACGTCCGGGGTCGTGCAGACCGGCCACGCCGCCAACGAGGTGCTGTCGGCGGCCGGCGAGCTCGCGCAGCAGTCGACCCGGCTGCGTAGCGAGGTCAACCAGTTCCTAGCCCATATCAGGGCGGCCTGACCGGTCGTTGGGTGGCTGAAGTATCAAGCTCGCCGACACGCCGATCGCTCCGGCGTAGCCACGGGCGCGAGCTGGGGTGGGGGCTCCTGTCCCGTGGCTCATCCCTGCTTCGCGGCCGCCTTCTCGAGCCGCTTCGCCATCACGCGCCAATAGGTGCCCGGCATGAAGCGCTGCAGGAGATCCATGAAGCGCGCATCGCCGCCAATCAGGATGCGGGGCTCATTGCGCTCGATGCCCTCGATGATCCGCAACGCGGCGTCGCGCGGGCTGGTCCTGGCAAGCCGCTCGAACCGCTCGATGGCCTGCACGCGGCGCGCATTGTCGGTCATGCCCTGGCCGGCGCGGGCATTGCGCGCAATCGCCGTGGCGATGCCGCCGGGATGCACGACGGACAGCCGCACGGGACTGCCGGCGGCTGTGAGCTCGTGACGCAGGCTCTCGGAAAATCCCCTTACCGCGAACTTTGCCGCGGCGTAGGCCGATTGACCGGGCGGAGCGATGATGCCGAAGATCGAGGACAGGTTGACGACGTGCGCTTCGCGCTGGCGCGAAAGATGCGGCAGGAACGCGCGCGTGCCGTGCACGACGCCCCAGAAATTGATGTTGAACAGCCACTCCATCTCCGCCTGATCGATCTCGGCGAAGCTGCCGAACAGTGCCACGCCAGCATTGTTGACGACGATGTTGAGGCCGGGATGCGCGCGGGTCGCGTCTACTGCGAACTGGGTGACTGCAGCCACATCGCTGACGTCCAGCCGGTGCGTGGTCACCTTGCGGCCGGTTGCGGTGAGCTCGGCGGCGAGGCTTGCGAGGCCCGCCTCGTCGCGGTCGGCGAGCGCGAGATCGCAACCGCGGGCCGCCAGCTCCTGCGCCAGCGCACGGCCAATGCCGCTGGCTGCGCCTGTCACGGCGGCAGATGCGCCTCGAATGATCGTCATTGTCGCTTCACTCCCCTGATCGACCGGTTCTACGTGCCTGTTCCAATTGCAGCTGGGTTTTCGGCCACTTTTTCTGATTGGAACCGAACCATCCGGCCGTTCAGCTTTTAACTCACATTACTTTGCGAGCACACATTCGTGGAGGACCTGCATGGGACAGTCGCAACCTTTTCGCGCCACCGCACTGATCGTGGAAGACGATCTGGCGCAGCGCGAGATGATCACGCTGCTGCTCGAAGAGAGCGAGTACGACGTGATCGCGTGTGAGAGCGCGGAGGCCGCCGAACTCGTCCTGAACAAGCCGGGTCATCGCATCGTGCTGCTGATGACCGACGTCAATCTGGCGGGCCGCATGAACGGGGTCGAGCTTGCCCATCTCGCCAAGGCGCGTCACCCCCACATCAATGTGGTCGTCACTTCTGGCCGGCCGTTGTCGCAGCCGCTGCCGGGCGGCACGAAGTTCTGGAGCAAGCCGTGGGCGCCGCTGGACGTGCTGCGCGAAGCCGAGGTGACGCTCGAGCGCACGCCCGATATCAGGTGAGGCGTGTTGCGTGGCAACCGCCGACCGGTGGAGACGTAGGATCGGCTAGCGGGTCGAGCTGACTGAGAGCCGGGTGGAAGCCGCGCTCCCACCCGGGAAGTGCAACTACTTCTTCTTGGCAGCCTTCTTGGTCTTCTTCGCAGCTTTCTTGGTGGCCTTTGCGGCCTTCTTCGCCTTCTTCGCCATGGAATCCTCGTCAGGAGTTGATGGATTGCAACGCGACTTCGAGGCTTCGCTGGCGCACGCCAGCCATGCATCAGCCTCGGGTGTCGATCCCAGCAGATTCGCGAAGCTCTGCCTCACGCTGTCACCAGCGTGGTTGCGCTTATCCACAGCTCGATGCATTCGCCGGCCAGTTGCGCCACTGGCGCTGGGGGCGTGACAAGGTTAGCGGATCGTAAAAGGTGTCTTCATTGATTCAAAACCAAGGCGCAACCTTGGTTGGGCCCTTGAGGAACCGTTAACTGCGCCGCGCCCATGTTGCCTCGAGCAACAGGGTAGCTCATGAGCGCGGCGTTATTGAACATCGAGGACAGGACCTGCGGCGTCCTGCTGTCGGGATGCTGAACGTTCCGACGCTGTGGACCGCCTTCGTGGTCAATTTCCTCGCGTTGGGCCTGATCTGGGCCTACGTGATGCGCAGCTATCCCAATCTGGATTCGGCGCGGTACTGGACGGCATCTGCGTTCATGTGCGCGCCGGCGGCGGCGTTCGCGCTGACGCGGTTCTATTTCGGCTCGTTCGTTCCGCTGCTGGTCGGCGGCTCGCTGATGACCTTCGCGATCTGCCTCGCGGCGATGGGCGTCGAGCGCTTCTATGGCTCCAGGGCGTCGTGGCGACTGAGCTTGACCGTCGTCGCGATGACCTGCTCGTCGATCGCATTTTTCCAATACGGATACGACCACGGCCCGTTGAGGATCCTGTGCTACTCGATCGGGCAGGCGGTCCCCATGGCGATCATCGCGCGGCTGGTGCTGGATGCGAGGCGCGGGCCCGTCAATCCGGGAGCGCGGCTGGCCGGCCTGCTGTCCGTTCTGATCATCGCGGTGTTTGCCGCGCGCTCGATCGGGGCGTTCATCGGCGCCGATTTCAATTTCAGCCGCTCCACCAGCGGTCAGGCCGCCGCGGTGCTGCTGCTGATCTTCCTGTCGATGTCGCTCAATTTCGGCTTCCTGCTGATGGCGGTGGACCGGCTGCGCAACGAGGTCGCCGACCTCGCGCTGCTCGACGATCTCACCGGCGTCGCCAACCGCCGTCACCTGATGCAGCGCCTGAGCGAGGAATGCGCGCGCGCCGAGCGCTCGCGGCGGCCGTTCGCGCTATTGGTGATCGATCTCGACGGCTTCAAGATCATCAACGACACCCATGGCCATGCCGCCGGCGATGCCTGCCTGCAGCACTTCACGCTGATGGCCCAGACCCGGCTGCGCCCCGGCGACATGCTGGCGCGCACCGGTGGCGACGAATTCTGCATCGTGCTGCCGGCGTCCGCCTTGCGCGAAGGCGCGATGATCGCGCGGCGCATCCTGCAGGTCTGCCGCGACGATGCGGAGGCCTGTGCCGGCGCCGAGGTGCCGATCGAGGTCTCGATCGGCGTCGCCGAATGGACCGAGGATGTCGGCGCCTTCCCCGACCGGCTGATGGCGCGGGCGGACCAAGCGCTCTATGCCGCCAAGAAGGAGGGCAAGAATCGCTATGCCGTGTTCGCCGCCGACCACGAGACACCGACATTGGCGCCGGACCAGATCGAGCCGATGATGGCGCCGCGTCGGCAGGATGCCGCCGCCGGGTAGCCGGTGCTATCGTTGCCGACCATGAGGCCGGTCCTGTTCTCCCTCCGCGCAGCGCTCGCGCTGCTTCTCGTCACGCTGCCTCTGCCTGTTGCGGCTGAGGATCTCACGTCGCTCGCCCGTTCGTCCGGCACGCCGGACATCCCGGGACTGAAGATGGTCTGGCTGGCGCCCTGGGGCGATCCGCACCTCGCCCATCCCTGGACCAACATCATCGTCCACCAGACCGAGGGTCCGGCCGGGTCGGCGCGAGCCGGGGCGCTGGCGCAAGCCAAGAACCCGAAACGGCGCGGCGTCACCGTGTGGGTGGAAACCGACGGCACGGTGTATTGGGCGGTGCCGGACACCCTGGTGACCTTGCATGGCGACGGCGCCAACCGCAACGACAGCCGCTATATCGACAACGGCCCCACCTATCGCAAGGTCGTGCGCGACAATTCCATTGGCGTGGAGTTCGCCGGCAACTATCCCGACGTCACCACGCCTCCTACGGACGCCCAGGTCGCCGCCTGGCGCGTGCTCTCGAAGCTGCTCCGGCTGCGCTATCAGATTCCGTGGGAGCGGATCTATGCGCACAACTGGATCGACTACAAGGACGCCCGCTACTGCGAGGGCTGTGCGCTCGCCGAGCTCGCCCGTGCCGCGCCGGACTGATCCCACCTAACAAGAAGCCGGCGTCTCCGCCGGCTCCGATCGCATCCAAAAACCACCTTCAAGCAAGCCGCGCGCCTAGTGCGCGGCCTCCAGGGCCGCCGCCTCCTGCCTGGCGATGGCGCCCTTGACGGCGGACTGCACCTTCTCGAACGCGCGCACCTCGATCTGGCGGACGCGCTCGCGCGACACGCCGAACTCGGCAGCGAGGTCCTCGAGCGTCATCGGCTCGTCGGCCAGGCGCCGCGCCTCGAAGATGCGGCGCTCGCGCGCGTTGAGCACGCCGATCGCGCCGTTCAGCGCCTGCCGCCGGTGGTCGTATTCCTCGTGCTCGGCCATGATGGCTTCCTGGTTGGGCGTATTGTCGACCAGCCAGTCCTGCCATTCGCCCGCTTCGCCGTCGTCGCGGATCGGCGCGTTCAGCGAGGCGTCGCCGCCGAGGCGGCGGTTCATGTCGAC
>BFBZ01000019.1_pt50 | contig 14858 bp, 14 predicted proteins | sample 1888401 | NCBI WGS metagenome assembly BFBZ01 (sample SAMD00112614, study PRJDB3348) | symbiont metagenome | host: Chara braunii | reverse complement strand
CGTCGGCAACGACAAGACCGGAGCGGTGCCCGGCGCCGATACGGTGTGGAGCGTCGACGGCAATCCGACGCTGACGTCGTCGACGCCGGTGACGCTGACCTTCACCAACGACAARGGCCTGACCTTCAAGCGCACCATCTCGGTCGATAACGATTACATGTTCACCGTCTCGGACACGGTGCAGAATTCGGGCAGCGCCCCCGTCTCGCTGTTCAATTACGGCCGCGTCACCCGTTTCGACAAGCCGGCGGTGGCCAGCACCTATGTGCTGCATGAGGGCCTGATCGGCTTCACCGGCACCGAAGGGCTGCAGGAGCACAAATACGCGGCGATCGAGAAGGACAAGCAGGTCAAGCCGGGCAAGTCGACCGACGGCTGGCTCGGCATCACCGACAAATACTGGGCGGTGACGCTGGTTCCGAGCGAGAAGCAACCCTTCCAGCCCACCTTCTCCTTCTTCGAGTTCAACACCGGCCCGCACAGCCACAGCTACCAGTCCGACTTCCTGACCGATGCGATCAATGTCAGCGCCGGCCAGTCGGCGACTGTCGAGACCCAATTGTTCGCCGGTGCCAAGGAAGTCGCCAAGATCAACGCCTATGCCGAAGACCGCAACATCAAGCGCTTCGACCTCCTTATCGACTGGGGCTGGTTCCACTTCATCACCAAGCCGATGTTCTGGCTGATCGACACGCTCTACAAGTTCTTCGGCAATTTCGGCCTGGCGATCCTCGCCACCACCGTCATCGTCAAGGCGGTCTTCTTCCCGCTCGCCAACAAGTCCTACGCGTCGATGGCGAACATGAAGAAGGTGCAGCCGAAGATGCTGGAAATCCGCGAGAAATACGCGGACGACAAGATGAAGCAGCAGCAGGCRATGATGGAGCTCTACAAGACCGAGAAGATCAATCCGCTGGCCGGCTGCTGGCCGGTGGCGCTGCAGATCCCGGTGTTCTTCTCGCTCTACAAGGTGCTCTACATCACCATCGAGATGCGGCACGCGCCGTTCTTCGGCTGGATCCAYGACCTGGCGGCGCCYGACCCKACCTCGATCTTCAACCTGTTCGGCCTGCTGCCGTTCGCCCCGCCGGCATTCCTGCCGCATATGGGCGCCTGGGCGGTGGTMATGGGCATCACSATGTTCCTGCAGATGCGCATGAACCCGGCGCCGCCGGATCCGACGCAGGCGCAGATCTTCACCTGGATGCCGGTGATCTTCACCTTCATGATGGGCAGCTTCCCGGCAGGCCTCGTCATCTACTGGGCCTGGAACAACCTGCTYTCGATCCTGCAGCAGGGTGTGATCATGAAGCGCCAGGGCGCCAAGATCGAATTGTGGGACAATCTGGCAGCGATGTTCCGCAAGAAACCATCGCCGGCGGAATAGCCGGCGCCTGGAGCATGACGCCGAAAAGCGTGAAGCGGTTTTCGGGCGACATCATGCTCTAGGCAGAAAGCGAAAACCCCGGCTTTGTCCGGGGTTTTCATTGTCGGCGGCTTTTCGCGGCCGCTCTCGACATGGAAGTCCGCTGCCTTTTTTCCGGCGTCCGCATTGTGTCCTGAAACTCCAGAGCCACGTCGCTCGTAGCTACCTGATCCTCCCGACGGCCTAGCCGGCTTCCGGCGCAACGACGCCGGTGTTTGGGAGGCCGGCTGGCAGACCGGGGTTTGCGGCGGGACCCCGGTCGAGCCGCGAAGACGGCGCTCGAACCGATCGGGCGATCGTCGCCCGATCGGTCACTCCATGACGGCGCTGTGGTCGACTTTGGCCGGTACTGAGGGCTTGCGCAGCAAAAGCACCAGCGGAATGGCGGCGAGCGACAGGATCATCATCAGCTTGAAGTCGTCCATATAGCTGATGATCGTCGCCTGCAGCGTGACGACGCCGTCGAGCGCTGCACGGCCGGCGGCGGTGAAGGGGCTCATCGCCTGCGCGATCGCCGGATTGGACAATGCCTGATTGTAGGGGGTCACGTAGCCGGCGATGTCGGCGTGGTTGACCTGGATGTTCCGCGTGAGCAGCGCGCTGACCACCGAGATGCCGACGCTGGAGCCGATGTTGCGCGACAGATTGTACAGGCCGGTCCCTTCCGCGCGCCTTTCCGGCGGCAGCGTGGCGAAGGTGATGGTGGTCAGCGGCACGAACAGGAAGCCGAGCCCCGCGCCCTGGATGAAGCCGGTGCTGACGATCGTCCATTGCGACACGTCCGGCGTCCAGCCGGTCATGTCGTACATCGCCCAGGCGGTGATCGCGAGGCCCGTGAACAGCAGCCAGCGCGTGTCGACCTTGCCGACAAGCCGGCCGACGACAAACATGCAGGCCATGGTGCCGAGGCCGCGCGGGCCCATGACGATGCCGGCGGTCACCACCGGATAGCCCATCAGCGTCTGCAGGTAGGGCGTCATCAGGGCGAGCGAGGCGAGGTAGGTGATGCCGATGATGAAGATGAAGACCATGCCGACGGCGAAGTTCCGATCGAGGAACAGCCTCGGATTGACGAAGGTGTCGCGGCCGGTGAAGGTGTGGACGAGGAAGATGTAGAAAGCCGACGCGCAGACCAGCGCTTCGATGATGATCTCGGATGAAGAGAACCAGTTGAGCTGCTCGCCGCGGTCGAGGAACATCTGCAGCGACGCGATGGCGATGCTCAGCATGCCGAATCCCAGCCAGTCGAGACGCGCCTTGAAGTCGAGCTTGGTTTCCTGGACGAACATGGAGACGCCGGCAAAGGCCAGCGCGCCGATCGGCACGTTGATGTAGAACACCCAGCGCCAGCTGACATTCTCGGTCAGCCAGCCGCCGATGACCGGGCCGAGCACCGGCCCGACCATCACCGAGACGCCGAACAGCGCCATGGCCGAGCCGCGTTCCTCGACACTGTAGATGTCGAGCAGGATACTCTGCGACAGCGGGACGAGCGCCGCGCCGAAGAAGCCCTGCAGCAGCCGGAAGCCGACGATCTGCGGCAGCGACTGCGCGAAGCCGCACAGCACCGATGCGACCACAAAGCCGGTGATCGCCACCAGCAGGATGCGCTTGCGGCCGAAACGGTTGGCGAGATAGCCCGAAGGCGGCGTCATCACCGCCGCCGCGACGATGTAGGAGGTGAGCACCCAGTTGATCTGGTCGGCGCTCGCCGAGACGCTGCCCTGGATGTAAGGCAGCGCCACATTGGCGATGGTGGTGTCCAGCGCCTGCATGATGACCGCGAGGATCACGCAGGCTGTGATGGCGCCGCGATTGGCGACCACAGGCGCGCCAATCGCGTTGGCGGTGCTCATGACTTCTGCTCGGAATGCTTGAAGAGGTTGGTGGCAAAGTCGGGCAGGCCGCGCGCATGGCCGGTATCGATGTCGACGACGGCGCTCATGCCGCCGCGCAACGGCAGCTTGCCCTCGGCATCGTCGATCGTCACCCGCATCGGGATGCGCTGCACGACCTTGACCCAGTTGCCGCTGGTGTTCTGCGCGGGAAGCAGCGAGAAGCTGGACGACGAGGCGGGGCTGATGCTGGCGACCGTGCCGTGCCAGACCTGGCCGGGATAGCCGTCGACGCTGATCGTCGCCTTCTGCCCGGGGCGGACATAGGTGAGTTCGGTTTCCTTCGGCTCCGCCGCGATCCAGACATCGGTCGACGACACCAGGCCGAATGCCGGCTGCGAGGCGGGCAGGTATTTGCCGACCTGGAGCGAGTCGACATTGGTGACGATGCCGTCGAAGGGCGCCTTGACGACGGAGTCGGCGAGGTTGCGCTGGGCATCGTCCACCGCGGACCGTGCCTGGAGGAAGAACGGGTTCTTCTCGACGGACTGGTTGGCGTCGCCGCCGAGCTGGGCGAGCGTCGCCTGCGCCTGCGCCTTGGCGACGGTTACTTTCTGGCGGGCGGCGACGAGATCGTGCTGGGCGCTGTCGAAGCTCGCCTTGGAAGCGGTGGAGGTCTTGAGCAGATCCTGCTGACGCTGGAATGCGGCCTCATAGTAGGGGATGTCGGCCTCGGCCTGGCCGATCTGCGCCAGCGATTGCTGATAGCTCGCCTGCAAGGTCAGCACCTGGTTGCGCACCGTGCCAAGCTGCGCCTCGGCGCCGGCAAGCGCGGTCTCGAAAGAAGCGGGCTTCAAGCGGAACAGCACCTGCCCCTTCTTCACCGCCTCGTTCTCATGCACGTCGATCTCCTGCACCGTGCCGGAGACGTCGGTGGAAACACCGAGCGACTGCGCCTGGATGTAGGCATTGTCGGTGGTCATGACCTGGCCGCCGACGACGTAGTAGTAGCCGCCGACCACCAGCGCGACCGGGAGCAGCGCAAACAGGACCGGCCGCGTGAGGCCGCGCCTCGGCTTGGCCGGGGCCGGCGCGGCGATCRCGACGGCAGCCGGCTTCGGTTGCGCCGAGGGCGCCTCCAGCTTAGCAGGCTCCAGCCCGTCGTCTTCGATGGCCGGGCCAACGCCTCGCCTGTGCTCACGCTGGCTGTCCAGGCGGATCACCTGGTCGCTTGGCCTGCCGCCGGCATCGTCGTCTTCCGCGGGCTTTCTTGGCGAGGTTGATTCAGACATGTGCTTTCTCCCGGTCGACGGCCGGCTGAGCGCAGGCCTCGAGCAGATTGGATTTGATCAGGCAAAGGGTTTGCAGCATATGCTGCTGGGCGTCCGCGGAAAGGCCGGTAAAGGCCTCGTCACGCGTCTCCTGGCCGTTGCCGCGCATCACTTCGATCAGCGGATGGGCCTTCGGGGTCAGATAGAGCAACCACGCCCTGCGGTCGGCGGGGTCGGGACGGCGCTCGATGAAGCCGCGCGCTTCCATCTTGTCCAGCAACCTTGCCAGCGTGATCGGCACAATCTCGATGAGGTCGGCCAATTTGTTCTGGTGGATGCCTTCCTGCCGCGAGAGATAGGACAGCACCTGCCATTGCGCGCGGGTCAGCCCTGATGCGCGCGACCGCTGCTCGAAGCGCTTCCTGAGCAGGCGCGCGACGTCATGCAGCACGAAGCTGATGTTGGGCGAGGTGGACATGGAGGTATTCGGGACGGCGGACACGGTTTTGTGAGCATGCTTATTATCATCATGCACATAATCCTGCTGGACGCGATGCGCAAGACCGACTAAGCCGCCTGGAGCAAAAGTCGCATCAGCGGTGGCGCAACAGAAGGGCCGGCGCAGGCCGGCGAAAGATGAACATGAACTGGCTGAGGATCGCGACCGCGGCTGCAATGGCGGGATGCGCCTTGCCGGCCGCCRMGAAGGACGCGGTGAGCTGCGGCGGCGCTGCCATGCTGGGCGGCGCGCAACTGAACTGCAGCCATGTCGAACCCAAGGCGCCACCGCAGTTCTGCACCTATAGCTGGGCCCTGCATACGCTTGCGGGCGACCAGAAAGTCGTCGATGGCAGCTTCATGCTGCCGCCTGGCGCATCCAACGTCCAGGTCTATCAGGGCAGCGGTTTCGACAGCGCGCTTTCCAACCCGATCGTGATCTGCCGCGGCGGCCATTGAGCGCGGTTGGCGCTGTGGCCGGATCACGTTAGTTTGATCGGCGCTTCACCACACCGTGCCCGCCCGCGACGGACTGATCCCGATGACCGGACCCAATCCCAACATCAAGCACCCCATCGCGATGCATCCGCGCGTCGGCTTCCTGAAGGGGCTGGTGACGTCGCCCAACATCGAGATCGGCGACTTCACCTATTATGACGMCCCCGAAGGGCCSGACAAATTCGCCGAGAAATGCGTGCTGCATCAYTACCCSTTCATCGGCGACAAGCTCATCATCGGCAGGTTCTGCGCTCTCGCCGAAGGAGTGCGCTTCATCATGAACGGCGCCAACCATGCCATGTCGGGCTTCTCGACCTAYCCGTTCAACATCTTCGGSCAYGGCTGGGAGGAAGGRTTCGACCCCGAGACCTGGTCGAAGGAGATCCGCGGCGACACCGTCRTCGGCAACGATGTGTGGATCGGCATGGAYGCYGTCATCATGCCCGGCGTKAARGTCGGCCACGGCGCCATCGTCGCAGCGAAATCGGTTGTCACGCACGACGTGCCGCCCTATGCGATCGTCGCCGGCAATCCGGCCAAGGTGGTGAAAATGCGCTTCAATGAATTCACGGTGCGGCGGCTGCTGGCGGCGGCMTGGTGGGASTGGCCGGTCGACAAGATCGGCCGCAACCTCAACGCCATCCGTGGCGCCGACATTTCCAGACTGGAGGCCGCGGTTTGAACGCGCCCGATAAGACCGCAACCGACAATACGGCAATCGATGCCGAGCTGTTTACCCGCGCGTGGATCTTCATCCGTGGCGTGCCATCGATGAAGTTCCTGCCGCCGGAAGGGCCGCCCGAGATCGCCTTTGCCGGCCGCTCCAATGTCGGCAAGTCCTCGCTGATCAACGCGCTTGTCGGCCAGAAGGGCCTGGCGCGCACCTCGAACACACCGGGGCGCACGCAGGAGCTCAACTATTTCGTGCCCGACGGCTTTTCCGGCGAGGGCGCCGACCTGCCGCCGATGGCGCTGGTCGACATGCCGGGCTACGGCTATGCCAGCGCGCCGAAGGACAAGGTCGATGCCTGGACCAAGCTGATCTTCGAATACCTGCAGGGGCGCGTCACGCTGAAGCGCGTCTATGTGCTGATCGACGCCCGCCACGGCATCAAGGCCAAGGACGAGGAAGTGCTGTCGCTGCTCGACAAGGCGGCGGTGTCGTACCAGGTCGTACTGACCAAGACCGACAAGATCAAGGCGGCCGGGGTGCCGAAGCTGATCGAGGAGACGCTCGGCAAGATCAAGAAGCGGCCGGCGGCCTTTCCTGCTGTCCTGGCGACGTCATCGGAAAAGGCCGCGGGACTGGACGAACTGCGCGCGGCGATCGCGCTCGTGGCGAACGGCGGCTGAGCATCCGCGCCCCAAGAGCGGCTGATTGAGAGCAAGCAGGCAGGACCGGAGCCGTGTCGGCCGGCCCCGCCCGATCCCGGCTCATTCCGTCTCGTCGCGTTCGGGCTCACGATCGCGCCGGCCGGTGAGGATCTCGCGCTTGCCGACATGGTTGGGAGCGCCGACCAGGCCTTCCTTTTCCATGCGTTCGACCAGCGAGGCGGCGCGGTTGTAGCCGACWCCGAGGCGCCGCTGGATGTATGARGTGGAGCATTTCTTGTCGCGCTTGACCACCTTGACGGCYTCCTCGTAGAGGGCGTCGCCATCCTCGGCGTCGACCTGGCCCTTGTCGAAGACCGGACCGGTGTCGGCCGCTTCCTCCTCCTCTTCCTCGTCGGCGGTGACCGTATCGAGATATTCGGGGCGCCCTTGCGCCTTCAGATGCGCCACGACGTGCTCGACCTCCAGGTCGGAAACGAAGGGGCCGTGAACGCGCGAAATGCGCCCGCCGCCRGCCATATGCAGCATGTCGCCCTGGCCGAGCAGTTGCTCGGCRCCCTGCTCGCCGAGGATCGTGCGGCTGTCGATCTTCGACGTCACCTGGAAGGARATGCGGGTGGGGAAATTGGCCTTGATCGTGCCGGTGATGACGTCGACCGACGGGCGCTGCGTGGCCATKATCAGGTGGATGCCGGCGGCACGCGCCATCTGCGCCAGCCGCTGGATGGCGCCTTCGATCTCCTTGCCGGCCACCATCATCAGGTCGGCCATTTCATCGACGATGATGACGATATAGGGCATCGGCGCGAGGTCGATCGCGCGTTCCTCGAACAGTGGCTCGCCGGTGCCCTTCTCGAAGCCGGCTTGCACCTGCATGACCACGACCTCCCCCTTGTCGCGGGCAGCGGCGGCACGCTGGTTGTAGCCGTCGATGTTGCGCACGCTAAGGCGCGCCATCTTGCGGTAGCGCTCCTCCATCTCGCGCACCGCCCATTTCAGGGCCGTCACGGCCTTCTTGGGATCGGTGACGACCGGGGTGAGCAAATGCGGGATGCCATCGTAGACCGACAGTTCCAGCATTTTCGGGTCGACCATGATCAGGCGGCATTCCTCCGGTTTCATCCGGTAGAGCAGCGACAGGATCATGGTGTTGATSGCGACCGACTTGCCCGAGCCGGTGGTGCCGGCGACCAGCAGGTGCGGCATCTTGGCGAGTTCGGCGATGACCGGCTCGCCGCCGATCGTCTTGCCCAGGCCGAGCGCCAGCTTGCAGGAGGTGTTGCGGAAACCGGCCGATYCGATCAGCTCGCGGAARTASACCGTCTCGCGTGTTTCGTTGGGCAGTTCGATGCCGATGACGTTGCGGCCCGGCACGACGGCGACGCGCGCCGAGATGGCCGACATGGAGCGGGCGATGTCGTCGGCCAGCCCGATGACGCGGCTGGACTTCACGCCCGGCGCCGGCTCGAATTCGTAAAGGGTGACGACCGGACCCGGCCGGACGTGGATGATCTCGCCCTTGACGCCGAAATCCTCCAGCACGCTTTCGAGCAGGTCGGCGTTCTGTTCCATCCGCTCCTGCGACATGTAGAAGCCCTGGCCTTCCGGCGGCTGCTGCAGCAGTTCCTCGGAAGGAAGCTCGTAGTCGGCCGGGACCGACGGCGGCGCAACCTTGCCGGCAAGAGGCAGCGAGGGCGTGGACCTGACGGGCACGGAGGGCGCGGACCTGGCGGGCAAGGAGGGCGCGGACCTGGCGGGCAAGGAGGGCGCGGACCTGGCGGTCCGGGCGCCTACCGGGTCGAGAGCCGCCGCGATATCGGCGGGTGCGGGCGGAGCGGCGGGSGCGGCAACGGGCGGCAAGGCGGCGTTCGAGCGCCATTCGATGATACGGTAAAATGACGTCGCCTCGCCCAGATATCTAGCACGGAACTGGCTTGGCTGCGCCGGCGGATGCTCAGGCGTCGGCCTGACGGGCGACTGCGCCGGGACGGCCGGTGACTGTGCGGCCTCATTAAGACGGGCCCGCGCCAGGCGCTCGGCGAGGAAGGGCATGCCGAACTCGAAAAAAGCGTGATCGGAAAGATAGGACCAACGCAATCCGGTCGGGCGCGGCTTCGGCGCCGAAACAGCGCCAGCCCGCGCCGCCGCCGCGGGCGCGGTGGGAACAACGGCGGGAGCCGACCTGACCGGATTGTTTGGCGCCGGCGTCGTGGTGGCGGAGACGGCAGTCGGAACTGCCCGGGCGGGTTTGGCTGCCGCCGGGGCCGGCGACGCGGGCCGGATGGGCTCGCCGGCGGAGGAAGCCTTGCCCCGCGCGCCGTCTTCCACCTGCGGTCCGGGCCGTTTGGGAATATCGGAATCCGGCGTGCGGGTGAAACGCACATTGGGCGCGAGGAAGAAATACTCCTGCCAGGCCGGACGGCTGAATTCGCCCGCGCCCGCCGAATCGGGAGCAGCCGGCACTGCTCTCGATTCGCCATCAAGCGGGGCTCGCAGCGTGACGACCCGTGCTGTCGGCGGTTGCGGCGACGGTGCAGCGCCCTGGTCCGGCGCGGCCTCCAGATCACGGTAATCGTCGTTACAGTGAGCGGAAGCGCCGGTAAGGTTGGCACGGGGAAGACGCATGGATGTCATACTCGAGACTCGCCGATTGAACGTGTCCCGAGCAATAGGAACTGATGGTTAACAGGCTCTTCCAACGGGGCCTTTCGTGAAGAGGCCCATCAGCGATTTGGTCACTTCGCTTGGCGGCAACCGAACGTGCCCCGAAGCGCCGCGTTCGGCTCGGATTCGCCCCGGCTCGCCAGTTTGGATTTGGACGGCGTTCCGTTTCCCATGTGCGGGAAGCGTTCCGGGCGCTCAGGCCGATATGACCCGCGCCCGTTCCTCGGCGGCAAGCTTTTCGGTGCCGTAAGCCTTCAGGAAGACGTTCACGCCCGAGCGCACGACATGCTCTATCTCCGCCTGGCTCGGCGCCTTGCTGCGGTAGGAGAAGATGCACTGGCGAAAGAGGCCCGCCAGGCACAGTTCGGTGAACTGGTAGGCAGCCAAATCGACGTCCTCGATTTCGAGCAGGCCGCGCTCGATGGCCGTGTTAAGGAACACCACGAACTTGTCATGGCCGCGCTTCGGGCCGCGCTCGTAGAAGCGCGCGCCAAGCTCGGGAATCCGGTCCGATGCTCCGATCACCGTACGCTGCGCCTGGATGACCTTGGCGGAAGTGATCTTCATGCCAAGCACCTTGCCGAACTTCACCAGTGTCTCGCGAATGTCGTCGGCATTGTCCAGAACATCGTACATGTTCTTGAAGATGGTGCCGCGCTCTTCCTCAATGAGCGCCTCGAACAACTCTTCCTTGTTGGCGAAATAGACGTAGATGGTGCCCTTCGAGACACCCGCCTCGCGCGTTATGTCGTTCATCGAGGCAGCCTCGAAGCCCTTGTCTATGAAGACCCGGCGCGCGCCTTCGATGATCTGCGCCCGCTTGACCGGATCCTGTCCGGCCGCCGGACGGCCGCGACGCAACGTGTCCAGCAGATCGCAGTCCTCGGATTTGGCACCGAGCGTTTTAGCGTCGGGTAATGTTTGCCCCATAGGATGGTACCTCGAAATATTTCGAACCGCCCGGTTCGATTTGCTCTTGATATGGGCCTCTTTCCGCGCTATGTCAATCTCCAATTCGAACCGAACGGTTCAGTATGACTGACTTGTCCTAGAGAGATTATCATGTCCTCGAACGCGTCCGCCACCGCCGAAGTCCGCACCTTTCCCAACGCCAAGGTCCAGCCGTCGACCGAGGCCCCGGAGATACCCGTCCAGCCCGTACCGGTTGCGCCCGTCGAAGCGCCAGCCAGGAAGAAGCGTTCGCTACGCTCGCTGCTCTTGCCGATCATYGGGCTGGGGCTGCTCGGCGCCGGCTCCTGGTACGGCTACAATTACTGGGCCGACGGCCGGTTCATGATCTCGACCGACGACGCTTATGTCCAGGCCGACACGTCCTTCGTCTCGCCGAAGATCTCGGGTTACGTCGACAAGGTCCTGGTCAGCGAGAACCAGCAGGTGAAGGCGGGCGATCCGTTGTTCGTCATCGATCAGGGCGACTACAAGATCGCTGTCGGCCAGGCCGAAGCCCAGATCGCCACGCTGGCCAAGACGCTCGACCGCATCGACGCGCAGACCAAAGCCGCGCAGGCATCGCTCACACAGGCCCAGGCCGCGAAGATCGCCGACCAGGCCGCCGCCGACAACGCGGCACGCGCCCAGGACCGCGCGGCGCAGCTGCTCAAGACCCATGTCGGCACGCAGGCCCAGCTTGACGACGCCCAGACCGCCCTCGACCAGGCCAAGGCGGCGCTCGCCGGCGCGGACGCGCAGATCGCCGCGGCGCAGGCCAATATCGGCGTGCTGGAGGCCCAGCGCGCGGAGCAGGCGAGCACGCTGGCCTCGCTGCAGCTCACCCGCGACAAGGCCCAGCGCGACCTGTCCTTCACCGTGCTCAAGGCGCCCTATGACGGCGTCGTCGGCAACCGTTCGGTCGAGCAGGGCGACCTCGTCAGCCCCGGCCAGAAGCTCGCCGTGGTGGTGCCGATGGACAAGCTCTACATCGTCGGCAACTTCAAGGAGACGCAGCTCGGCAGGCTGGTGCCCGGCGAGAAGGTCCGCATCACGGTCGACGCGATCGATGGCCAGACTTTCGAAGGCACCGTTTCGTCGCTGGCCCCGGCCTCTGGCGCGGTGTTCTCGCTGCTGCCGCCGGAGAATGCCACCGGCAACTTCACCAAGGTGGTGCAGCGTGTGCCCGTGCGCATCGACGTTCCCGCCGATGTGCTGAAGACCGGCAAGCTGCGCGCGGGCCTGAGCGTCGTCGTCGCCGCCGACAGCCGGACGGCGCCCGCTTCGACGAACTGAGCATCGCGCTGGCCTGGCGGCCGACGGAAGGCTGTTGAGCTCGAGCTTTTGTTCTGGGAGGCCATGACATGGCAACCGCAACCATAACCGCTGGATCGATGCCCGCACGCCCGGCGGCGGCCGCGCCGGCTTTGCCCGCCGACCACATGCCGGTCCGTCGCGTCGTCGCCTTCCTGGCGATGGTGTTCGGCATGTTCATGGCGATCCTCGACATCCAGATCGTCTCGGCCTCGCTCTCCGAAATCCAGGCCGGCCTGAGCGCCAGCTCCGACGAGATCCCGTGGGTGCAGACCGCCTACCTCATCGCCGAAGTGGTGATGATCCCGCTGTCTGGCTTCCTCAGCCGGATGCTGTCGACGCGCGTGCTGTTCACCATCGCGGCGGCCGGCTTCACGGCGGCCAGCGCGCTTGCCGCTACCGCCACCAACATCGACCAGATGATCATCTACCGCGCCATCCAGGGGTTCATCGGCGGCGGCATGATCCCAAGCGTCTTTGCGGCCGCCTTTACCATCTTCCCGCCGTCGCGGCGCGCCGTCGTCTCGCCGATGATCGGCCTGGTGGCGACGCTGGCGCCGACGATCGGCCCGACGGTCGGCGGCTATATCAGCCATGCYATGTCCTGGCACTGGCTGTTCCTGATCAATGTCGTGCCGGGCATMCTGGTGGCGACGGCGGCRTGGTCGCTGATCGATTTCGACAAGCCGAACCTCAAGCTGTTCTCGAAGTTCGACTGGTGGGGCCTGATCGGCATGGCCGCCTTTCTCGGCTGCATGGAGTATGTGCTGGAGGAAGGCCCGAACCATGACTGGCTGCAGGAACCGGCCGTCTTCATCTGCGCCATCATCATGACCATCGGCGGTGTCGTGTTCTTCTGGCGCGTATTCACCGCAGAGGAGCCGATCGTCGACCTCAAGGCCTTCACCAACGTCAACTTCGCCTTCGGCTCGATGTTCTCCTTCGTCATCGGCATCGGGCTCTACGGGCTCACCTATCTCTATCCGGTGTTCCTCGGCCGCATCCGCGGCTACGATTCGATGATGATCGGCGAGGCCCTGTTCGTCAGCGGCCTGGCGATGTTCGTCACGGCGCCGATCTCCGGCATCCTGTCGCGCAAGATGGATCTGCGGCTGATGATGATGATCGGCTTCTTCGGCTTCGCCACCGGCACCTGGTGGATGACGCATCTGACCGCCGACTGGGATTTCTGGGAACTGCTCGTCCCGCAGATCCTGCGCGGCTGCTCGATGATGCTGTGCATGGTGCCGATCAACAACATCGCGCTCGGCACGCTGCCGCCGGACCGTCTGAAGAATGCGTCCGGCCTGTTCAACCTCACCCGCAACCTCGGCGGCGCCGTCGGCCTWGCCATCATCAACACGGTGCTGATCAACCGCAACGCCTTCCAYTATGCGAGGCTTGCCGAGCATGTGCAGTGGGGARGCGCCGCCGCGCAGACCAAGCTGCAGAACATGACGCTGAAYTTCSRGCAGACCGCCGGCCTCGACGCCAACAGCGCCGCGATCTCGAAGCTGTCGGGCATGGTCCATCAGCAGGCGGCGCTGCTGTCCTTCATGGACGTGTTCTTCCTGCTGACGGCGCTGTTCGCCTCGCTYGGATTCTTCGTCTTGTTCATCAACAAGCCGGCCGACCAGGGCGGCGGTGGCGGCGGAGGCCATTGAGGAAGCCGGAACCCCCGCCTGGCCTCCTCAACGCGTGACCCCGGAAATCGGCAGCGATTTCCGGGGTCATTCTTTTGGAGGTTCGAAATACCCTGAGCGTCGCAAGCTTGTTCAGGCCGCGGCCGGCTTGAAACTCAGCGCCACGCCGTTGATGCAGTGGCGCAGGCCGGTGGGCGGCGGGCCGTCGTCGAAGACATGGCCGAGATGCCCGCCGCAGCGGCGGCAATGGACTTCGGTGCGCGTCATGCCGAGCGAACGGTCCTCGGTCTTGCCGATGGAATTGGGGATTTCCTGCCAGAAGCTCGGCCAGCCGGTGCCGGAATCGAACTTGGTCTCCGACGGATAGACCGGGAGGTCGCAGCCGGCGCAGGCGAAGATGCCCTTGCGGTGTTCGTTGAGCAGCGAGCTGGTGCCGGGATATTCGGTGCCCTGCCGGCGCAGCACGTCGAAGGCGGCATCCGAGAGGATGGCGTGCCATTCGGCATCGGTCTTGGTAACCTCGAAGGTTTCGGCGGCCAGCGCGGGTTTCGGACCTCCAGCGCGCAGGACCGCTCCGGAGCCGACGATGAGGGCGGTGGCGGCGGCACCGCTCCAGAGAAAATCGCGACGGTTCATGGCCGTTCCTCCTGACGTGATCTTACAAACTGTGGTGTCGCCGGAAAATCAAAAGCCGGTGACGGCCACCCCGCGCCACTCCGCATCGACCCAAGCCCTGGCGATGCGGAGCGGCGCTTGACGGCAGCGCGGATCGTGGGAGAGAGACCGCGCGGCCGGCGGGACAATGCTATCTTCGTCGGCCGCGGGCGCTTTGTTACATCTTCGGCAGCAGAACCTTGTCGATGACATGGATGACGCCGTTCGACTGGCGCACGTCGGCGATCGTCACATGCGCGACATTGCCGTTTTCGTCGGTCACCGTCACCTTGCCCTTTTCCGACTTCAGCGTCAGCTCGCAGCCGCCGACCGTCTTGACCTGATGCGCACCGCCATCGGCCGTTGCCATCTTGGCGACATCGGCGGCCAGCGCCTTGGCGGCAATGACGTGGCAAGTCAGGATCTTGGTCAGCTTGTCCTTGTTCTCGGGCTTGAGCAGTGTCTCGACCGTGCCGGCGGGCAGCGCAGCGAAGGCTTCGTTGGTCGGCGCGAAGACGGTGAAGGGACCCTTGCCCTCGAGCGTATCGACCAGGCCGGCGGCCTTGACGGCGGCGACCAGCGTGGTGTGATCCTTCGAATTCACGGCATTCTCGATGATGTTCTTCTTGGCATACATCGGCGCGCCGCCGACCGTCGGATTGGCCCAGGCAACAGCGCCCAGCGTGGAAAGGCCGATCGTGCCGGCAAGCAAAAGGGTGGCGAGTTTACGCATGATGTCAGTCTCCTCGGGTTGTTTTTCCCGTCCTTGGGAACG
>BFBZ01001556.1_pt1 | contig 14859 bp, 16 predicted proteins | sample 1888401 | NCBI WGS metagenome assembly BFBZ01 (sample SAMD00112614, study PRJDB3348) | symbiont metagenome | host: Chara braunii | reverse complement strand
CGCCGGGCCAGGAAGTTCGCTACCGGATGAGGGATAACGCCCCGCCGTTCCTTGAAAGTACGGTAACGTTCACCGTTATCCCGAACGCATCAGGCGGTACAAGCTTGCGGATCATCCACACGCTTACCGACGCAAGGTTCGACCGGATGACGGGCACCGCCGCAAACAGCAACGGCCCGCTTATGCTCGCCGCCTGACGCGACGAAGCTCTCACACGACAATTCTGAAAGATTGGAGTTCGCCAATGCGCGAAGCGATGCAACTCGTCCCTATGGTCGTTGAACAATCCACCAGCGGGGAAAGGTCCTTCGACATCTATTCCCGGCTTCTGCGCGAGCGGATCATCTTCCTCAATGGCGAGGTGAACGATGCCGTCTCGGCCCTGGTCTGCGCACAACTGCTGTTTCTCGAGGCGGAAAATTCGAAAAAACCGATCAGCCTTTATGTCAATTCGCCGGGCGGCGTCGTCACCAGCGGCCTTGCCATGTACGACACCATGCGCCACATCCGTGCGCCGGTGCATACGCTATGCATGGGAACCGCTCGCTCGATGGGATCCTTCCTGCTGATGGCCGGCGAACCGGGCGAGCGTACCGCCCTGCCAAACGCCAGCATTCACATCCATCAGCCCCTGGGCGGCTTCCAGGGCCAAGCCTCCGACATGCTCATCCACGCCGAGGAAATCAAACGCACAAAGCACCGCATGACGCGGCTTTACGCGGAGCATTGCGGCCGCTCCTATGAGGAATTCGAACGCGCCATGGACCGGGATTACTTCATGACGGCGGAAGAGGCATTGGAATGGGGCCTCATCGACCGCATCCTGCATGTTCGCAAGGAAGAGCAGGCCGAGGCTCTGACGAATTGATCGCAATGGCGCCGCGTGACCGCGACCTGCCCCATCGTGATTCCTCAGCCGGCTTCGCCACGCAGTTCGATGACCGTAGCCCCCTTCCTGACGATATCATTGTCGATGATCGAAAGGGCGCGGTTGAGATGCCCTTCGAAGACCAGGGTCTGCTCATCGGCGACGACGCGCAACTCGGGCATGCCCTCCATGCGCACGACATGCGATTCCGCCAATCCCTCGACTATGCCCTCGATCAGCAGATCGTAGTAACGCACGCCCGGGCCGGTGATGACGATCGGCATGCGCTCATGCAGGCTCAGCACCCGCGACAGGCCATTGCCGAGCGCCAGCCCCGCCTGGCGGAACGCCAGCACGTTGCGCCGCCCGCCATGCCGCGCACTGGCCGCGATCTTGTCCAGCTCGGCGATGGGAACGAACTTTGCCGGAATGGTATCGAGCGGCACATCGAAGGCCGTGCGAAGCATGGCGTAAAAACCGGCATAGGCCTCGATACATCCGCGCGCGCCGCAGCGGCAGAGCGCGCCGCCGGGCACATGCATCATATGCCCGAAGTTCGGCGCCGATATCTGGTGGCCACCTTCATCGTCGCGCCGCGCGATGCCAAGGCCGATGCTGTGGCCGAGCGACAGGGCCGTCAATGCCCGAAAATCCGACCCGGCCCTGTTCTCCTCCTGCTGCCCCAGCGCAGCCGCGACCAGCAGCGTCTCGTTTCCCAGAATGATCTTCGCCGGCCACTCGTCGCGCAGCACAGCGGCAAAATCGATCTCGTCACGACCGAAGATCGGCGACCAGCGCAGCACTGGCCCGGAGGCATCCACCAGGCCCTTGCTGCTGATCGAAATCATCAAAACCTTGTCGCGCGAAAGCTGCGAACGGGCGACGATCCGGTTCAATGCCTCGCGTAGACCCACTATGAATGAGCTGACGCCGGAGACTTCCTGTGGTCGATCTTCGCTGAAGCGGTCGATCAGCCGCCCGGTATAATCCACAAGCGAATATTGCACGGCATCCGAAGAGATGACGACGACGATGAGATAGCCGCAATCGCGCCGTTGCGAGAACAAGACGCGCGGCCGCCCGCGGCCGCTGGCCGCCTGCTGCTCAGCCTTTTCGATGATCTGCGCCCGCTCGAGATCGGCGGTGATAACGGATACGGTCGCAGACGAAAGCTTTGTGAAATCAGAAAGTTCGGTATGGGCGAGAGGGCCGTGCCGACGCAGTGCCGACAGCACCAGGGCACTGTTTCTCTGACGGACCAATTCGGTGCTCGATTTGGCCAGCATCGTCAAGCCTCCTACTCATTCCACCCTCCCTCCGCATCTCCAGGTGGCTCTTTTCGGATGACCGATGAAACCTGGCAGTGCGGGTGTTGACAGTTGAAAAAATCTCTGACACTAAATTTCTCGACTGTCGAGAAAATAATCCGAACCTTTCCTCGTCAGCATTATCGCGGCGGCCGACGGGAGCTTCAGGACACGCGCGGTCGCATTCACTCGGGAGGATAATATGAAAGCTTTTGTTAAGCTGGCTGCGGGCGCGGCCATCGTTTTGACCATGCAGACGGCGGCATTTGCCAAGGATCTGGTCGTTGGCGTTTCCTGGTCGAACTTCCAGGAAGAGCGTTGGAAGACCGACGAAGCCGCCATCAAGAAGGCACTCGCAGCAGCCGGCGCCAAGTATATTTCCGCCGATGCGCAGTCTTCCGCTTCCAAGCAGCTGACCGACGTTGAATCCCTGATTTCCCAGGGCGCCAACGCGCTCATCATCCTCGCTCAGGACTCCGATGCTATCGGCCCGGCCGTCGAAAAGGCCGCCGACGAAGGCATTCCGGTCGTCGGTTACGATCGCCTGATCGAAAATCCGGCCGCCTTCTACATTACCTTCGACAACAAGGAAGTGGGCCGCATGCAGGCTCGCGAAGTCCTGAAGGCAAAGCCGGCAGGCAACTACGTCTTCATCAAGGGCTCGTCGTCCGACCCGAATGCCGACTTCCTCTTCTCCGGCCAGATCGAAGTGCTGAAGTCCGCCATCGACGCCGGCAAGATCAAGAATGTCGGCGAAGCCTATACGGACGGCTGGCTGCCGCAGAACGCACAGCGCAACATGGAACAGTTCCTGACCGCCAACAACAACAAGGTTGACGCGGTCGTCGCTTCCAACGACGGCACCGCCGGCGGCGCTGTTGCTGCTCTCGACGCCCAGGGTCTGGCCGGCTCCGTTCCGGTTTCCGGCCAGGACGCCGACAAGGCTGCCCTGAACCGCATCGCGCTCGGCACGCAGACCGTTTCGGTCTGGAAGGACTCGCGTGAACTCGGCAAGCGCGCCGCTGAAATCGCCCTGTCTCTTGCCGGCGGCAAGACCCAGGACCAGATCGACGGCGTCCAGACCTTCAACGGCGGCCCGAAGCATGTTGCCATGAAATCCGTCTTCCTGACCCCTATTGCTATCACCAAGGACAATCTGAACGTCGTCATCGACGCCGGCTGGATCTCCAAGGCTGAAGCTTGCCAGGGCGTAAAGGCCGGCAGCGTTGCTGCTTGCAAGTAAGCACGAAACCTTGACGGGTTGACCCGAATGTAATGCCGACGCCGCAAGGGACTTTCCATTGCGGCGTCGAACGCGGATAGGAAGCAGACATAAGTCCGCATGCAGCGGAAATGTCGGGTTCCCGTATTTGAGTTGCGTCATCGCATATCCGATCGGCCTGCCGGATGGCGGCCGTGGAACCGGAAAAACCGGGTGGGCGGGCGATGACGTCGATTAAGACCAGCGCGGATACTGCCAGCGAAAGACAAGAAAGCATTCGCGGGCCTGCGCCCAACAAGTGGGAGAACGGCAAAGCGATGGCCGACATGACACATTCCACAACATCGAGCGGTCCGCGCAAATCGGAGGAAGGCGCATTTACGCGCTTCCTGCGCGCCACCGAAATCGATACGCGCCTGCTTGGCATGATCGGCGCGCTGCTGATCATCTGGATCGGCTTTGACGTCTATACCGGCGGCCTGTTCCTGACCCCCAGAAACCTCTGGAACCTGTCCGTCCAAACCTGCGAGATCGCAGTGCTTGCGACCGGCATGGTGCTGGTCATCGTCACCCGCAACATCGACCTGTCGGTCGGTTCGCTGCTCGGTTTCGTCGCCATGATCATGGGCGTCATTCAGGCCAAGTGGCTGCCGCAATATCTCGGCTTCGACAGCTCGTGGACCTGGGTCATCACGCTGATCTGCGGCCTGATCATCGGAACCCTGCTCGGCACGTTCCAGGGCGTCATCATCGCTTTCTTCAACGTACCCTCCTTCATCGTCACCCTTGGCGGCCTGCTCGCCTGGCGCGGGCTTGCCTGGTATGTCACCAGCGGCCAGACGGTCGCTCCGCTCGACGCCACATTCCGCATCATGGGCGGCGGTGCCGAAGGCTCGATCGGCGCAACATGGAGCTGGATCCTCGGGATTCTTGCCTGCCTGATGATCGTTCTCGGCATTATCGGCGAGCGCCATCAGCGCAAGCGCTTCAACTTCCCGCGCCGGCCGCTCTGGGCCGAATATTTCCTTGCCATCCTCGGCTCGGTCCTCGTGCTCGGCACGATCTACATCTTCAGCATCTATTACTGGCCTGTCGGCATCGCCAAGAAATACGCGACCGAACATAATATTCCCTGGCCGGAAACCGGTCTCGACATCCCCTACGGCATCGCCGTACCCGTGCTGATCGCCGTCGGCATCGGCATTGTCATGACCTTCATCGCCACGCGCCTGCGCTTCGGCCGCTACGTCTTCGCCATCGGCGGCAATCCGGAAGCAGCCGAACTCGCCGGCATCAAGACCCGCTGGGTGACGGTGCGCATCTTCGCGCTGATGGGCCTGCTCGCAGCCGTCGCCGCGGCCATCTCCACGGCCCGCCTCAACGCTGCTGCCAATTCGCAGGGCACGACCTACGAACTCTTCACCATCGCAGCAGCCGTCATCGGCGGCACCTCTCTTGCCGGCGGCAGCGGCACGATCGCCGGCGCCATGCTCGGCGCCCTGGTGATGCAATCGCTGCAGTCGGGCATGGGCCTGGCCAATGTCGATACACCGATCCAGAACGTCGTCGTCGGCGTCGTGCTGGTCATCGCCGTCTGGCTCGACATCGTCTATCGCTCGCGCGCCAAGTAAAAGGAATTCTGAACCATGACGGATCAAACCACTCCGCTTGTGGAAATGAAGAACATTTCCATCTCCTTCGGCGGCATCCACGCGGTCGACAACGCCTCGGTGGACCTCTACCCCGGCGAAGTCGTGGCCCTTCTCGGCCATAACGGCGCCGGCAAGTCGACGCTGATCAAGATCCTCTCCGGCGCCTACAAGCGCGACAGCGGCGATATCCTGATCAACGGCGAGCCCGTCGATATCCGCAGCCCGCGCGACGCCAAGAAATACGGCATCGAGACGATCTACCAGACGCTCGCCGTCGCCGACAATGTCGATGCCGCTGCCAATCTCTACCTCGGCCGCGAGCTGCAGACCCGCTGGGGCACGCTCGACGACGTCGCCATGGAAGCCAAGGCCCGCGAAGTGATGGGGCGCCTCAACCCCAACTTCAAGCGCTTCAAGGAGCCGGTGAAGGCGCTTTCGGGCGGCCAGCGCCAGTCGGTGGCGATCGCCCGCGCCATCCTCTTTGACGCCCGCATCCTGATCATGGACGAGCCGACGGCAGCACTCGGGCCCCAGGAAACGGCGCAGGTCGGCGAACTGATCAAGCAGCTGAAGAAGGAAGGCATTGGCATCTTCCTCATCAGCCACGACATCCACGATGTCTTCGACCTCGCCGACCGCGTCTCGGTCATGAAGAACGGCCAGGTCGTCGGCCACGCCCGCACCGAAGACGTTACCAAGGACGAAGTGCTGGGCATGATCATCCTCGGCAAGGTGCCGCCAAAAGCGATCCCCGGCCCCGGCGCGATGCGCGAATAGGCCGAAGCGCCCACCCACAACAAGAAGGCCGCGCGCAAAAAGCCCGCGGCCTTTTTCATTCAAAACCACCGATATGCGCTTTCCTGAATTTTCCGCATTGATGCCAAGCGCTTCCTAGGCTAAGAACCAGCCATCGGACAGGCGATTCAACCCGCCTCAGGCATGCACCCGTAGCTCAGCTGGATAGAGTGTTGGATTCCGATTCCAAAGGTCACAGGTTCGAATCCTGTCGGGTGCGCCAACGTTTTTTAGTGAGTCCATCATATAATTTTAGAATGGGCCCCCTAAATTTTAGAATGGTAGGGCCACAATTTTAGAATCATAGCCGAAATTCTAGCGCTCAGCCCTTCATGAGAGCGAATTTCGTCTTGATCCGCCTATCTCAAGGCGCAAACGCGCTTTCGAAGACATCCTACTCATCGTCCATCGACGGCGCTACCGGTGCAGACCCGTTCCCCACCCCAACGTCTTACGGCGCCCAGGACGACGAGGCATAAGATGGTTTCCAATCGAGCAGGCGATACTCCTGCAACGCAGCCGTCGCCCTCCTCCGCATGGTGGCAAGCTCACCCATGTCCTGGAAGTCGTAAAAGTCTGTCTGTAGGAATCACGGCTGCAGTGCCATCGCGGCGATGTACTCACTCAGCGGCAACAGGAACTTCGGCATCGGACCTCAACGAAATGGTGTGTAGCAGTCTATTGGGCATCTTCCTTACGAGCCTGCCAAGTTGAAATCAGGAAGGTCGCCATCGTCCCCGAAAGATTAACCGCGAGCTGAGCATGTCGTGCAGCGGGCTTGACGCGCTTAGGCCCAGGACTGTGAGCGTCGGAGATCTTGTTCCGTAGCGAGCCAAGGGACTCGACGATGTTTTGGCAGCTTCCAAGAATAGCCTTGAAGACCGCTTCAGTGTGATCGTCGGGGGCGAGTTTCAAAACCTTCGCGAGCTTTCGATAGAGCCCCGGAAGATCGTCTTTCTCTTCCCATGTCTCCTGTGCCTCGTGCAATATCCATTTGCAGACGTCTTCCAGAAGGGTGCGTGCGAGCGTAATGGCCCCTTCCGGATCCGTATCTCTGCGTTCGAGAGCCTGCGTCCATCGGGGTTGGACAGTTTCCGGATCGAACTGGGCGAGTGCCGCGGTAATGCCGACGTCAGACGGCGACCCAACTGCCCATGTCCGCACTGAATAGATGGGACTGCCTGAGAGAAGACGAACGACATCCAGTCGGTAACCGTCATGCCGAAGCTGCTCGTTGATCTCTTTGACTCGCCGCGCCTGGACCTCGGAAGTCTGGGCAAGCGGGCTGGTGACCTCCTCAAGAAATCGAAAGAAGCGCGACTGGGAGCAGGCGAGAAGACCGACATTCGTCAACAGTTCCCGGTTCGTCCAGTCGTCGTTTCGAACAGTGGCTTGGAAGACGTCATCTTCCAGAGAACCGTCGGAGTACTCGTGGAGGGATCGCATCTGCTTCAATGGCAGCACCCGGTTCAGAAATTCCATATGCTCGAATTCGGTCGCGAGGGGCTCGCCGTCAAACAGCGCCAAGACCCGGCGCCGCGTCAACTCGGTGATTGCGGCGGATACGGAATCACGGAGGCGGCCCGCAGCTTCTGAAAGGGCAAAAGAGTCGACCTCCTCAAGAAGCCGTCGGCAATCCCGGCGAGGTCCGCAGCAGGCACTTCGAGAAGGCGTCGCTGCGCATACTTGAACTTGCTTTTGAAGGATTCCTCGCGGTCGCCTTCGGCGAGTCCCAGACGAGCACAGAGTGACGGCACATCGTTGGCACTGAAGTCGGAGATGACGGACGCGAGCTCCTGTCGAAGCGCACGGACAAGCGCGGTCGGATAACTTTGCTCGATCACTCCTATGCTGCCTTCGAGCCGGACGGCTTGTTGTCGTTTCTGGCATCGATCACGACGACATGCGCGTCAAGTTGATCGGTGGTGATGCCGAAGAACTCATTGAAAAACGTTGCCATACGCTATCCATCATATAGTTACGAAATACCCAACAAGGTGGTAGGTCACAGGGGAATTTGCAACCGTGAATTCTTCCTTTTCACCTTCCATCAACTGGTGAAGACGGCATGGGGGTTGAAGACCCGGCCACTTACTTAAATGTGGTCCTAACGATTCCACATTTAAGTAAGTGGCCGGCTATCAAATCGAGCAACTTTGGTGGATCTTGCATACGCACACATACCGGCAGGACGGGATTATGAAAATCGCATGTTTAGGCTGGGGATCGCTCGTCTGGGATCCAAGGGAACTTCCTCTCCGCTCGGAATGGTTTCTCGACGGCCCATCGATCCGGGTGGAATTCGTTCGACAGTCCGGGAAGGATCACGGCCGCATCACGCTCGTCGTCCYCCCTACCGCCGATGTCGTCACCTCCCTCTGGGCGGAAATGGATTCCGACGATCCGAATGCGGCCAAGGAACTCCTCCGACTTCGGGAGGGGAAGCCGCAAAGACACCATATCGGCCTATGGTGTGCCGGCCGTGAAGAACCGGGTTCGCTGCCCGGCCTGTCAGAGTGGGCGGCAGCGCGAGAGATTGACGCCGTGATCTGGACCGACCTGCCCCCCAAATTCAAGGGTGAGGAAGGACGAATCCCAACGGTCGAAGAAGTGGCCGATTATCTGACGGGATTGCCCGGCGACCGACAGGCGGAAGCTTTCGAATACATCCGCAAGGCGCGCCCACAGATCGATACGGCCTATCGGCGTGAACTCACACGGCTCGTGCCAGAGACGGCCGTTCGTCAAAACGACTTCTGAAGCCATCACGTTGTGGCACGGCGCAACCTTTGGCACGGCAAAACTGAATCGCTAGCGGCGGGTTCGTCACTCTGCCGCGCACCAATCGAGGGTCAGGCGGCAGAAGGTTGTGATTTTGCCGTGGTCACTTCCTCGATCGCCTCCTCAAAGAATCTGGCGGGATCAGGAATAAGGTCCGTCCGCTGCAACGCGATTTCTAGTCGTTCGCGGGTGAGAACATAAACACCATGTTCCTTTGCTGGAGCCAGTTCAGCTTCTACGGCTGACAGTGGAAGGCAAGTTACTATCACCGGCAGCACTCTGACACTGCCGCTCCCCGACTGCTGCAGTCGCTCTCTTACCTGATTTGCACGCTGCACCAGTTTTGCGAGCTTGTTCTCGGCCTTCAAGAGGCCTGTCGTACACTCGACAACCGCAAAGTCGCCTATTGCCCGGTATGTGTCGGTTAGCGGCAGCTTCTCAATCGCGACTAGCGTCGGTCTTCGCCTCACGGGCGAGGCGCGCCGCGCGAAGCCGGGCGGTCTTGTCGCGGAGGGCTTTTTCGGCGGCGTCGATTTCCTCAACCGCCTGGTTGCGCGCGAAGAATTGCGATTGAGCATTGCCGAATGCGATCTCGGCCTGTTGTCTGGACTTGCTGTAGGTCTGTGTCATGGATGTCTCCTCCCGACAGATGCAAGACTTGCTTGCGAAACGAAAGAAAGCCGGGCAATGCCCGGCCTTCCAAATAAACATGCTCTTCCCAGTGCCAGTACATCCGTGGTCAAAGGGTGAGCCGTTTTGATTAGGCTGCCTGCAGGTTGCAGGCCGACAACTTGCCCGACTTGACGTCGCGCTCGAGATCGTAGCCGATCTTCTGGCCTTCGACGATTTCGCGCATTCCAGCGCGTTCGACAGCCGAGATGTGGACGAACGCGTCAGCGCCGCCGTCGTCAGGCTGAATGAAGCCGAAGCCCTTGGTGGAATTGAACCATTTTACTGTGCCTGTGGTCATGATGAACCCTTTCAAAGCATAGATTGAGATACCGGAAGCAAAGCTTCTCGGACGGTGATAGCGATGGATTTTGAAAGGGAAGCTCGTTTAAGCGCGGTGCCAGTCGCGCGGTAACTAAAGTTCGGCAAGCAAAAGATCGACAAACCATCAGTAGCAGCATCCACTATGGAGTCAACCGATAGTTTTCCCGGTCGCAAAGCTGGTGATTGCAGATTTCGCTTCAGGGCTCACAGCGAAGCGAATGCCGGGCCACCGGCTCGACGTTTGACCAACTGGACCAGCAAGGGCGAGTTTTGCTAAACTCGAATATGCACCAGCCCCTCTCAACAAATCACAGGCACCCCCTCATGCCGAAGATCGATGTTGCCGCCATACCGAAGATCAAGGGCACCCGTTATCCCGCGCCATTCAACGATCCCTGTGCCGAGCGCATTCGGCAGCGGCTGGGCAATGCCGGCGGGCTCACCGATTTCGGGGTCAATCTCATGCGGCTGCCGCCGGGCAATTGGTCGAGCCAGCGGCATTGGCATTCGGAGGAGGACGAGTTCGTCTATGTGCTGGAGGGAGAGTTGACGCTGGTTGAGGATGATGGCGAGACGGTGCTGCGCGCCGGCGATTGCGCGGCTTTCCCGAAGGGCTCCGGAAACGGGCATCACCTGATCAACAAATCGGATGCGACGGCCATCTATCTCGAAGCCGGCTCCCGCTCGCCGACCGACCTCATTACCTGCTCCGATATCGACATGATGAGTTCCAGCACGGATGGCCGGTTCGTGCACAAGGATGGCATTCCCTATCCCGACGGCTAGGCCGAGAGCGCTTCCGGCCCGCAGGAGAACAGATGCGTCGGTGCGCCATGCAGCATCACGTCCCGCCTGAAACCGAAGCCGCATTTTTCCAACACGCGGCGCGAGGCCAGGTTGACGGGGCGAACGAGGCCGATCACCCGCTTGGCGCTCAAGTCACTGAATGAGAAGGCCAATGCCTCCCCGACAAGTTCTGTCGCGTAGCCGCTTCCCCAGCAATCGGGATGGAGATGATAGGACATGTTAAGCCCGTCAAACTCCGTGGAGACAGTGACGCCGCCGAAGCCGATCAGCCGACCCTCCGCCTCGACCGCCCAGCGCCCGAAGCCATGCAGGCGCCAATGCGCCCTGTCGCGGGCAAGGCGCCGAGCGCTCTCTTCCGGTGAATCAGGCGTCGGATCCGGCCGATGGGCGACAAGCTCGGGGCGGGAAAACAACTCGACGACGAAAGGGAGATCCCTGTCTTCCGGCGCACGCAGAGACAGACGTTGTGTATGCCGAACCATGAGGAACGCCTTCGAAAAGGGTTAGACCGCCTCGGCCAAGACAGGCGGGTCGTAGCAGCAAGCGTCGGTGGAAACACCCATGCTGCAGCCGCTTGCTCTCAGCGCATCCGTCACCACCTCGACGAACAGGCGGCGTAGCCACACTGCGCGGCTGTCGGCCTGGTCGACACGTCGATAGAGCATGGTCACGGGGTCGGCCGGCAGATCGAGGGGCGGCACCGAGATTGCCAGGTCGTGCAGCTTCGCCATGCAGCGGGCAACGGATTCCGGCACGGTCGCAATCGCCGGAATGGCCTGCAGGGTCATCGGCAAAGCCGAAAAACGCGGCGCAGTCGCCACCACCTGACGACGATGGCCGAGGCGCGCGAGAGCGGCATCCACATTCGTGGCTATGGTGCCTTCGATGGAGACGATCACATGCGGCGCATTGGCAAAATGCTTGAGGCTGAGTGGTGCCGTGCAGTTCAGATGGCGGGGGTCGTAGATGCAGAGCGACGCCTGCTCGAACAATGGCGCGCGAACATGCCAGGAAGCGGGCTCGTCATGCACGGAGATGCTGAAATCGTAAGCACCCTCGTCCAGCAGGCGTGCAGCATCGCGCCTGTCGAAGGCCACGCTGACCAGCCGCGCATTCGGCGCCTCCTGACGCAGCCTTGCCACCAGCGGCCCGAAGAAGGAGGATTCGAGATTGTCGCACATGCCGAGGCGGAACTCGCCCTGCCAATCCCTTGGATCGAAGGCGGCCGGCGGGCGAATGGCACGCTCGATGCCGGAAAGCGCATCCTCGATCGCCGGCGCAATGGAAAGCGCCCGCGGCGTCGGCTGCAGACCGCGGCCGACGCGCACGAACAATTCATCGTCAAGCGTCTCGCGCAGCCGGCGCAACGCGGCGGAAAGACCCGGCTGACCGAGCAACAGGCGCTCGGCCGCGCGACTGACATTCCGCTCCTGCATCAGCACGGAAAAGGCGAGCAGCAGATTGAGATCGATTTTTCGAAGTGTCGCATCATTCATCATCGCCAGTAATACCTGACATGGTTACTATCAATTTGCAATAGGGTTTGAAGATGTACATTTTCTCGTTCCCTGCCGCTTTCAACCTCCCAAGAGGCGACAGCATAGAAAGGAACGATCCCGATGACTTCTTCCCAAACCCGAAGCGGGGCCGGATTGGCGTTGCTGCTTTTATGCGCCGCCAACTTCCTGGATGCCATGGATGTGTCCACCATTGGGGTGGCCCTGCCCGCGATCCAGAAAGAGCTCGGCATGCAGGCCACTTCGTTACAATGGGCCGTCAGCGCCTATGTGCTCGGCTATGGCGGCTTTCTGCTGCTCGGCGGCCGCGTCGCCGATCTTTTCGGCCACCGCCGCGTGTTTCTCTGGTCGCTTGCCGTCTTTGCCGCTGCCAGCATTGCTGGCGGCTTCGTCGATAGCGCACCGACCCTGATTGCTGCGCGCCTTGTCAAGGGCATCGCCGCCGCCTTCACCGCCCCGGCGGCGCTCGCACTGCTGCTCTCCGTCTTCGCAGACGGCAAAGCCCGCGCCAAGGCGCTTGGAGTATTCTCCTCCACCGGTGCTGCCGGCTTCGTGCTCGGTATGGTGCTCGGCGGTGCGGCAACGATCATCAGCTGGCGGGCAACCATCGTCATGGGTGCACCCGTCGCTATCCTCGCGCTGATCGTCGCCCCCCTCGTCCTGCCGCCAGACCCTAAGCGAACCGGCCCGAGCGCCCGCTTCGACTGGGCCGGCGCCATCACCATCACGCCCGGACTGCTGCTCTTTGTCTTCGGCGTAACCAATGCCGCCGTCGACGGCTGGCAGGCATTTGCAACCTGGGGGTCGCTGGTGGCAGCCCTGGTGCTGATCCTGCTCTTCCTGCTGGTCGAATCGCGCCATAGCGATCCGATGGTGCCGCTGGCCATGTTCCGCCGCGCCAAGCTCAGCCACGCCAATGCCATCGCCGCGCTGTTCCAGGGGGCCTATGTCGGCTTCCAGTTCATCGCGACGCTCTACTACCAGACCGTCGTCGGCTGGTCGGCCTTCGCCACCGGCTTCGCCTTTGCCATCGGCGGCGTCTGCGTCATGTTCCTTGCCCCGCGCTTCGCCACCATCGGGCAGGCCCGTGGCACGACCCTGCTGATGACCTTCGGCGTCGGCTTGCAGGCCATCAGCTACCTCTTCTGGGCGCTCTCGGCCGGCCAGATCGATACGATCCTGCTCGTCGCCGTCTCGCAGCTGCTACTTGGCGTCGGCTATGCCATGACCTATCCGTCCATTCAGGTCGCAGCCCTGTCCGATATCGAAGAGGATAAGTCGGGTCTCGCTTCGGGCATGCTGTTTGCCTCCTTCCAGATTGGCGGTGGCATCATTCTGGCGGCGGCCTCGGCCGTCTTCAGCGCAGCGCCCAGCTATGGCTGGAACCCCTATATCGCCGGCATCGGCTTCGTGACGATCCTTGCCGCCGCCATAACGCTGCTGGCCGCCGTCGGTCCGCGGACATCGGCTGCAAGAAGCGTCAACTACCAGGCCGCCGAATAGGCCGGAACAGCGCGACCCGCTCGTCAATGAGCGGGTCCATTCCTTTCAGGCGGATGCCGCCTCGGCGGCCCGGCGCATCAGCAGATCGCGCTCCCGCTGATTCCCGGCAAGTGCCGCCGCCCCCTCGAATGCGCAGCGTGCCTCACTATAACGACCAAGCTTGTAGAGAAGATTGCCACGAACGCTGGGCAGAAGATGATAGGTCTTCAATGCCGGTTCATGCGCAAGCTTCTCGATGATTTCCAATGCCGCCTCCGGACCGTCGACCATGCCGATGGCAACCGCGCGATTGAGCTCGACGATGGGCGAGTGCAGGACGGCCGCAAGCTCCGCATAGAGATCGGCGATMCCCCTCCAATCGGTTTCCCCCGCCGTTGGTGCTCTCGCATGGCAGGCGACAATCGCCGCTTGCAGGGCGTAGGCGCCACCCACACCGCCAAGCTCCCGCACCCTGGCTAGTGCCTGAAAGCCGCGATGAATTTGCAGTTGATCCCAAAGCGCGCGGTCTTGATCAAGGAGCAGGATCGGGTCGCCAGCGGCATCCGTCCGCGCCGCCGCGCGGGATGCGTTCAATTCCATGAGGGCAAGCAGCGCATAGGCCTCCGGCTCCTGCGGAGCCACCGACGTCAGCACCCGCCCCAGCCTCAGTGCCTCGTTGCAGAGCTGCAGCCGCAACCAGTTTTCGCCGCGCGCCGCCGTGTAGCCTTCGTTGAAGATCAGGTAGACCACTTCCAGCACCGTCGCCAGCCGTTGCGACAGTTCCTCGCCATGCGGTGTTTCGTAAGACAATCCCGAGTCCGACAGCGTCCGTTTGGCGCGAACGATGCGCTGGGCGATCGTCGCTTCCGGGAGAAGAAAGGCCCGCGCGATCTCCTCGGTCGTCAGTCCGCAAACCATCCGCAAGGCCAACGCCACGCGCGCTTCGCGCGATAGCAGCGGATGGCACGCGGTGAACACCAGCCGTAGCATTTCATCGCCGATATCGTCGTCCAGCGCAGCATCGAGATCCGGCATGGCCTGCTGATCCTCTTCCATGTCCCGGGCGATCATGTCGTGCTTGCGCGCGAGCATCTGGCGACGGCGCAAATGATCGAGTGCCCGGCGTTTGGCCGTCGCCATGAGCCAGGCACCGGGCCGTTCGGGAACTCCCGCTTGCGGCCAGCGCTCCAGGGCCGCAACCAGCGCCTCCTGCGTCAGATCCTCGGCCAGCGGCACATCACGCAGCATCCTTGCCAGGCTGGTGATCAGCCTGGGCTGCTCGATCCGCCATACTGCGAGGATCGTCCGATGAGTGGCGGCGGCCGTCACGGCCGCCTGTCCCGATTGCTAGCCGTCAGCCTCAAAGGGTGGCATTGGCAAGAGGATCGCAGACCGCTTCCGTGCCATGCTCGAAATAGGCGCGCACTTCGCATGT
>BFBZ01001555.1_pt1 | contig 14861 bp, 11 predicted proteins | sample 1888401 | NCBI WGS metagenome assembly BFBZ01 (sample SAMD00112614, study PRJDB3348) | symbiont metagenome | host: Chara braunii | reverse complement strand
TCCTCTTCGCTGAGCCTGGGCTGATGCACGCTGATGCCCTCGGCGATGATGTCGCCGACCGACATGCGCGGGCTGAGCGAGCCGAACGGATCCTGAAACACGATCTGCATGTCGCGGCGGAACGGCCGGACATCCTTGAAGGACAGGCCCTGGATCTCCTTGCCCAGGAACACGATCGGACCGTCGGAGGAGATCAGCCGCAGCAGCGCCAGGCCCAACGTGGTCTTGCCGGAGCCGGACTCGCCGACGACGCCGAGCGTCTCGCCCTTGCGCACGGCGATGCTGACGCCGTCCACGGCCTTGATGTGGCCGACCGTGGAGCGGAACAGGCCGCGCTTGATCGGAAACCAGACCTTGAGGTCCCTGGCCTGCATCACGACCGGCTGATCGGGCCGCGGCGGCGCCGGGTCCGGCTTCGGCTCGGCCGCGAGCAGCGCCTTGGTGTAGGGATGGGAGGGCGCGGTGAACACCTGCTCCACCGGCCCCTGCTCGACGATCTTGCCACCGTTCATGACGCAGACGCGATCGGCGATGCGCCGGACGATGCCGAGATCGTGGGTGATGAAGAGCAGGCTCATGCCGAGCCGCGCGCGGATGTCGGCGAGCAGCGCCAGGATCTGTGCCTGCACGGTGACGTCGAGCGCGGTGGTCGGCTCGTCGGCGATCAGCAGATCCGGCTCGTTGGCGAGCGCCATCGCGATCATCACGCGTTGGCGCTGGCCGCCGGAGAGCTGATGCGGATAGCTGCCGAGCCGCGTTTCCGGCTCGGGGATGCCGACCTGCGTGAGCAGCTCGAGCACGCGCGCCCGCGCCGCGCCGTTCGAGATCGGTCGATGCAGATGCAGGATCTCGCCGATCTGCCGCTCGATCGTGTGCAGCGGATTGAGCGAGGTCATCGGCTCCTGGAAGATGATGGAGATGTCGCTGCCGCGGATGCCGCGCATCTCGCCCTCCGACAGCGGCAGCAGATCGCGGCCGTTGAAGCGGATGCTGCCCGACGGGTGCGAGGCGACCGGATAGGGCAGCAGCTTCAGCACCGACAGCGCGCTGACCGATTTGCCCGAGCCGGATTCGCCGACGAGGGCAACGCACTCGCCGCGCCTGATGTCGAACGAGACGTGGTCGACGGCGGTCGACACGCGGCCCTGCTGGTGGAAGGTCACCGAGAGATCGCTGACCGAGAGCAGCGGCTGGCTGATCGCATCCATGTCGGTCACCTGAACGTCTTGCGCGGATCGAACGCGTCGCGCACGGCCTCGCCGATGAAGATGAGCAGCGACAGCATGATCGCGACCGAGAAGAAGCCGGTCAGGCCGAGCCACGGCGCCTGCACATTGGCTTTGGCCTGCGACAGCATCTCGCCCAGCGACGGCGAGCCGGGCGGCAGGCCGAAGCCGAGGAAGTCGAGCGCGGTCAACGTCATCACCGAGCTCGACACGATGAAGGGCAGGAAGGTCATGGTCGCGACCATCGCGTTCGGCAGGAGATGCCGCCACATGATGACGGCATTGGAGACGCCGAGCGCGCGCGCGGCCTGGATGTATTCGAAATTGCGGCCGCGCAGGAATTCGGCGCGGACCAGGCCGACCAGCGACACCCAGGAGAACAGCAGCATGATCCCGAGCAGCGTGAAGAAGCCGGGCACCAGCACCGCCGACAGGATCAGGAGCAGATAGAGATAGGGAATCGCGTTCCAGATCTCGATGAAGCGCTGGAACAGGAGATCGACCCAGCCGCCGAAATAGCCCTGCACGCCGCCGGCGGCGATGCCGATGATCGAGGAGAAGAACGTCAGGGACAGGCCGAACAGGACGGAGATGCGGAAACCGTAGATCAGCCGCGCGACGACGTCGCGACCCTGATCATCGGTGCCGAGCCAGTTGTATTCGAGATCCCGGCAGCTCTTCAGCCCCTTTCTCTCGACCACCGCCTTGCACTGCGATTCCTTCAGCATCCAGGTCGGCGGCGACGGCGCGGGCGTCGGCAGGTCGAGATTATGCGTGGCGTAGGAATAGCGGATCAAAGGCCAGATCACCGTACCGCCCTTGTCGGCGATCAGCTTCTGCAAATAGGGATCGCGGTAGTCGGCCGCGGTCTCGAAGTCGCCGCCGAATGCCGTTTCCGGATAGGAGACGAACGCAGGGAAGTAAAGGTGGCCGTCGAACTTGATCAGGAACGGCCGGTCGTTGGCGATCAGCTCGGCGAACAGCGACACGACGAACAGGAACAGGAACAGCCACAGCGACCAGTAGCCGCGGCGGTTGGCCTTGAAGTTCTGCCAGCGGCGCTGATTGAGCGGCGACGGCCGGAAACGATGCCGCGTCGGCGGCACGGCCTCGCCGAGCGGGGCCTGCGTCGTGGTCTCGACCGGAGGGGGGGCTGTGATCGTCATCAGACCTCCCGCGCCTCGAAGTCGATCCGCGGATCGATCCACATGTAGGTCAGATCCGAGACCAGGTTGATGGCGAGGCCGAGCAGCGAAAAGATGAAGAGATTGCCGAACACAACGGGATAATCACGATTCAGAATGCTCTCGAACGAGAGCAGGCCGAGCCCATCCAGCGAGAAGATGGTCTCGATCAGCAGCGAGCCGGAAAAGAACGCGTGGATGAAGGTGCCCGGAAAGCCGGCGATCACGATCAGCATGGCGTTACGGAAGACGTGGCCGTACAGCACCTGGTTCTCGCTGCAGCCCTTGGCGCGCGCAGTCATGACATATTGCTTGCGGATCTCGTCGAGAAACGAGTTCTTGGTCAGCAAGGTCATGGTCGCGAAGGCGCCGAGCGCCATCGACACCAGCGGCAAAGTGAGATGCCAGAAATAGTCGATGATCTTCCAGTACCACGGGAAGTCCGACCAGCCATCCGAGGTCAGCCCGCGCAGCGGGAAGATGTTGAGGAACGAGCCGCCAGCGAGCAGGATGATCAGCAGGATCGCGAACAGGAAGCCCGGAATGGCGTAGCCGACGATGATCACGGCCGAAGTCCAGACGTCGAAGCGCGAGCCATCCTGCACCGCCTTGCGGATCCCCAGCGGAATCGAGATCAAATAGGTCAGCAAGGTCATCCAGATGCCGAGCGACATCGACACCGGCAGCTTCTCCTTGATGAGCTGCAGCACTGACGTGTCGCGGAAATAGCTCTTGCCGAAATCGAAGCGCGCGAAGTTCCAGACCATCAGCGCGAACCGCTCCGGCGCCGGCTTGTCGAAGCCGAACTGCTTTTCGAGCTGCTTGATGAAGGCGGGATCGAGCCCCTGCGCGCCGCGGTATTTCGAGTTCAGCTCGCTGCCGGATCCCACCTGTCCCGGCGGCCGCGCGCCGAAATCCGAACCGCTGCCGCCTGAAATCCGCGAGGTCCCGCCGGTGTCGGCGCCGGTCAATTGCGCGATGACGCGCTCCACCGGACCGCCCGGCGCGAACTGCACCACGACGAAGGAGATGAAGAGGATCCCGAGCAGGGTCGGGAGCATCAGCAAGATGCGACGGGCAATATAGGCAGCCATGAACTACTTCGCCTGCTCCAACTTTGCGGCCTTGGCGGCATCGTACCACCAGATGTCGGGAGCGCCGACGCCCGAGGCGTATTTCGGCGGCTTCGGCGGATGGTCGAACTGATCCCAATAGGCAATCGGGTGGGTCTGGCGATACCATTGCGGTATCCAGTAGTGGCCGGCGCGGAACACGCGGTCGAGCGCCCGGCAGGCCAAGGTCAGCTCGCTGCGCGTCTCCGCGGCGATGGCCTTGGCGACCAGCGCGTCGAGCGCGGGATTGCTGATCCCGGCGAGATTGTAGGAGCCCTTGGTCTTTGCCGTGTCCGAGGTGAAGTAAGCCCGGAGGCCGTCGCCGGGGGTCGGCGACATCGACATCCGCTGAATGGCGATGTCGAAATCGAAATCCTCGACCCGCGCGCGATATTGCACGGCGTCGACGATCCGCAACTCGGCGTCGATGCCGAGCGTCTGCAGGTTCTTGATCAGCGTGCCGTGGTGCGGCTTGAACGAGACCTCGTCGATCAGGAACTCGATCGCGAACACCTCGCCGGACGGCAGCAGCCGCTTGCCGTCCTTGACCGGCAGGCCGGCCTGCTGCAGCAGTTGCGTCGCCTTGCGCAGCAGCGCGCGATCCTGGCCGGAGCCGTCCGAGACCGGCGGCACGAACGGCTCGCCGAACACATCGTCGGGCACCTGGCCGCGGAACGGCTCGAGCAGCTTCAGCTCCTCGGGCGAGGGCGGCCCGACCGCGACCATGTCCGAGTTCTGGAACGGCGACACCGTGCGCGCATAGGCGCCGTACATGATGGTCTTGTTGGTCCACTCGAAGTCGAACGCGTAGGTCAACGCCTGGCGGACGCGGGGATCCTTGAACTTGTCGCGGCGGGTGTTGATGAACCAGCCCTGCCCGCCGGACGGCGTCTCGTCCGGCAAGAGCTCGCGCTTGACGCGGCCGTCCTTGATCGCCGGGAAGTCGTAGCGCGTGGCCCAGATGCGGGCGGTGAACTCCTCGCGGAACAGATAGCTCTTGGCCGTGAAGCCCTCGAAGGCGACGTCGCGGTCACGATAGAACTCGTAGCGCACGATGTCGAAATTATACATGCCGCGGCTGACCGGCAGGTCGGCCGCCCACCAGTCCTTGACACGCTCGAACTCGACGTAGCGGTTGATCTCGTATTTGCCGACCTTGTACGGCCCCGAGCCGAGCGGCACGTCGAGCGGACCCTCGTCGAACGCGCGGTTGGCGTACCAGGCCTTGGAGAAGATCGGCAGGGTCACGACATAGAGCGGCACGTCGCGCGCGCGCTTCTCGACGAAGCTCACCACGACGGTCGCATCGTCGATCGCCTCGGCCTTCACGAAGTCGCGCAGCTGAACAACGATCAGTGGATGGCCCTTCTCCTTCAGCGTGTTCAGCGAGAAGGCGACGTCTTGCGCGGTGATCCTGCTGCCGTCATGGAAGCGCGCCTCGGGCCGCAAGGTGAAGCGGTAGGCCAGCTTGTCCGCGGAGATCGCCACGGATTTCGCGACCAGCCCGTACACCGCGTCCGGCTCGTCGCTCGCGCGCACCATCAGGGTCGCGAACGTCATGTCCATGCCCTGCGCGCCCTCACCTTTCAGGACGTAGGCATTGAACGAATTGAAGGTCTGATAGGACTGGTTATAGGCGCGCACCGAGGGGATCAGCGAGAACAGCCCGCCCTTCGGCGCGTCCGGATTGACGTAGTCGAAATGGCGGAAGTCGGCCGGGTACTTCAAGTCGCCGAAGGCCGACATGCCGTGCGACTCGGCACCGAACTCCGCCGCCAAAACCGGCTTCAGAAGGGGAACGCTCAACGCGCCCAGGCCGAGCCCGAGCACGCTGCGACGGGACAGATCGCGATGGGTGCTCAAGAGCGTCCACCCGTCTTGGCCGCCTTCGCAGCGTCCCACCACCAGATGTCGGGAAACCCCGATAGGCCGAACTTGGGCAGTTGATCCGGGCGACCAAATCGGTCCCATCGTGCCGCCCGCAGTTTCGGGTAATTCCATTGCGGCACGACATAGTGATTCCACAGCAGCACTCGATCGAGCGCGCGCGTGGAAGCGATGAGGTCATCACGGCTCTTGGCGAAGATGACCTGTTCGATCAGCTTGTCGATCGCTGGATTCTTGATGCCAATGTAATTTTCAGACCCGCTGGCGTCGGCCGCCTGAGATCCCCAATATTCACGCTGCTCGTTGCCGGGCGAGAGGGACTCGCCCCACGAGTGGAGCGCGAGCATGTCAAAGTCGCGATTGCGCAGGCGATTTTCATATTGGATGGCATCGACGGCGCGAACGGAAACCGAGAAGCCAAGACGCTCGAGCGAAGGCTTGTAGAACAGCGCGACGCGTTCATACGCCGGATCATCGGTCAACGTGAGCAACTCGATGCTCATGGGTTGCCCCGTCTTCGCGTTCACGAGCTTTCGCTCGCGAACCTCATATCCCGCATCCTTCAGGAGGCGCAGGGCCTCCAGAAGGTTACGCCGAACGGCCTCCGGGCTGCCGCCCACCGGATTGCTGTATTCCGTCGTGAAAACCTCCGCAGGCACGTCGCTGCGGACCATCTCCAGAATCTCAAGCTCGCGCCCTTGCGGAAGCCCAGAGGATGCGAGCTCCGTTCCGTCGAAGTAACTCGATATCCTCTTGTAGGCGCCGTAGAAGAGTTGCTTGTTCATCTCCTCGAAGTCGAAAGCGAAATTGAGCGCCCGCCGGACACGAGGGTCCGTGAACTGACTCCGGCGGGTATTCGGTACAAACGCCTGCATCACGCCGGAGCTGCGATTGGGAAACTCCTCCAGCACCACACGCTTGTCCTTGACAGCCGGAAAGTCATAGGCCGTCGCCCAGTTCTTCGCCGAGCTCTCGGTCCGCCAATCGCATTGATCGCCCTTGAACGCCTCCAGTGCCACTAGGCTGTCGCGCACGTAGTCGAAGCGCAGCTCATCGAAATTATAACGACCGACATTGACGTTGAGGTTGCGAGCCCAGCAATCATTCACGCGCTGCAGAACGATCGTACGTCCGGCGACGAACTCCTTAATCCGGTAAGGCCCGGATCCGAGCGGCGGCTCCAAAGTGGTTGCGGAGATATCACGCTTCTGCCCGTTGCTGTTTGACCCTTCCCACCAATGTTTTGGCAGCACCATCAGTTCACCGACAATCTGCGGCAGTTCGCGATTGCCCGGTGCATCGAAAGTGAACTTTACGTCACGCTCGCCAACGGCCTCTGCTCCCACGACATGCTTGTAGTAGGCGCTATAGCGTGGATGGTGTGTCTTGAAGGATTGTAGCGAAAAGATCACGTCGGCTGGCGTGACCGGCCTCCCGTCGTGCCATTTGGCATCCGCCCGCAGACGGTAAATGACCCAGGAGTAGTCGCTGGGGTACTGCGCCGCCTCGGCCAGCAGTCCATACTCCGTGGCCGCCTCGTCGAGAGAACGCGCCATCAAGGTCTCGTAGATGTAGGCCGTGCCGACCCCGAGCGAACCTTTGACGCCCGAAACGACAGGATTGAAGTTGTCGAATGTTCCGGCCGGCGCCAACCTTACGGTGCCGCCCTTTGGGGCGTCCGGATTGACGTAGTCATAAAGCTTAAAGTTCACCGGATATTTGACATCCCCAAACAGCGACAGAGCATGCCGCCAGGCTGGATCTTCGCCGGCCTGCGCCTGCGCGGCGTCGAGCGGGGCAAGGCTGGCGGCGGTGCCGAGCGCCGGGGTCATCGCAGCGAAGACGCTGCTCTGCAGGAGCTGTCGTCGGGTAATCGTCAAATGAGACTTCCTCTGAATAAGACCGCTTGAAGCAGGTGGTCGGCCGTGGCCGCTGCTGCTCCCAGATCCAACGTTCGATCGTAACCCAATTCGCAAGGGCAGGTTTCGCCGGCCTCAGCCAGGGTGCTCCGGCCCCGCGAACCCGTTCCATTCAGGGGACCAATATACGGCAAGGTTTCGACCAATAACCTTGCTTTTTCCTCATGATACCGGGTTGTGAACGAGGTGGATGCGACCAAAGGTCCCAAATGCGGCGAATTTCGTCCCGCAAAGCAAAACGGCCGGGCTTGAGGCCCGGCCGTCGGAAATTGGGGGGTTAGCAGCCGATCACTTGGCTGCGGTCGGCAGCGGCGCCGGATTGTCCGACAGCGAGTTCAGGTAGGCCAGCACGTCGGCGCGCTCCGAGTCCTTCTGGATGCCGGCAAAGCCCATCGCGGTGCCCGGGATGTAGCCCTTCGGATTGGCGATGAAGTGGTTGAGATCCTCGATCGTCCAGGTGCCGCCCTTGGCCTTCATCGCGGCCGAGAAGTTGAAGCCGCGGCCTTCGCCGATCTTGTCGCCGACGATGCCGTAGAGGTTGGGGCCGACGGCATTCTTGCCGCCCTTGTCGAAGGTGTGGCAGGCCGCGCATTTCTTGGCGGCGGCAGCGCCCTTCTCAACCGAGGCGGTTTGCAGCAGCTTCTCGATCGGCTCGGCCGCGGCCGGCGCAGCGGCTTCCTTGCCTGCGCCCTGGGCCTCCTTCACGGCGATCTCGAACCCCGGTTTCTCCGGCATTTTCGGCGCGAAGATCGCGCCAGCGGAGAAGCTCGTGACCAGCACGACCAGACAGGCGGCCAGAACGGCGCCGAGGATTTTGTTCAGTTCGAAGGAGTCCATTTTGGAATCAGGCTCCGAGGGCGGATTTCATTGCTTGGAAGGCCGCGGGGCCGCGACCGTGAATCGCCCCAGGATTCGTCAAGGCATCGAGCGGAATCGAGCCGTCGCGCCTCCCCCTGCGGCAGAAGTGAGATATCGGTTTGCCCGTGCTCTGGCAACCCGTATAAGCGGGCCGCCCCTGCTGTCCCCATCCAGTCCGGCCCGCGCTGTTGCGACCGGCTCCGACCTGCCGTTTCCCGGATGACCAAGTCCAAAATCCTCGTGCTGATCCCTGCCCGCATGGCCTCGACCCGCCTGCCCGGCAAGCCGCTGCTCGACATCGCCGGCCAGCCGATGATCGTGCAGGTGCTCCGGCGCGCGCAGGAGGCCGCGATCGGCCGCGTGGCCGTGGCAACCGACACGCTGGAGATCGCGAACGCCGTGACGGCGGCGGGTGGCGAGGTGGTGATGACCAAGCCCAATCATCCCTCCGGGTCGGACCGCATCTACGAGGCCATGTGCAAGCTCGACCCTGCGCGCGAGGCCGAGATCGTGGTCAATCTGCAGGGCGATTTCCCGACCATCGACCCGCAGAACATCAGCGACGTGCTGCCGCCGCTGGACGATCCCGCCGTCGACATCGCGACCCTTGCCGCGCAGATCCATACCGAGGAGGAGAGCCTCAATCCGAACGTCGTCAAGGCGGTCGGCTCGCCTCTCGGCGGCCGGCGCATGCGCGCGTTGTATTTCACCCGGGCCACGGCGCCGTATGGCGACGGACCGAGGTACCATCACATCGGGCTTTACGCCTACCGCCGGGCGGCGCTGGAGCGCTTCGTCAGCCTGCCGCCGTCGCCGCTGGAGCAACAGGAAAAGCTGGAACAGCTGCGGGCGCTGGAAGCCGGCATGCGCATCGACGTGATGGTCGTCGACGCCGTGCCCCGCGGCGTCGACACCCCCGCCGACCTCGAAACCGCACGCCGGCTGCTGTCCAAGTCCTAAGCTGCTGCTACAAGGCCCCTCATGAGCAAGATCTTGAAAATCGCATTCCAGGGCGAGCCGGGAGCCAATTCCCACATCGCCATTTCCGAGGCCTATCCGACCGCCGAGGCCATGCCGTGCGCGACCTTCGAGGACGCGCTGAGCGCGATCTCCTCCGGCGAGGCTGACCTGGGCATGATCCCGATCGAGAATTCGGTCGCCGGCCGCGTCGCCGACATCCATCACCTGCTGCCGGCCTCCGGCCTCTACATCATTGGCGAGTGGTTCCTGCCGGTCCGCCACCAGCTGATGGCGCTGAAGGGCACCAGGCTCGCCGACATCAAGACGGTCGAGAGCCACGTCCATGCGCTCGGCCAGTGCCGCCGCATCATCCGCCAGCTCGGCGTCCGGCCGATCGTCGCCGGTGACACCGCGGGCAGCGCCCGGGACGTCTCCCAGCGCGGCGACAGGAGCGTCGCGGCGATCGCCTCGCGCCTCGCCGCCGAGATCTACGGCCTCGACATCCTCGCCGAGGACATCGAGGACGAGGCCCACAACACCACCCGCTTCGTCGTGCTGGCGCGCCAGGAGCAATGGGCCGAGCAGAACTCCGGGCCGTTGGTCACGAGCTTCGTGTTCCGCGTCCGCAACCTGCCGGCTGCGCTGTACAAGGCGCTCGGCGGATTCGCGACCAACGGCGTCAACATGACCAAGCTCGAGAGCTACATGGTCGACGGCAATTTCTTCGCGACGCAGTTCTACGCCGACGTCGACGGCCATCCCGACGACAAGGGGCTGGCCTTCGCCCTGGAGGAATTGAAGTTCTTCTCGCGCGAACTGCGCATCGTCGGCGTCTATCCGGCGCATCCGTTCCGCGCGACCTTCAGCGAGCGGATGGAATGATCGGACCGTCATCCCGCGGCTCCACATAGGCCGCCAGCTCGGCCGGCGTTCCCACCGGGAATGCCTGCTTCAGATGGTCGAGAAAGGCGGAGACGCGCGCGCTCAACAGCCGCCGCGACGGATACAGCGCCCACAGCGCAACCGCTGGCGCGTCCAAATCGCCCCAATGCGCCAGCCGGCCAGCCGCCAGATCGTGGCTGACGAGCGAGAGCGGCAGGCATGCGGCACCGACGCCGGCACGGACCGCATCGCGCACCATGATCAGCGATGACAACCGCAGGATCGGATCGATCGCGATGCGCGACGATCCCGTTGCAGCCATGACGTCCCACGCTGCGATCTGCTCGGTGCTACGAACAACCGCAGGAACGAGCGCGCCGTCCGCCGGCCGCGTCAGGCTTGGGCTGGCCACGACCACCAGCCGATCGCGCAGGAAGATGCGGCCGACGAGGCTCTCATCGGGATCGGGATTGACCCGGATCACTAGGTCATAGCCCTCCTCGACCATGTCGACGGCGCGGTCGTCGGTCGTCACCTCGAGCCGGACCTCCGGATATCTGAGCGCGAACGTAGCGGCGAGCTTACCCATCGCGGTCTGCGAGAACAGCAGCGGCGCGCTGATCCGCAACCGGCCGCGCGGCTGATCGCCGCCTGAGGCTATCGCACCGACGGTCTCGTCGAGCTCGGTCAGCAGCGCGCCCGTGCGCTCGAACAGCGCCCGCCCTTCCTCGGTCAGCCTCAGTGTGCGCCCGCCGCGCTCGATCAGCCTGATGTCCAGGCTCGCTTCGAGCTCCGCGACGCGGCGGGACAGCGTTGCCTTCGGACGACCGCTGGCGCGGGCGGCCCGGCCGAAGCCGCCGTGGCGGGCGACGAGCGTGAAATCGGCGAGCGCGAGCAGATCCATCTGTTCCATCAATGAGACGACATGTCCAAATATAGCGCCTATTGGCTCGCGTTTGGATCGATATCTTCCGGGTGTCTCAACACCAACCCCGGAGTGATCCCATGACCATCCTCGTGACCGGTGCCACTGGAACCGTCGGCCGTCGCGTCGTCGAACAACTCGTCAGGCGCGGGGCCGATGTCCGCGCCCTCGTCCGCGATCCTGGGAAGGCCAAGCTTCCGGCGGGCGTTCAGATCGCCCAAGGCGACCTGCTCGACGTCGATTCGCTGCGCGGCGCGTTCTCGGGCGTCTCGACCCTGTTCCTGCTCAACGCCGTCACGCCTGATGAATTCACTCAGGCGCTGATCGCGCTCAATCTGGTCCGCGAGGCCGGCATCGAGCGCATCGTCTATCTGTCGGTGATCCACGGCAACGTCTACGTCAACGTGCCGCACTTCGCCGGCAAGTTCGCCGTCGAGCGGATGGGCCTGAACGCCACCATCTTGCGCCCCGCCTACTTCATGAACAACGATCTCGCGATCAAGGACGTCGTGCTCGACTACGGCGTCTACCCGATGCCGATCGGAGCCAAGGGCCTCGCGATGATCGACGTCAGCGACATCGGCGAGATCGCAGCGATCGAGCTGATCCGCCGCGAGCAGTCAGCCGTGCCGCTGCCGCTCGATCGCATCAACCTGGTCGGTCCGGACACGCTGACCGACGCTGATGCCGCTGCGATCTGGTCTGACGTGCTGGGCCGCACGATCGCCTATGGCGGCGACAACACCGCGCAGTTCGAGACCAACCTCCGGCAGGTCATGCCGAGCTGGATGGCGTTCGACATGCGACTGATGGCCGAGCGCTTCCTGACCGACGGCATGGTGCCGGGCGAGGGCGACGTCGCGCGCCTCACCACGCTGCTGGGCCGGCCGCGGCGCTCGTACCGCGACTTTGTCGCCGAGATCTCGGCCACGGCCTGAAGCCGAGCCGCTCATCATCCCCCGAAACCAAATTGCGCGGCGCGCTTCCGCGAATGCGCCCCCTCCATGGAGATCATCATGACCAGTCAAGATAGCAATGTCACCACACCCAAGTCTAACATCCTCGTGCTTGGCGCCACCGGCGGCACCGGACGGCTGATCGTGCGCGACGCGCTGGCGCGCGGCCATCACGTCACCGCGCTGGTGCGCTCGCCCGACAAGGCCGGGGACCTGCAAGGCGCGCAACTGATCGTCGGCGATGCGCGCGACGAAGCCACGCTTCGCAAGGCGCTCAAGGGACAGGATGTCGTCATCAGTTCCTTGGGCACCTCGCTCAGCCCGTTTCGCGAGGTCACCACGCTCTCGACATCGACGCGGGCGCTCGTCAAGGCGATGGAGGCCGAGAATGTTGCGCGCCTTGTCGCCATCACCGGGATCGGCGCAGGCGACAGCCGGGGACATGGCGGCTTCGTCTACGACCGGCTGATCCTGCCGCTGCTGCTGCGCAACGTCTATGCCGACAAGAACCGGCAGGAGGCGATCATCCGCGATAGCGGGCTCGACTGGGTCATCGTCCGTCCCGCCATGCTCAACGACAAGCCGGGCGGCCAGACGGTCCGCGCGCTGACGGACCTCACAGGTTTTCACGGCGGCACGATCGCGCGGGCCGATGTCGCGCGCTTCGCGGTGGACCAGGTGAGCGACGACAGCTTCCTGCGTCGTTCGCCGCTAATCACGTGGTGAGACCGGCACGGCGCGCTTCGAAGTCCCGATCACGCCATTGTTCGCCTCAACTCTCTGCACGAACTCCGTTCGTCCAAGTGGGGGCTAGTTCGAGCACACATCTTCGCGGCGACGGGATTTTACCTCGCCCCGCTTGCGGGGAGAGGTCGGATTGCATCGAAAGATGCAATCCGGGTGAGGGGGGCTCTCCGCGAATGCGGTGCTCGCGGAGAGCCCCCCTCTCCCCGCAAGCGGGGCGAGGGAGCCCACCGTCCGTGCCTTGAAGTGACTGGATCCGACTTCGAGATGCGTGCTCACGCTAGCCCCGTCGGGGAGAGCTGAATCTTGATGCTGCACGATCCAGAACTCATCGGCTGCTGGGCTCGTGCGGGACTACGCCGCCGCCTTCCGCTCCAGGCCGAAGGCGTCGGCAAGCAGGCTGTAGGAGCGCTTGCGGGCGTCGTGGTCGAAGGTCGCCGTGATCACCATCAGCTCGTCGGCCTGGCTTGCCGCGATCATCGGATCGAGCTTGGCTCGCACCGTCGCCGGGCTGCCCACGAACAGCCGCGACCGGTTGCGTGCGATCGAGGCGCGGTCGGCGTCTGTATACATGTACGCCGCGGCCTCCTCGGGGCTCGGCAGCGGCAGGAACTGGCCGCGGTCGCGCCTGAGGCGGTTGAGGTCCATCGACGACGCCAGCCGCTCCGCCTCGGCGTCGGTCTCGGCCGTCACCACCGCGACCGCCAGGATCGCATGCGGCTGTGTCCGCCAGCGCGACGGCGTGAAATGGGCGCGGTAGGTTCGCATCGCGTCGACGGCGTCGTGGCTGGCGAAATGATGTGCGAAGCCGAACCCCATGCCGAGCTGCGCCGACAGCTCGCTGGAATAGTCGCTGGAGCCGAGCAGCCAGATCGGCGGCAATGGCGCGTCGTCGGGCATGGCGATGACGTTGTTGTAAGGATGACCGGCAGGGAACTCGCGGGTCTCCCACAGCATCAGCTCATGCAGCCGCTCCAGGAAGTCGTCGCCCTCGCGGCGGTCGAGCCGGCTGCGCAGCGCATAGGCCGTGGTGCCGTCGGTGCCCGGCGCGCGGCCCAGGCCGAGATCGATCCGGCCGGGAAACAGTGCCTCCAGCATCTTGAAGCGCTCCGCGACCACCAGCGGCGCATGGTTGGGCAGCATGACGCCGCCGGAGCCGACGCGGATGTGCTGCGTCGCTGCCGCGATCTGCCCAATCATGATGTCGGGCGACGGGCTCGCCACCGACGGCAGGCTGTGGTGCTCAGCCAGCCAATAGCGGACGTAGCCGAGCTGATCGACATGGCGGGCCAGATCGATGCTGTTGCGCAGTGCCGCCGAGGCAGGCGTGGCGGTGGTCGTGACGGAGAGGTCGAGCACTGAAAGCGGGATCATGGCTTCAACCTAATGACTGCGCGGCGTGCCACAATGGGCCAACCGCGGCGGAGCCCTGCTGGAAATGCAGGGATCGACATCATCCCGAGTTGGGACGCGGACATTGTATACAACGTCGCCCTCGAAACATCCCACACTCGATCTCGATCAAATCCGTTCACCCACAGCCAACACACATTGAAACATCAACATTTTATCTGCCCATCACATGATCGATGATAGCGGACAAAAGTCATCAAAATACATACAAGTGGGCTAAATCCCATTTAGGGTGGGCTGTCTATTGCGACGCACTTCCCTTATCTTCCCACATCCAAAGAGCGATCCCCTCTTGAGTTGAAATTTACGCGCCACCGGGAACCTGCGCTGCCATGACCGACCTCGCCACCGCCATCGCCGACGGCCACTCCGCAATCATCCGGCCGAAGATCTCGTTCGAGTTCTTCCCGCCGAAGACCGAGGAGATGGACCGGACGCTGTGGGCCTCGATCGAGCGCCTCGCCCCTCTGGAGCCGAGCTTCGTCTCGGTGACCTACGGCGCGGGCGGCTCGACCCGCGAGCGCACCCACGCCACGATCGCGCGCATCCTGAAGGAGACCGCGCTGCTGCCGGCGGCGCATCTCACCTGCGTCGGCGCTTCGCGCCACGAGATCGACGAGGTCGTCGACCGCTATCACGAGGTCGGCGTCCGCCACATCGTGGCGCTTCGCGGCGATCCGCCCGGCGGCATCGGCACGCCCTACTACACCCATGCCGAGGGCTATCAGAGCTCGCCCGAGCTGATCGCCGGCATCAAGAAGCGCCATCCCGACATCGAGGTCTCGGTCTCGGCCT
>BFBZ01001554.1_pt1 | contig 14873 bp, 13 predicted proteins | sample 1888401 | NCBI WGS metagenome assembly BFBZ01 (sample SAMD00112614, study PRJDB3348) | symbiont metagenome | host: Chara braunii | reverse complement strand
TCAGAGATCCTGCGCGCCATGAAGACGGCTATCCGCTGACCCAACTGCAGCAGGGCATCGTCTTCCACGAGAAGCGTGATGGCGCCTACCTCGTCGTGGAGTCGATGCGCGTGCGCATGCCGTGGTCCGAACCGGCGTTCCGGCGGAGCCTGTCACGGGTGCAATCTCGCCATGAGGTCCTGCGCACGGTGTTCGACGGCAACCGCGGGGGACGCCCTCTGCAGTGGGTCCTGCAAGCCGCCGCCCTGCCCCTTGAGGTTGCCGATTGGCGCGCTTTGACGGCCGCTGACGCGCAGCAACGCTGGGAGAGTTGGTCTGCATCTGCGGCGACCCGCCGATTCGCCGACGAGGAGCTGCTGTGGCGCGTGCAGGTCCATTGGCTGAGCGATGAGGAATTCCGATTCACCTTGGTGCACCACCACGCCATCCTGGATGGCTGGAGCGTGGCCCTGCTCAATCAGGAACTGCTCGATCAGTACGCAGCCGCTCTGGCGGGGCGGGCGGTGCTCGAGTTGCCAGCGGTCGCGCCATTCCGAATCTACGTGGCGGAGGAACTGGCCCGCGAGGCCCGGCTGGACGGGGGCGAGGCGTGGCGCGGGCGTCTGCTCGACGCCGTGGCGCCGGCTTGGGCACAGACGCCGCGGGGCGCCAGCGTCCACGTCGACCTGGAGCTCTCGCACTGGGCGCATGCCGTCGAGGCTGCGGCGCGTCGGTTGGCTGTCTCGCCCCAGGCCGTGCTGCTGGCTGTCCACATGCGCGGACTGATGGTGCTCGGCGGCACCGCGTCGGCAACCACCTGCGTCACCACCCATGCCAGACCGGACCTGGAAGGCGGCGACCGCATGCTGGGTCTGTTCCTGAACGCGTTGCCGATGTGCGCCACCCCCGGCAAGGCTTCATGGGACGCCTTCATTCTCGACATCGACCGGCAACGGCGCGAAGGCTGGCAGGATCGGCACTGCCCGTTGGCCCAGGTCCAGCGCGTGTCGCCCGTGCCGCTGGACGGCGCGCTGTTCACTTGCACCGATTTCCACGTCCAGCGTGACAGCGCCGAGGGCGAGATCACCCCCGAGCCGGGCGCGGAGATCACCAATTTCCGGCTCGACTGCCATTGGCATCATGACCGTCGCCACGGGCGGCTGTCCCTGACGCTGGCCAGCGACGACGGGCTGTTCGACGCCAAAGCGCTGGCCAGCGCCGGCCTGCGCTTTGAGCGAGCGCTTCGCGCCGCGCTCGAACGCTTTGACGAACCGGTGTGCGCCGACCCGCTGCTCGGCCCTGAAGAGCTGGCCCGCCTGGCGGCCTGGTCCGAGACRCCGGCCGTGCACCCCCACCCTGCACTGTTCTTGACGCGCTTTGACGACTGGGTGCGCCGTCAGCCGCAGGCCGTGGCCGTGGAGGACGAATCCCAGGCTTGGTCCTACGAGGTGCTGGACCAAGCGGCCAACCGCATCGCTCAGGCACTGTTGCGCGGCGGTGTGCGTGCCCAGCAGCCGGTGGCGTTTTGCGTGGAGCGCAGCGTGCTGCAAGTGGCCGCGGCGCTGGGGGTGCTCAAGGCTGGCGCGGCCTACGTGCCCTTGTCGCCGGAGGCGCCGGTGGCACGCCTGATGCAAATCCTCGACGATGCCCGCCCGCTGTGCGTGCTCGTGGACGAGCCCCACGCCGCCCGGCTGGCCGAYGCGCCAGCGCCGCGGTGGCCGCTGGCGCCACTGCTCGCGGACGCGACACTGCCGTCCACCGCACCCGAGGTGCGCATCGCGCCGCAGCAGCTGGCCTACTTGACCTACACCTCGGGCAGCACCGGACGGCCCAAGGGCGTGCTGATCGAGCACCAGGGGCTGGGCGTGCTGGCCGACGCGCATGCCGCGATCTATGGCCCCGCGGAGCCGGGCGAGCGCTGGCTCCAGATGGCGAGCGCGGGGTTTGACGTCTTCACGGGTGACCTGTTGCRCGCGGTGGGCCACGGCGGCACGCTGGTGATGTGCCCGCGGGAGGTGCTGCTTGCCCCCTCCCGGCTGCTGGACTGGCTGGCCCAGCGCCGCATCACCGCCGGCGAGTTCGTGCCCACCGTGCTGCGTGAGCTGTGCGCCTGGCTGCGTGAGCGCCCGCGTGAGCTGCCCGCGCTGCGCCGGGTGATCGCGGGCGCGGATCGCTGGTTTGCCGAAGACCATCTGCTGGCCCGCCAGGTGCTGGGCCCGCAGGTGCGCTTGTTCAACACCTATGGCGTGACCGAGGCCAGCATCGACAGCACCGTCTACGAGCCGGTGCTGCTTGAGGGCGCGGCCATGGTCCCCATCGGCCGCCCCTTCCCCGGCTGCAGCGCCTGGATCTTGGACGCGGCGCTGCAGCCGGTGCCCGTGGGTGTGACGGGCGAGCTGTGCCTGGGCGGTGTCGGGCTGGCGCGCGGCTACCTGAACCGGCCCGAGTTGGATCGCGAGCGCTTCGTGCAGGACCCGCGCGGCGAGCCCGGGCAGCGGCTGTACCGCAGTGGCGACCTGGCGCGCTGGCGCGAGGACGGCAGCATCGAGCTGATCGGCCGCAGCGATTTCCAGGTCAAGATCCGCGGCCAGCGCGTGGAGCTTGGCGAGATCGAGGCGGCGCTGCTGGCGGTGCCGGGCGTGAGAGAGGCGCTGGTGGACGCACCCGATGCGGGCCCGGGCGAGCGGCACTTGGCGGCCTGGGTCGTGGCCGACACGACCTGGGACGCGGAGCAAGCCGCTCGGCTGCTGCGCCAGCGGCTGCCCGAGTACATGGTGCCGGCCAGCTTCATGCGGCTGGAGCGACTGCCGCGCAACGACAACGGCAAGCTTGACCGCCGCGCGCTGCCCCAGCCACAACCGCTGGCGCCGCAAGAGGATCATGTCGAGCCCAGCACGGCGCAAGAGCTGCTGCTGGCCCGCCTGTGGCAAGAGCTGCTCGCCCCGGGTCGCCCCATCTCGGCACTGGACAACTTCTTCGCCCTGGGCGGCCACTCGCTGCTGGCCATGCGGCTCAGCGCCGGGCTGGACGCCGAAGGGGCGCGCCTGCCTCTGGCATCACTCTTCACCGCTACGACGCTGAGGGAACTCGCCACCCACCTCGTCCTGCCGACCCCGGAGTCGCTCTGATCATGAGCCGCTCCGCATCCCCACGTTCTCTGCCTGCGCGCCTTTGGGTGCGTCCGTTCCATGAGCCTGACTTTCTCCCGACCGCTGGCGCGGCCGCTGGCCGTCCTGCGCTTGTTCTGTCTGCCGTATGCCGGCGGCAGTTCGGCGACCTACCTGCCTTGGGCCCAGCTGCTGGACGCCCGTATCGAGCTGGTGATGATCGATCCACCGGGGCGCTCGCGCCGCCTGCTTGAGACCCCGTTCTCGCGGGTGGACGACTTGGTCGATGCGCTGGCGCAGGAGATGCTGCCGTTGCTGGATCGTCCCTATGCGCTGTTCGGCCACAGCAATGGGGCACTGGTGGCTTTCGAACTGGCGCGGCGGCTGCGTGATTTGCAGCGGCCACCCGCGCTGTTCCTGGCATCGGCCAAGGCGGCACCGCGGCGGATCGACGAAACCGAGGGCTGGCATTTGTTGCCCGACGCCGAGCTGCTGGCGGCGCTGCGCGAGGCCGGCTACGTGTCCAGCGAATTCCTCGACGAGCCGCAACTCGCTGCGCTGTTCCTGCCGGTGCTGCGCGCGGACTTTGCGCTGGGTGAGACGTATCTGCATCGCGCCGCAGCGCCGCTGCCGTGCGCGCTGGCCATGCTGGCTGGGCACGAAGACGCCTCGTTGGATGAGCACGACCAGGTGGCTTGGCGCGATGAGTTCTCGGGGCCAGCGAGTTTTCATCCGCTGCCCGGAGGGCATTTGTTCATTGAGGAGTACCCAGACCTCACGGTCGACGTCGTCAACCGCGTCTGCACGCCGGTGCTCGAAGCCGTGCTGGCCGGAGCCGGCACCCGCCACGAAAGGCCCGCATCGTGATCCGCACCCTGCAGCTCGACGCCAGCGAGCGCGATCAACTGGATCGGCTCGCCGACGGCATTGCGTCGCCCTACGCCGATTTCGCCGCCTTCGCCTACGACTGCTGGCGTGCGGGTGCGGCCCTGCCCGAGCGCCTGGCGCGCGCGCTGCACGAGGCCCGCCAGGGCATGGGCGGCCCTTTGCTCCTCAAGGGCATGCCCATACCTCGGGTCGTCCCGCCCACCCCCACCCGACGTGGCGACACCTGGTCTGAGGCTTCGCTGCGTGCCCGTGCGCTGATGGCGTTGACTTTGTCTCCGCTGGGTCATCTGTTTAACCTGCGCGAGCGCCAGACCTTCGACGTGATCGACGACGTGTTTCCCATCTACTCCGACCGGGATGCGCAAGTCGGCACCAACCGCTGCTTCCTCGAATGGCATGTGGAGGATGGTTTCCATCCCGCCAAGGCCGATTTGCTTGCTCTGTACTGCCTACGCGGCGACCCGGCCGCAGGCACCCACCTGTGCGAGGCACGTGAGCTGGACTTGTCTGCTGCCCTGCGCACGGAGCTGGAGCAACCCCAATACCTGCTTCGCACCGACCCCACCATGGCCAGCGACGCACCATCGCTTCAGCTGCCCGTGCTGACGCCTGGCGCCGATCCCGAGATCGTCTACGACCCGGCTTACATGACCGGCATGAGTTCCGCAGCCGCCGAAGCTCTGATGGCCCTGCGTCACGCTGTGGAACGCGCTGCACAGCGCGTCACGCTTGAGGCGGGAGATCTGCTCATCCTCGACAACCGGCGTGTCCTGCACGCGCGTGGTGAGTACCGGCCCGCGTATGACGGCACGGACCGATGGCTGCTGCGCGCACTGCTCGCCGACAGCCTTTGGCCGCGACGTGGCTGTCTCGATCAGATCGAGTACGGCCGTCGCCCCTCGCGCCCGAACATGCCTGCGCCCACGGTGATGCCATGCTGAACTCTCCGCCCCCCGTCGCCCCCCGCTCGCGCCGTGCCCTGCTTGGGCTGGGTGCCGTGATCCTGCTGCTGGCCTTGATGCTGGCCAGTGCAGCCCTGTTGTTGCGAGCGAGCCTGCCGGTCCTGGAAGGTCAGCAGCCCGCTCTCGGACTGCGTCAGGCGGGCCTGGCACTGCGGGACGACGCCGGCGTGCCTTCTATCCTCGCCGCCGACCGTGAGGACGCCGGCTATGTGCTGGGCTTCTTGCACGCGCAGGATCGCTTCTTTCAGATGGACCTGCTGCGCCGGTCCTCGGCCGGCGAGTTGGCGGCGCTGCTCGGGCCCACAGCCATCGAACAAGACCTGAGCAGTCGTCGCTTCTTGTTCCGGCGGCTGGCGCAAGACACGCTGCCCACATTGCCACCCGCCCAGCGCCGGCTGCTCACCCACTACACGCAGGGCGTGAACGCCGGCTTGGCAGCGCTGAACGTGCGCCCGTTCGAATACCTGCTGCTCGGGCAGGCGCCGGCGCCCTGGCGGGAAGAAGATGCGCTGCTGGTGATCTGGACCATGTATCAGCGCTTGCAAGGCCACATCGAGTCGCGCGAACTGGCTCGCCGTTGGCTGCGCATGCACAGCTCGCCCGACGTCTTTGCAGCGATGCTGCCAACAACCAGCCGCTATGACGCCCCCCTGGACGCACCGCCAGGCGCTCAGGCGCCCGGCTCCACGCCTGGCGCACTGCCAGCGCTGCCCGCCGCGGCCCCAGACTGGGTCAGCGCGCCAGCAGCCAGCAGTGTCCGCGCGAGCGCCAGTGCTTTACGTGGCACGGTGGGCAGCAATGCCTGGGTGATCGGCGGTGCGCGCAGTGCGCATGGCGGTGCCTTGCTGGCCAACGACATGCACCTGCCACTGTCTCTGCCCAACACCTGGTATCGGGCGCAACTGACCTATCCCGTCAACGGTGTTGATCGTCGGGTGGTTGGCCTGACCCTGCCCGGCGCGCCTTTGGTCGTTGCGGGCAGCAATGGCGCCATGGCCTGGGGCTTCACCAACGGCTTCGCCGACACGCTGGACCTGGTCGAGGCGACGGCCGACGCCGCCCAACCCGGACGCTTCCTCATCGGTGGTCAGTCCGAAGACGTGCCCGTGATTGAAGAGACGCTGGCCGTGCGCGGCGAGGCCCCTCGGACGCTGCAGATTCGCATGTCCAAGCAAGGCCCGTTGATCCAGGTCGAGGGCCAATGGTTGGCCGTGGACTGGACCGCACGCAGCCCCGGCGCGGTCAACCTGGGTTTGCTGGCGCTGGAGACCGCCGACCATGTTCATGACGCGGTGGCCATGGCGCCCAGCTTCGGCATCCCGACGCAGAACCTGGTGCTGGCTGATCGCGAAGGTCGAATCGGCTGGACCCTGGCAGGCCCCTTGCCCCGCCGCTCGGCGAGCGTCGACCCCATGAAAGACGACGGCACCGGCTGGGCCGGCCTGCTGCCCGGGGCCGACTACCCGTCCGTCGAGGACCCTCCCGACCAGCAACTGTGGAGCGCGAACAGCCGGCAGTTCGCCGGGCCCCGCCAGGCCTTGATTGGCGACGGTGGCGCGGACCTTGGCGCCCGCGCCACTCAGCTGCGCGACCTCCTGAGCGCCCAGCCGCGGCACGACGAAACCAGCCTGAGCAAGGCGATGTTGGACGACCGCGCGCTGTTCATGAGCACTTGGCGCGCCCACGCGCTGCGCGCGCTGTCTGAGGCCGCACTGAAGGAACAGCCCGCACGGCAGGAGCTGCGTGGTTTGCTGCAGACCGCTTGGTCGGGCCGTGCCGATCAAGCGTCCGTGGGCTACACCTTGTCGCGGTCTTACCTGAACGCGCTGTACATGGAGCTGTTCGGCGCCGCCGACGAATCCCTGTCCCGTTTGCCCGGCGCGCCTGATTTCGCCACCGCCAATCCTCGCTGGCCGGTGGTGATCGACCGCCTGATCACCGAGCGACCGCCAGGCTGGCTGCGTGGCCGCACCTGGGAGCAGGTAGAGCTCGCGGCGCTGGACCGCGCCATCGCCCGCCAGACGGAGGCCAACGGCAGCCTGGCCCAGGCGCGCTGGGGGAGCTTCAATGCCACCAGCATTGCCCATCCCCTGGCGGGGCTGCCGCTCGTCGGCCGACTGCTGCAAGCGCCCCCGAGCCCTCAGTCCGGAGACGAACACATGCCGCGCGTCTCCGCGCCTGATTTCGGCCAATCGGAGCGGCTGGTGGTGGCGCCGGGCCGGGAAGAGCAGGCCTTGTTCAACATGCCGGGCGGGCAGAGCGGTCATCCCTGGAGCCCGTTCTTCTTGGCCGACCATCAGGCCTGGATCGACGGCGTCCCAGGGCGGCTGCTGCCGGGACCCGAACGCCATCGCTTGCTGCTAACCCCGCCATGACCGTGCTGGACACCCCCCCACTGGCCCGCACGCCTGCCCTGTGCTACTTGCACCGCCTCGCCCATCCGAAAGGGCAGGTCGTGCTGTTCCCGTTCGCTGGCGCAGGTCCGTCGGCCTACCGCCCCTGGGTGGCGCAAGCCCCGCCAGGCATCGACCTCGTGGCCGCCGCCTATCCCGGCCGGGAGAGCCGCGCCGGTGAATTGCCTTCCCACTCGCTGGCCCGCATCGCCGAGGAGATTGCGGCTGCACTGCTGCCCCTGAGTGACCTTCCGACCGTTCTCTTCGGACACAGCATGGGGGCCTACGTGGCGTACGAGGTCGCGCAGCGCCTGGCCGCCGCGGGAGCGGCACCGCGCTGCCTGATCGTGTCGGGAGCGCGCTCGCCAACGGCTCGCCATCACGAACTGCTGCACCCACTGCCGGATCAAGAGTTCCTGGCAGCCCTGACCCGCTTGAACGGCTTTGCGCCCGAGATCCTGGCCTCCCCGGAGCTCATGGCCTGGGCGCTGCCCCTGCTGCGCGCCGACATCACGGCCTGCGAGACCCACCCATTCCTGCCTGAGGCAGGCGTCCGCTTGCCCATCGTGGCCTGCGCGGGTCGAGACGATCCTCGCGCTCCACCCGCCACGGTGCAGGCCTGGCATCTGCTTGCCGGCCGCTTTGAGTTCCGCCAGTTCGAAGGCGACCACTTTTTTCTCCGCCACCAGACCGCCGTTTTGGCCCGCCTGGTTTCCGACCACCTGCAGGACCCCGCTCATGACTGCCTCTCACAATGATCTGACCTTGTCTCTCGTGCTGACGTCTGTCCCCGAGACCCCCGGCGACGAAGAGGCTGATCTGGGCTTGCAGGACAAAAGCGGCGCCGTCCATGCCGGCCGCCCTCTGCCCAAGGGTGGGCTGCGCTTCACCTGCCAGGTCGAGGTGCTGACCCGCAATGGGGATCTCGATTTCCGCGGCCCACTGGTGCATGGGACGCCTGGCCAGCGCTTCATCTATCTCAGCTGGAAGCGCCGCCAAGAAGCCGCGGCACCTTGGGTGCAACGGGTCAAGGTACCGCTGAACGGCGTGGCAGCGGTCCTGGATCCGGCCCGTGGCGCCCTTGAGGCCGATATCACAGGGCGCCGGCCGCATGACCCGGCGCCGATCAACTGGCGGGCTTGCGCGCGCTGATGCACCGTTCCAGGGAGACACCAACAATGGACAACGCACCTGACTTCACCCTCCTATTCGACCTGCAACGCGACGGGACCGACGTCTGGCAGGCACTGACCGCAGGGGCAGAGGCAGACGGCCTGGTCGAGCTGGTCCAGGGCATGCGAAGTCATCCACCGATTGCGCCCACGTGTGAACCCTTCGAGCGCGGCCCAGAGTTCCGGCCGGCGGGGCACATGCGGACGTTCTATCGACGCTTGCACAGTGGGCACGTCGCCATCAAGGGCAGCGAGCCCTTGATCACCGATGTGCGTGAGATGGGTCGCAAGGCGGCCCACCTGCGCGTGACTCGATCCGTGCTGGCAACTGCCGAGTGGTTTCCAGCGATTGAGCGCCTGGTCCCATAGGCGATCACCACGCCAAGTGGCTCAGTTTTCGGTCGGCGTCAACACATCAGATCGTTCATTGGGAAAACGGTGTCCTGAACGAGCTACTTCCGGGGAATCCCGACTCTTACTGCTGCCTGAGTACTGACCTTGTAAGCAGTGCTTCGATCCGCGATATGGCTTCACGAACTCCATTTTCTCTGACCATAGACGCCCGCAATGCCTCCGCCCGCTTCGTCAACCCTGGTTGGCTAATCACATCGGCGATCGCCTTCGCAAGTTTTCTTGAAGTCATCTTCGTTCGCTTCAACATGGGACCGGCGACACCTAGACGCCGCAGTTCGAAGGCCCAGACAAACTGGTCCGCCATGTGCGGCACGACCACGGAGGGGCGCCCTGCAAGCAAAGTGGCATGGGTCGTGCCTGAGCCCCCATGGTGAACCACTAACGCACAAGCAGGAAACACCCGCTCGTACGGTGCCCGCTTAACTTTGAAGACAAGCGGTCCACAGTCAAATTGATCCAAATCACTGACAGGCAGCTGAAAAACTGCACGACGCCCTAGGCGTTCGATGGCTTCACGCCAAATGGCCACCACTTTCCTCAGACCCTCATGCTCTTGCGGCGCAGCACTACCGAAGGTGAAGTAGACAGGGGCTGCATGGTCCGCCGCGATGAACTCGGCCAAGCCTTCGGGCATCACATTCCCAACCGAGTTCGAAGTAGAGTTCACGAATCCGCAAATGTGCGTGTTGGGATGCCAATCCCCCGGGGACTTGATCATCGACGGGCTCACGGCTACCAGGGTAAGCCAAGGTGATAGCCATGTTTGCTTCATGACGTCGATATCCAGCGACAGACCCATATGAGCGCGCAACCGATTCACCCTCGACAAGAAACGGCGGTTGACAAGAAGCCGCACCAAGTCCCATCCCAGGCGGTACGACCAGCGCCCCAGCTTCGGCAACTCCGACGTGCCCCACTCCAAAGTGGGCAGGTAATTGTGCCCGGTATGGATGGTCACGAAAGGGACACCACAAGCCTCGGCCACGATTCCCAAGGGGTAAACCATGAAATGGCCAATCACCAAATCGCAACGCCGGCATAACTCGATCGCAGCAGAGTGCATACCGCTGACGTATGGGTCGAAGCTGTATTTCAGGATCAACTCTCCTCGCCGAATCGGATTCCGAACCATCAGTAACTTGGGCCACATGTCCTCAATGTCGTCAGGGAAGTCTTCATCACCTGGGTGGGCCACATTGAGCAGTTCGTAACCATGGCGCTCTGCTAGCGCCTGATGATCGCCTTCGCCAACATCGCTGATTGCGAGCACCACCTTGTGGCCGGCTCGAGTCAGCCCCTCAGCTAAGGCCGCAAAAGGCGATATGTCCCCTTCACTTCCCCAAGTTTGTAGTCCTATTCGCATCTCCGCTCACCCTCTGCGTGCGTATTCCACTGATCGCGGACACCCATTCCAGGCTGATCGCGGACAGTGTTCCAGGCGATCGCGGACACCCTGAGTGGGGTGCCTGAGTGACGGCCCGGATGGTAGGTCAACTGTCCGCGATCAGTTTGGAACGGCGTCCGCGATCAGCGTGGAACTGGCCCAGGTGTCAGGCCTGGGAGGACCCACGGCGCAGCGACTCGCCCTTGAGCGCGATGCTGTGCGAGGCGTGCATGAGGCGGTCCATGATCGCGTCGGCGATGGTGGGCTCACCCAGCCATTGATGCCAGGCGCTGCTCGGCATCTGGCTCGTGATGAGCGTGCTGCGACTGCCCACCCGGTCGTCCAGCAGCTCCAGCAGATCCTGGCGCTCCTGCGCGGTGATGGGAGCGATCGCCAGGTCGTCCAGGACGAGGAGGTCAAGTCGGGCCAGCTGGGCCAGGCGACGACCGAAGCTGCCATCGCCGTGCGCCACCTGCAGCTCCTGCAGCAGCCGGGTCGAGCGGGTGTAGAGCACGGTGAAGCCGTGGCGTGCGGCCTGCTGCGCGCATGCCCGGCGCAAGTTCCATGAACTCTGGGCCAACTACGGCAGCCAGATCGGCGAGCTTCAGGTGCGCCGCCTGGACCTTGTAGTAGATGCCGCCGACCACCAAGCCTTCCTCGCTCCAGTCGAACTGGAACGCGTCGCCAAGCTCGAACTTCAGTGGCACGAAGGCGTTGGTCAAGACCGTCTTGCCCTCATCCTGGCGCCATGCCCGGATGAAGTCTGTCAGCCGGCTGTAGCCACCGTCGTAGCCGCTGGACTGCAACTGCGCGAACAGGGCCCGGGCACTGCGACGCTCGTGTCGGGGCCGGTGTGCATCGGCCTTCAACGCCTGCGTGAGCGTCGCAACATACGGCGCCAGCTTGGTTGATGCCGCTGGTCGCCGGTACTTCGGAGCCGCCTCCGCGGGCTCCTTCAACCACTTCTTGATCGTGTTCCTCGACAGGCTCGTGCGCCTGGCAATCTCACTGATCGACTTCCCCTCGCGCAGGTGCATCGCGCGGATCTTGCCCTTCATGGCCATGGTGATCACCGTTCAAACCCCTGCCGCAAATTGCAGCAGGGTAGGTCTGTCACCCTGGTCAGTTTTCAGTCAGCACTACACGGTTTGCCTGGTCAGTTTTCGGTCGGCGCCAACACTCCACGTCCATTGCGGCATCTGCCGATGGGCAGCTCGGTCTGCGCCGGGCAGCATCACGTCTCGTGATTGCCGATGACCTCGACACGCTCGATGCCCAGCAACTGCGCGAAGCCCTAAGGGTCGCTCGCGCCGAAGCCGCGTTCAAGCAGGCCGTCATCGACAAGCTCACGCACGAGAACGCCATCCTCAAGCGGTTGAAGTTCGCCGCCCAGAGCGAGCGCTTCAGCGCCGAGCAGAAGAGCTTGCTGGACGAGACGCTGGACAGCGACCTGGCGGCAGTGGCCGCCGAGATTGAAGGGCTGCAGCCCAGCCGGGCTGCCGGCGAGCGGCAACAGCCCCGGCGCGAGAGGCTGCCGGCGCACCTGCCCCGCCGCGACGTGCGTCACGAACCGGAGAACACCACCTGCGGTTGCGGCCAGGCCATGCAGCGCATCGGCGAGGACGTGGCCGAGAAGCTGGACTACCAGCCCGGCGTCTTCACCGTCGAGCGCCACATCCGCGGCAAGTGGGTGTGCAAGTGCTGCGAGCGGATCGTGCAGGCGCCCGTCGTCCCGCACATCATCGACAAGGGTCTGCCGACGACAGGCCTGCTGGCCCAGGTGCTCGTGGCCAAGTACCTCGACCACCTGCCGCTTTACCGACAGGAAGCCATCTTCGAGCGCGCCGGTCACGCCATCTCGCGCTCCACGCTGGCGCAGTGGGTTGGCGAGTGCGGCGTGCAGCTGCAGCCGCTCGTTGACGCGCTGACCACCGAGCTGCTGCGCCAGCCGGTGCTGCACGCCGACGAGACGCCGGTGGTGTCAAGCGACATCGAGAACTGACCCCCTGACGACATTCAGAATTGACCCCCTGGGTTGATGATCAGGTTGCCGCGGCGAGCGCGGTGGTGTCTCTCACCAGACCGGACTTGCGCTTGGCCTTGAGCCGGTAGCTGTCGCCGCGGATCGTGACTACGTGGCTGTGGTGCAGCCGCCGGTCCAGGATGGCGGTGGCGACCACCGCGTCGCCGAACACGCCACCCCACTCCGCCACGGATCGGTTGCTCGTCAGCAGCGTGGCGCCGCGCTCATAGCGACGGCTCACGAGCTGGAAGAACAGGTGCGCCGCGTTGGCCTCGAACGGCAGATAGCCGAGCTCGGCGTGACTGAGGCCGGCTGCATGGCGCACGCGCGACGCAAGTTCCATGAGCTCTGGGCCAACCATCGCAGCCAGGTCGGCGAGCAGGCGCTGAAGTTCTTCGGCCAGCTCTACGAGGTGGAGCGAGCAGCGGCCAACGCCGACAGCCAAGCCAGGCTCGAAGCCCGCCGAGCAGCCCGGCGTAGGCGTCCGCCCAAGTCACCTTGAAGTCCGGTGGCCGGACTTGGATGCTTGTGTCCACGACAACGATGCGTGGACACATGGGCACAACAGATTTGAGCGCGGGAGATCTGACGACACCTGCGGGGCGCAGCTGGCGCCGGCACTCGGCCGAGTTCAAGGCACGAGTCATCGAGCTGGCGCGCCAGCCCGGCATCTCGATGGCAGCGGTGGCCTTGGCCAACGGCCTCAACGCCAACATGCTGCGCCGCTGGGTTCGGGAGGCTGACGAGTGCGTGCCGAGCAGTGCACGCAAGGATGCGGCGGCGGTGCCGGCGTTCGTGCAACTGCCCATGCCGCAAGGGGTGCCGCCTGCCTTGCCGCCCGCAACGGTGCAAGCGCCGAGCCGCGTCACCGTGGAGATCCGCCGCGGCAGCACGACGGTGCAGGCTGAGCTGCAGATGGACGCGCGCAGTGCCGCCTGGCTGCGTGAGGTCCTGGGTTGATCCGCGTCGACGCAGTCTGGCTGGCGGTGCAGCCCTTGGACATGCGACTCGGTACTGAAGCAGCATTGGCCCGCGTGGTCGGCATCTTCGGTGCCGCGCATCCCCATCACGCCTACCTGTTTGCCAACCGGCGCGCCAACCGCATGAAGGTCCTCGTGCACGACGGCATCGGCGTGTGGCTCGCGGCCAGGCGGCTCAACGCCGGCAGGTTCGTGTGGCCGCTGGACGGCGCGAGCACGCAGAGCTTGACGTGCCTGCAGCTGGACGCGCTGGTGCTCGGCCTGCCGTGGCAGCGCCTGGGCGAAGCCGGCATCATCCGCACGATCTGAAGCGCACTGCCCAAGCGCGGGCAATTGCCGGATATGCCGATGCGCTGAGTCGCTGCCTTCGGCACCATGACTGTCCATGATCAGCGCGCAGCAACTGGACGCCTTGGACCCGCAGACGCGGCAGGCCGTGCAGTCGCTGCTCGCCCAGGTCCAGCAGCGTGACCACGAGCTCGCCTTCAAGCAGGCGCTCATCGACAAGCTCACGCACGAGATGGCGATCCTCAAGCGGATGAAGTTCGCCGCCACGAGCGAGCGCTTCGCCAGCACCCTCTCGCCCGAGCAGAGAAGCCTGCTGGAGGAGACGCTGGACACCGACATCCATGAGCTCGACGGCGAGCTGCAGCGCCACCGCAAGAAGAGCGACAAGAACGACGAGAAGCAAAGCCCCAAGCGCGCCCAGCTTCCCGCCCACCTGCCGCGTCGCGACGTGCCGCACGAGCCGGCGGATACGACCTGTGGTTGCGGCCAGGCCATGCAGCGCATCGGCGAGGACGTGGCCGAGAAGCTGGACTACCAGCCCGGCGTGTTCACCGTCGAGCGCCACGTACGCGGCAAGTGGGTCTGCAAGTGCTGCGAGCGCATCGTGCAGGCACCGGTGCCAGCCCACGTGATCGACAAGGGCATCCCGACCACCGGCCTGCTGGCCCACGTGCTGGTGGCCAAGTTCATGGACCACTTGCCCCTGTACCGGCAGGAGGCCGTGTTCGCCCGGGCCGGCCACGTGATCGCCCGCTCGACGCTGGCCGAATGGGTGGGCGCCTGTGGCGCGCAGCTGCAGCCGCTGGTGCAGGCCCTGGCCGACGAACTGCGGCGCCACATGGTGCTGCATGCTGACGAGACGCCGGTGGCCATGCTCAAGCCGGGCAACGGCAAGACCCACAAGGCCTACATCTGGTCGTACTGCACGCCCAGCACCAACCCCGTCAAGGCGGTGGTGTTCGAGTTCAGCGAGACCCGCAGCGGCGAGAACGTGCGCGACTTCCTGCGGCTGGAGACGCCCAACGCCTGGAAGGGCACACTCGTCACCGACGGGTTCAGCGGCTACTCGGCCTGCGTCGACAAGGGCGTGACGTCGGCCCAATGCATGGCGCACAGCCGCCGCAAGTTCCATGAGCTGTGGGCCAACCATGGCAGCAAGGTCGGCGAGCAAGCGCTGCGGTTCTACCAAGCGCTGTTCCGCATCGAGCGCCAGGCCGAGAGCCTCACCTGCGAGGAGCGGCAGCGGATCCGGCAGCGCAAGTCACGCCGGGTGCTCGCCGTGT
>BFBZ01000004.1_pt44 | contig 14884 bp, 14 predicted proteins | sample 1888401 | NCBI WGS metagenome assembly BFBZ01 (sample SAMD00112614, study PRJDB3348) | symbiont metagenome | host: Chara braunii | reverse complement strand
CTCTTATACACATCTAGATGTGTATAAGAGACAGGTCCGGAAGTGGGCGCCCGCGGTGGCGCAACTCGAATTTACGCAGATGGCGCAATACGCTGCCGATTGCGCGCCCGCCCGCACGCTGCTCGTCGAACACGATATTACGCTCGATCTCTACGCTCAGTTGGTGGCGCAGAACGGGGACTGGGAAACCCGCCGGCAGTTGGAGAAGTGGGAGCGCTTTGAACGCGACGCCTGGTCGCGTGTGGACCGCGTGGTGACCATGTCCGAGAAGGATCGCGCCACCGTGGCTCGCGGCAATGCGGTGGCGCTTGCCAACGGCGTCGACCTTGAACGGTTCCGCCCCGCCGCTTGCGAGCCGGAGCCGAAGCGGATCCTGTTCATCGGAACGTTTCAGCATTTGCCCAATCTGCTGGCGCTCGAGTTCTTCCTGCGCGAAGCCTGGGCTGAACTGGAACGGCTGGGCGCTACGCTGCACGTGATTGCGGGGCGCGATCCGCAGTTCTACCTAGACCGCTACAAGGAACGCGTTCAGTTGGGTGGTCTGAGCCGCCCCGGCATCGAACTCGAGGCATTTGTTGCCGACGTTCGGCCCGCCTACGAGCGTGCCACGGTAGTGATCGCGCCGCTTCTCGCTTCGGCGGGCACGAACATCAAGATCATGGAGGCGATGGCCATGGGCAAAGCCATTGTGTCCACGGCGGCGGGAATCAACGGTCTCGATGAATTGACGCCGGGGCAGGATGTGATCGTGGTCTCGACCGGCGCGGAGATGGCTGCCGAAATCGCCGCGCTGTTTGAAGATCCGCAACGGCGGAAGAGCCTGGAGGGCGCCGCGCGCCGCACCGTCGAAGAGAAGTTCGACTGGGACGGAATCGCGCGGCGGCAGAGCGCCCTCTATCGGGAACTCGCGGGTTGACGGCCCGCGCTCCGGCTGCTCACTCAGGGCGGATTTTGTAGGCGCGCATGGCTTTGTGAATCGCCTTCCAGCGCTGTTTCTGGGCAGCGGCGGCGTTGTGGTCGGCACGGATTTCGTGATAGCGAACTTCGGCGCGGAGCTTTTCGAAGCTGGCCCAGCGGGCGGGATCCAGGTCGCCGCGCTCAAGGGCGGCGCGCACGGCGCACCCGGGTTCGGCGGCATGGCTGCAATCGCTGAAGCGGCAGGCGGCGGCGAGCGACGAGATATCCTCGAATGCGGCGTCGAGACTCTCCTCGCCGGCCCACATCTGCAGTTCGCGCATGCCCGGATTGTCGATGAGTGCGCCGCCCTGGGGCAAAGGCACGAGTTCGCGATGGGTGGTGGTGTGCCGTCCGCGGCTGTCGGATTCGCGAACCTCGGCGGTGAGTTGCCGCTCGCGGCCGAGCAGGCGGTTGACGAGCGTCGATTTGCCCGCGCCGGAGGAGCCGAGGAGCGCGAGCGTGAGCCCGGGCCCCAGCCACGGCGCGAGCGCGGCGGTGCAGTCGGGGTGAGCGGCGCTGATGGCCACGACGGGCGCGCCGGCGGCGATGGCAGACGCTTCGGCGTGGCGCTCGCCGACGTTGCCGCAAAGGTCGGTTTTGTTCAGGACGATTACCGGCCGGGCGCCGCTTGCGTGAGCGAGCGTCAGGTAACGCTCGAGACGGCGCAGGTTGTAATCGTGGTCGAGTCCACAGACCACGAGCACCGTGTCGATATTAGCCGCGATAATCTGTTCGTCCTCCCGTGAACCGGCGGCGCGGCGGGAAAAGCAGGTTCTTCGCGGAAGCACTGCGTGCACGATGGCGAGGTCGTCATCCGCCCGGCGCGCGGCGACCCAATCGCCGGCAGCCGGCAGATCGGCTTGGCGTTCGGCCGAGTAAAGCAGCGCGCCCGATGGCTCACCGCGCCATTCGCCGGATTCGAACAGCAGCCGGTATTCGTCCCGGATGGATAGGGTGACGCGGGCCAGATCAAGGCCTTGAGCCGCGTAGGGGGAGAATGCGTCGCGAATCTCGGGCCTTAAGCCCAGAGCTTCTAAAGATGTCATGGAAGTTCACCAATCAAGACCGGCGCGCGACACACACGTATCGTGCGCAAACCGCGGGAGAGGGCCGAATTGATTAGCGAACAATGACCGGCAGCAAACCGTGAGTATAGCATCGGCCCGTTATTGCCGCTAAACTGGCTCGGATGGCTGTTTCAAAACTGCAGGCGTGGTGGTGGGCGCGACAGGGGCTGGACGGGTCCCGCATGGGCGAAACGGCTTCGGCGATTCTCGAAAACACCGGGTGGGCGCGTTCGGCGGGTGGCGTGAACCCTTACCTCACGCTGTGGTCGCGCGGTCGCATTGGCCGCGAGCAGGCTGATCTGGCTGTCGCGGCGCTCGAGGTCCACGAATTGCCCAGCGCGCGCGGATGTACTTATGTGGTGCCGGCAGCGGATTACGCACTCGCGCTCAAACTGGCGCAGCCCTTCGGTGAGCCGGAGATGAATACGGCGCGCAAACTCGGCGTAACCGACGCGGAGATCGACAAGTTGTGCGCCGCCGTCCTGAAGGCTCTTGGAAAGCAGGCGCTCGATCCTGAGCTCATTAAGGAAGCTGTTGGCGGAGCGGCGCGCAGTCTCGGCGAAGCCGGTAAAAAGAAAGGGCTCAGCACGACACTGCCGCTCGCCCTCGGGAGACTGCAGGTGGAAGGCGAGATCCGGCGGATTCCAGTGAACGGGCGGCTCGACCAGCAACGCTACCGCTACGTAGCATGGCCGGCGAATCCGCTGGCGAAGTGCAAGCTGTCGCTTGAGGAGTGCTCAGTGGAACTCGCCCGGCGTTATTTCGCCTGGATTGGCCCGGCGACGCTGGCGGAGTTTCAGTGGTTCTCCGGTTTGGGAGTGAAAGCGGCGAAGGCGGCCACCGAGTCCCTGAGGCTGGTTTCGGTCGAAGACCGGCTGATGTTGCCGGGGCAGGTGGACGACTTTCACCGGTTCCAGCCCGCGAAGGAGCCGCACTACTCGCTGGTGAGCAGCCTGGATGGACTTTCGCTGCTCAGGCGCGACCTGAAATCGCTGATCAGAGGAGAAGATGAGGCGAATCCGCTTTGGACGGTGAGCGACGCCCGCGCCGGCAGGGCGCTGCAGGACTTACCGAATCACGCGATCGTCGATCGTGGGCGCATCGTTGGATTGTGGGAATTCGACCCAGAGGCGAAGTCCATCGTTTGGGCCAGTTTCATCAAGAAAGACCCGGCTATGAAGAAAGCGGTTTTGGAGACCGAGGCGTTTGTTCGGGAGCAGTTGGAGGATGCGCGCTCGTTCTCGCTCGACAATCCCAAGAGCCGTCAGCCGAAGCTCGAGGCTTTGCGCCGGGCGGGGTGTTGACAAACTCGACGTAGCAAATAGAATCAGGCCTGAAAATCTGCTATAATCGTCCTTCCTGGGGGGCTTGTCCATGTACCAGATTGTCCGCCGACAGCAGTTCGGTCCGAAGACGTTTCTCTGGGATCTGAATGCGCCTGACCTGGCGCGCGCCGCCAAGCCGGGGCACTTCGTCCTGGTGAGGATCGACGAACAGGGCGAACGCATCCCTCTAACCATCGCCGATTACGACTGGTGGCGGGGTACCGTTACCCTGGTGGTCCAAGCCGTCGGGAAGACCACGCTTCAGATGATGGATCTGAAGACCGGCGATTCCGTGCTCGACCTGATCGGTCCGCTCGGTTTGGCGAGCGAGATCCACGAGGTGTGCGGAACGGTGGTGCTGGTGGGCGGCGGACTCGGAGTTGCGCCGGTGTACCCGCAGCTTCGGGAGCACAAACGCCTGGGCAACCGCACCGTGTCGATCATCGGCTTCCGCAACCGCGAACAGGTGTTCTGGGAAGACGAGTTCCGCAAGTTCAGCGACGAGCTGATCATCACCACCGACGACGGCTCTTACGGACGCAAAGGTTTTGTGACCTCGGCGCTCAAAGACGTGCTCGAGAACGACAAGAGCGTGTGCGAAGTAATCGCCATCGGCCCCATCCCGATGATGAAGGCGTGCTCGGAAACGAGCCGTCCGTTCGGCGTAAAGACCATGGTCAGCCTGAACGCCATCATGGTGGACGGCACGGGCATGTGCGGATCGTGCCGGGTGACGGTCGGCGATCAGATGAAATTCGCCTGCGTGGACGGTCCGGATTTCGACGGTCATCAGGTGGACTTCGACGAACTCAGCCGCCGCCAGACCCGCTTTCAGCGCGAAGAAAAAGAGGCGCTGGAACTGATGGGGAAGGACGGCGCTGAGAAACAGGAAGAATGCAAAGGTACCTGCGCCTACATCAACTCGGTGCTTGCCGATCTTCCGAAGCCCGATCCGGGCGTGGTGATTGACAAGCCGAAGCACATCAAGAAAATCGCGCCGGACCGGTTGCCGATGCCGCATCAACCGGCCGAACAGCGGCGGGAGAATTTCAACGAAGTCGCGCTCGGGCTGGAACTCGACGCCGCGCTCGCCGAAGCCGACCGCTGCCTGCGCTGCAAGAAGGCCCACTGCGTGGAGGGCTGTCCGGTGGGAGTGGACATCCCGGGTTTCATCGGCGCTCTGCTGCAGCGCAACTTGCGTGAAGCCTACCGCATTTTGAAATCGTCGAACGCGTTGCCGGCCGCCTGCGGGCGCGTTTGCCCGCAGGAATCGCAGTGCGAAGCCAAGTGCATTGTCACTAAGTCGCTGCCCTCGGTGGCGATCGGAAGGTTGGAGCGGTTCGTAGCCGACGCGGCGCGGGGACGCGGCTGGGACGATCCGCCGCCGGTCACGCGCGTGGCAAAGAAAGCAGCGATCGTCGGTTCGGGTCCGGCAGGACTTGCCTGCGCGGGCGACCTGGCGAAGGCGGGTGTTCAGGTGACCGTGTTTGAAGCGCTGCACACGCCGGGCGGCGTGCTGCGCTACGGCATTCCCGAGTTCCGCCTCCCGGACTTCATCATCGACGTGGAACTCGCGAACCTGCAGAAGGCCGGGGTCGAGATTCGCTGCAACACCGTTATCGGCAAACTGTTCACGCTGCCGCAGCTGATGAACGAGATGGGCTACGACACCGTGTTCATCGCCACCGGCGCGGGCTCACCGAAATTCATGGGCATCCCGGGCGAGGGACTGAACGGCGTATACTCGGCCAACGAGTTTCTCACGCGCGTCAACCTGATGCGCGGCTACCGTCACCCCGAATACGACACGCCGGTGGGACTGCGCGGGCGCCTGGCCGTCATCGGGGCGGGCAACACGGCGATGGATGCGGCTCGCGTGGCATTGCGCATGGGCGCGGAAGAGGTGTCCATCATTTACCGCCGCTCCACCCGTGAGTGTCCGGCGCGAAAAGAGGAACTGGAACACGCCATCGAAGAAGGCGTGAAGTTCCGGTGGCTCACCAATCCGGTGTCGATTGTTGGCGACGAAGCGGGTTGGGTGACCGGGATGAAGTGCCTGGAGATGGAACTCGGCGAGCCCGATGAATCCGGACGCCGCAGTCCGGTGCCCAAGAAGGATTCCGATTTTGTGCTGCCGGTCGAGACGGTTGTGTACGCGCTCGGCACGAGCGCCAACCCGATCATCGCGCAGACCACGCCGGGCCTCAAAACCAACAAGCGGGGCTACATCGAGGTGGACGAGCAGTCCGGGATGAGCAGTGTCCCCGGCATTTTCGCCGGCGGCGACATCGTCACCGGTGCCGCCACCGTCATTCTGGCGATGGGCGCGGGGCGGCGCGCGGCCAAGGGTATGCTCGACTATATGGGAATCGCGGCTCCGGGCGACGCGCCGTTGCCTGAGCCTGGCTCGGCGAATCCCGTTTGCAGCGCTTGACGGCGGACCGGAGCGGGACGTGTTAACCTGACACTGTCTCGTATGAGAACCCGGCTACTGCTCGGCCGATTGCCGGCGCTGATCGCCGGGGCTCAGCAGGACGCTTCAACCGTCGAGGTCGGCGGCGTGGTCCAATATTCACTCCTCAATAATTAGGATGTCTGCGCCGGTTCAAAACAAACTCGCTCAAATTCGTGCGGCGCGGAAGATCGGCGCGGCCGAACTCGCGCGGAGCGCCGGCGTCAGCCGCCAGACCATCTACGCGATTGAGAACGGAAGCTACGTTCCCAATACAGCCGTAGCGCTCCGTATGGCGCAGGCGCTGGATGTGAGCGTCGAGGACCTGTTTCACTTGCCGGCCTCGGAAAATCCCGAGGAAGGCGGCGTCCGGGCCGAGGTGTTGTCGCCCGCGCCCGCCGGTACGCCGGCGAAACTGTGCCGCGTCGGCTCGAAGTGGATCGCCGTTCCGGTGAATGCGGGGCCTTGTTACCTGAGCGATGCCGATACGCTGATCCCGGATGTGCGCGGCAGGCGCTCCGGAAACTTGACGCCGCTCGCGGCGATCGAGACGAATCGTCTGGCTCTCGCCGGTTGCGACCCGGCCATTGGAATTCTCGCCGCTCAGTTGTTGCGCGATTCAGGAGTTGAACTCGTCACCGCGGGCGTTTCGAGCCGTCAGGCGCTCGAGTGGCTGAAGGAAGGCAAGATTCACATCGCCGGCACGCATTTGCGCGACCCCAAGAGCCGGGAGTTCAATCTGCCGTTTCTCGCGAGCGAATTCGGCGCGCGCGAGATCGCGGTGGTCACTTTCGCGCAGTGGGAGGAAGGATTTGTGACCCCGCCCGGCAATCCGCGCAAGATCGCCGGCATCGAGGATGTAGCCAACGCTCGCATCCGGTTTATGAACCGCGAAGCAGGATCCGGGAGCCGCGCGCTGTTCGACCGTCTGCTTCGGGCATCGGGGATTCCGGCCAGGCGCGTTCGACCTTGCGAACACACCGCGCCCGGCCACCTGGCCGCGGCTTATGCAGTAGCGACCGGAACGGCCGACTGCTGCATTGCGACGCGCTCGGCGGCGCAGGCGTTCGGGTTGGGCTTCGTGCCGCTCGAGCAGGAACGTTTCGATTTGGTCTTGTTTCGGCGCGACCTCGCGCTGCCGGCGGTGCAGGCTTTGTTGGATGTGCTGCAGAGGGCGACCTTACGGCGGAAACTGGAGCGCCAGGCCGGCTACGAAACCCGGCACACGGGAGCCATGCCAGGTTGAATGCGGTGTGATATGGTGAGGAGTGAAGCCCCCCGAGCGGGAGTAATTCAGTGGTAGAATGCCAGCTTCCCAAGCTGGACGTCGCGGGTTCGAATCCCCTCGCCCGCTTCTTACGTAACTCCCGTCGCCGAAAGCGGTTACGCTTACCCGCAAGTTACAGCGGAGCGGCCTAAAGTCTCCNATCACTTACAGAGCATGGTGTCCGGTTTGGTGTCCGTCCTGCGGCGGCCGCAAACTGAGATTTGGCTTCTGGCGCGGACCCTCCGGTCGTTCTCCTAAAGCACCTGTCAAGACATTGGCGGTTCCTCTCCAAACGCTCGCATACTTCGAGCGTGAAGAGGAACCGATGGCCCGCGTCAACATCGTCAAGAAGATCAAAATTGATGGCGTCTGGAAGTTAATCGCCATCCCCAAAACCTCCAAAGGCACCTACGACTGGAATTCCCTTCCGGAAGGAGTCTACCTCATCGAATGGCGCGCCGGGGGCAAGCGCCGCCGGGAGGCCGCTGGCGTCACCGCCTCGCAAGCACTCGAGGCTCAGCGGCAGAAAAAGCACGCACTCGAGGGCCGCGCCCTCGGCGTGCCCGGCTTCGAAAAGGCCGGAGAGACCGTGAAACACGGACCGTTACACATTGCCGTCGAAAAGTACCTCGAAGAGACGGAGGTGCTGAAGAAACCGAACACGCTCCGGAAGTACAAAGCGGTGCTGGAGCGCTTCCTCGAATATTTCCAGAACGCCCCTTCGATCGACCAGATCGGCGGAGAGGATCTAACGCGCTTTGTGATCTGGCTCAAAAAGCACGAGCAGCTTGGAGCCAATACTATTCGCCACAACGCCATCATCGTTGCGCAGTTCTTCAAACGTCAGGGCCGCGAAAACATCACCCGGCAATTGCAATTGCCCGATCGCATCGATCCTCTGCCACGCGAGTATTCGACGGCAGACCTGGCCAAATTCTTCAAAGCGGCCTACGACGCGGAGAGAATACTCTTCGGGACGTTCCTGCTGACGGGATTGCGCGAGATGGAAGCCGTCCATCTGTTCTGGCCCGACATCAGTTTTGAGCGAATGAGAATCAGTGTGACCGCCAAGCCTGAACTCGGCTTCTATCCCAAGCGGTGGGAGGAACGAGCAGTGCCGATCCCGGTACAGCTCATTAGCCTCCTCAAGCAACACCGCCCCCGCCCCGGGTGCAATTTCGTATTCCCGTCGCCAGCGGGTAACCGCGAGTACCATATGCTCGACCGGTGCAAGGCGATCGCCGCGCGTGCCGGCCTCGATCCCGAGGAGTTCGACCTCAAGACATTTCGCTCGACGTTTGCAACCCGCTCGCTCCGATCGGGCTTTGATGTCCGTACGGTTCAAGAGTGGATGGGTCACAAGTCCCTCGAAACCACCATGCGGTATCTGGTTCCCTGTTCCGATGTTCACGACCGTCTGGATCAGGTGACGATTCCGGGGTTGGAGTTCTCTGAGCCCCCGAAGCTTGGGGCCACGAAGACATCGCGGACTCGCGGCCCGCACCGACGAGCAGCCAAGGCGAAGCCCCCGACCAAAGAGACGGGGGCGGCTACTTCGCGAGTCAGTATCGCCAAGTAGGGATTGAGGGGCGATGCTATGATCGGGGCGCAAGGAGCAAATCGTGCCATCGCAGGTCTTAACCAAAGGCGTAAGAATGCTGCGGTTCCTAACACCGACGGAACCTTGGAGGGAGCGTGTCGTCGATAAGGTCAGCCTGCCCGGTGAATGGCCGCTGTTGCTGATCGAGATCCTTCATGGGGAGGAGGACGGCCACCTGATCATGACCTGCGCGCTGGGTGTGCCGCAGGCCAGCCTCAAAGCTTTTATGGCGCAGGGAGCACTCCTATTTCAGTTCGCCCAACTCCCGCAGAACATCGTGGAAGTTCTAGATGCACACTTTGCACAGGTTCAGACAGAGATCGCTCTCAAGGTCGATTCGATAAAGTTCTTCCCCGAGCGGCAGCTATTTCTGGTCAAGAGGTAAAACGTCGCCTTTCGAAAAGCACTCGGCACGTCAGACCACTAGATCCAACTTTGCACGATCGGGAGGCGCAGTCCAGAATCCACTGCTTTTCCCTTCCTCAAAGCAGCCATAACACCACGCCACTCGAGGAGTTCCAGCCAGGTCCACATGGCTCTGTTTTCACTCAGTTTTGACAGCGGGCGAGAACTTCCCTTACAACGGACGCATGGATTCCGTTTGCACGAGCGGCCCGTGCGTTGGTGTAAACGTTCGCGCGAATCTCCCGGAAGGAGCTTATGGAATGCCAGCCTCCCCCAAACCGATATCCGGCCAATCCGATGGCGTTCTCGACCGTCTCGACCAGTGTGACCATCTGATGACGGCCAAAGAGCTGGAAAGCATTGTGCACATCAACGCCAAGACTCTGTACAAATATGCAGACTCCGGGCAAATGCCCTGTTTCAAGGTCGAGTCGAATGTGCGCTTTCACGGGCCAGAGATTGCAGCGTGGCTGCGCCAACGCCGGCGTCACGGGCGGGGAGCGCAAAACGGCACCTCCGACCGGCATCGCAACGGGATTCAGTTGGCGTCGGCCATAACGGGCTCGCGGGCCTGACTGCATTGGGGGCGACAGTCGAATCGCCGCGCGGACGGCACGGCTCCCCATGCGGGGATGGCTGCGTTCTTACCAATGAAGGATCGACGTCAGGATGTGCCAGATGGAATCGGTAGAGACGGATCTTCTTGAGCAACGCTTGGTTAAGCTGCGCGAAGCTGCTGTGTCGCGACCTCAGTTTGCGGTTGAGGATTTGTGCCTGTTGCTCCTTGCCCTACGAGAACACAACGATGCTGGCCACCAAAGGGCATTTGAACGGCTACTCTCGCTCCAGAATCGCGATGGCAGCTGGCCGTGTTTCTCCGGGGGCGATAGCGAGGGGTGCTGGGTCACCGCACTGGCACTCACCACGCTGTTGGCACACGGATCGGCGCCAGATAGCGTGCCCATCGCGATCGACTGGCTAACACGGTCTCGCGGCAGAGAGGCCGGTTGGTTCTGGCAATGGAAATTCAGAACCATCGACACCAGTGTTCCGTTTGATCCGTCCGCCTTCGGCTGGAGCTGGGTGCCCGGCACGACCAGTTGGGTCATTCCCACCTCATTTACATTGATCGCTCTCAGGCAAAGCGAGACCGTCAGTCCAGATGCCCGTGGAACGCTCCGCGCACGGATCGAAACCGGCGCTCGGATGCTCTTTGATCGCGCTTGTCCGGACGGCGGCTGGAATGCTGGGAACAGTGTAGGGTTCGGGGTCCCGTACGCCGCCTACCCGGATGCGACGGCGATCGCACTTCTCGCGTCGAAGGGATATGAACAGCAACCGTGCGTCGACGCTTCGTTGGCGTGGCTCCTTAGAAAGATCTCGGACTGCGGTTCTCCATATAGTTTGGCTTGGGCAATCCTTACTCTCACAAGTTATCGTCACGGCCGCCCCGACGTGCAGGACAGTATGAACGCTATTGGTCGTCGACTGATTGCACTCCTTCAAAAGAACGTAACCGGGGATGAGAGTTCCACGCTGGCGGTGTCTCTCATGGCCCTTGAGGCCATCGGCAACGGCCGGCATGTCTTCGAGGTGCCGGCATGAACCGCCAAATGCAGCGACGGCTCGTGGTAAGCAGTGCGGGTCTGGCGATCGGTGGGTTTGTCTCCTCACGATTCCTTCCCGAGGAGTTGCGGCTGCGCGATCGGCGTCCGAATCGTTCACGAGTGTCAGTTCTCTCTGCGGGCACGTACACAGAGCGACTGGAGGATCTGATGTTCCGAGCCATTGGCGAATTTCACATTGACCTCCGTGAGAAAACGGTCGTCCTTAAACCGAATCTAGTCGAATTCATCTCCGGCGTTGAGGTGAACACAAATCCACTGCTTGTCGGAGCAGCTGCGGAAGCGTTCTTACGATTGGGTGCCAGAGAAGTTGTCGTCGGTGAAGGCCCGGGCCATCAGCGTGATACATATTTGGTGCTCGCAGAGAGCGGCCTCGGCTCCCAGTTGCGTGATCAGAAGATTCGTTTCGTCGATCTTAACCGTGATCAGCTTATCAAGGTTCAGTCCAAGGCTCCCTATACGGGTATCGACCATTGGTGGCTGCCGAAGACCATCCTCGCCTCGGACTTCGTCGTCTCGATGCCCAAAACCAAGACGCACCATTGGGCGGGAGTGACGCTGAGCATGAAGAATATGTTCGGGATCATTCCCGGCTCACGATACGGTTGGCCCAAGAACGTCCTCCATTGGGCGGGAATTCACCGAAGTATTCTCGATATCTGCGCGACCGTAAGGCCGCATTTCGTGATCGCCGATGGCATCGTTGCCATGGAAGGAAATGGTCCTCTACACGGAACTCATCGTTCACTGGGCAAGCTGATACTTTCGGATGATCCCGTGGCAGCCGATTTCACTTGTGCGCGGCTCATGGGACTCGGTGCCTCAGGTATCTGGCACCTCGATCGCGCGGCTCGCTTCCTCGGCAACGGTTCGCCGCACCGGATTGATCTGCTCGCAGAGGCCATCCCAGCGACCTCTCACCCGTTCGCTGTCCTGCCCCAATTCGCCCACCTACAACTAGGCCGCTGAGGCCAAGGGTCAACCTACGATAGAAACCCTCTCGATCGGTCGACGAACATTTTTCGGGTCTCCCACGGCTCTCATCGGAAGGAATGATCAGAGAACATTTCTTCGGTTGTAAAGAGGCGCGAAAACTTCCATTGGGACAGAGAACATGTTTTCGTCCTTTGCGGGCGACCGTCACGCTCCTGTGTCAGCGAACATTTTTCCGGAGCGGATGTACCTGCAGTTGCCGAGTAAGCTCAAGGAACATTTTGCAGGCACCGGTGCACTCGCCGAGGCACGGATAGATCGAGGAACATTTTTCAGGCCACGCACACCTTCGCCGATGACGGCGGCCCACCGGCAATTAGACAGCAACCAAACGACGCCGCAAGATTCGACCATCGCATCTGAAACGCCATACGCTCGTTTCAGAGGAGCATCGTGTTTTCGTCTCTCGATAGTCTTGGCGATCGTTTACGGGCCGCGAAGTACGTCATCGATCCGGTCACGCTTCAGGTCGTCTACCTTGCCTCGCGCATGCAGAAGCCCATCATCGTCGAGGGTCCGCCGGGATGCGGCAAGACGGCCTTGGCCCAGGCTCTCGCCGTTGCGGGTGACACCGTGATTGAGCGTCTTCAATGCTACGAAGGAATCAACGAGGAGAAGGCGATCGGAAAGTTCGACAGCGCACTGCAGAAGCTGTTCCTCGAAACGCAGGGTGACCGGCTCCAGAAAGACTGGGACGCCATTCGGGGAAATCTTCACACTCTCGACTTCTTTGTTCAGGGCCCACTGCTACGGTCCCTGCTGCATCACAGATCGTGCATTCTTTTGATTGATGAGGTCGACAAAGTCGACGAAGGGTTTGAGGCGCTCCTGCTCGAGATTCTCTCCGAGTGGCAGATCTCGATTCCCAAACTCGGCACGATCAAGCACAAGTCCATTCCGTTCGTCATTCTTACCTCCAATGAAGTCCGCCGCCTGGGTGATCCGCTTCGCCGCCGCAGTTTCTATCTGAGGGTCGAGTTCCCGAGCGTAGATCGAGAGACGGAGATTCTTCGCGTCCGCAGCACCACTCGAAGATCCACACTACAGCGGGTCATCGCGGGACTGGCCCATGCACTGCGGGGCTGGCAAATGGAGAAGCCCGTTTCGATTGCAGAGATGTTGGAACTGGCGCAAGCCCTCGACATTCTTGGTCTCGAAGACATCACACCGGATATGCGCGACGCCCTGCTACCGCTGATCGCGAAAACGGAATCAGACAGGCGGCGCCTGTTGTTGCGAGACGGATTCGCCTCGCTGGTGCATGATGCGCACCAGTACGCGGGCAACGACAAAGAGATCGAAGAGATGGTCGCCGCAGATGGCTAGAGCAGGGCCCATCCTTCGGCTGCTGTGCTCTCTCGCGAGCGGCGCGCTCGTCTGTGATGCACAGCCGAGTCGAACGGCCCTGGTTGAGACGGCCGACTACTATGCCGATCTTTACTGCGTGCCGCGGGAATTGGTGCGTTCCATCATCGAGATCGAGTCCAATTGGCAACCATACGCCGTTTCTGAAAAGGGTGCGGCCGGTTTGATGCAACTCATGCCGCAAATGGCCGCGACTCTCGGAGTCACCAATCGCTTCGATGTAGACCAGAATATTCGCGGTGGAGTCGCAAACCTGGCGCGACTCCTATCGTTGTTCGAAGGCGACGTCAGGCTAGCCGCTGCGGCTTACTACGCAGGTGAAGGCCGTATTCGTCGATCAGGTCTGGCTTACTCAAACGCCGGCGTTTTCCGTTACGTGGCCACGTTGACGCGGTCATATCAAGACAAGCGCACGCGAGCGGGATCGACTATCAAACATCCACCGAGAGGAGAAACCGAACCATGAGGCACTGGAAATCACTGCTGTGGATTGTTCCAATGACCGGACTCTTCGGCCAGAGCATCGACTCGCAGCCTACGAGGATCCAAGTCCAACCGCAAGTTGTTGGCCGGCCCATCCGAGACGGCCAAGTGACGACCGTGTATCTGGCGCCCCGCTATGTGACTGCGATCCGAATGCCCGAGCCGATCAATTCCGTGGTGATAGGAGATCCTTCATCGTTTTCGGCGGAACATTCTGACAAAGAACCGAACCTGGTATTCGTGAAACCGATCACACAGAAGCCTGTCCAGACGAATCTTTTGATCTCTTCCGCCAGGGGTCTCCAAGCCAGCCTCTTGCTCATCAGCGCGGGAGAGCCCAAGGATACCAGCCAGCAGTCCATTGATTTTCTGATGCGATATCGGCCCGCCGGCCAGTTCATCGTTCAGCCTTCACAAGCACCCTCGGCCGTTGTTCCGCAGACGCTCGATGTTGCGGGCTCAGCTCCAGCCCGGGCCGTAGCGGCGGCGGAAATGAGGGGCGCGCAATCGTTTCTCACTCCGGTAAGGTCGACGTCAGAAAGACGACTCCAAGCGCGATCCGCCGCCAGCGAGGAGTCCGTACTTGACGATCTGCTCGATCGCCAGAGGCGTTCACCGTTGCCGACGCTGTACGGTCAACGACCCGGCGTGCCCAATCCCGCGAAGGAACTGGTAAAGGCGGGAATCAGCGAAGTCATCGATCAAGGGAGTGAAGTCGTGGCCCTCTTCTCTGTGGTGAACGTTCAGGAACACGCGGTTGAACTGATGCCGCCGCAGATTCAACTCGGGGGCAAGAAGAAGACGGGGAAGATCATACGGCGTTCGCGGTGGGTGACCTCAGAGCAGTTACCAGTAGCTGATTTTCGTCTGAGCCGTCGCCGGATCGGTCCCGGTGAGCGCGCCGATGGCGTGGTGGTGTTCAAGCGCCCCTCCTTCAAACAGTCCAACGAGACTGTGTTTCTGCAAATGGCGGAGTCCGGCGCTGTCGACCGGCCGGCTTTGGCCCCGATTGGATTTGGCATTAGCAGCTTCCGTGAGGTGAACTATGACGCCCAATGATCGTTTCGATGAAGAAGCGCGCGAGCAAGAATTGGCCGCCCGTGAGGACACTCCGAGCGCAAGTCCAGGTCCCGAAGAGGGGCAGGTGCGCCAAAGTTCGATCGAAGATCGTGAGACTGAGGCGAAGCCGGGCAGTACCGGTATCGTGCAGCAGTTCTGGCGCCGATGGAAGGAAGAGGGCGCACGATCGAAGCAGACCGATGCTATGCCTCGAGGCTACAACAACATGGACCGCAGCAAGGCATTCCTGGTGTTGGCTACTGCCGTCGTGCTTTGCGGTTTCGCG
>BFBZ01001551.1_pt1 | contig 14893 bp, 15 predicted proteins | sample 1888401 | NCBI WGS metagenome assembly BFBZ01 (sample SAMD00112614, study PRJDB3348) | symbiont metagenome | host: Chara braunii | reverse complement strand
AGCGGGATCGCCGGGACATAGGCGAGCGAAGCGACGCCGTTCTTCGAACGGCTATGCCCGGCGATGACAGTCGAGTTCTTTGCTCGCGCAACACAATCCGACTGTCATCCCCGCGGAAGCGAGGATCCAGCCCTGCTTCGCAAATACAAGGATTGGTGGTTATGGGTCCCCGCCTTCGCGGGGACGACAGCGGAGTGCGCGGGCACGACGGAGGAAAGCCTCGTGATCAGGAATTACCGCTGATACACCGCGCGCAAATTCACATCCGACGCGCCGAGACGCCGCTTCTGATCATTGTTGAGCGCGAGATAGAAGCGGTTGAGCGCCGGCCCGGTGTTGAGCGCGGCGTAGCGCAGCGCGCCGAGCCGCGCCTTCACCGCGTCGAGACGCTGCACCACCGTCTTCGGCGGCTCGGCCGGACATGTGGAGCCCACGAACCTCGCCAGATGCAGCGCGGTCTGCCGCAGCCGCTCGAGATCCGGATACTGCTCGCGGGTCGGCCGCAACGTGCGCGCGAGCTCCCGCGCCGGCCAATCGACCGGCCCGGCGGCACACGCCACGTTGGCGTTCGCGTCAGCAGCGCCATCGAGCGCCGCCTTCTGCTCGTCGGTGAGTGTCGCATAGAACGTCTTCAGTGCGCCGGACACAGCGAGCACCGCCTGACGCATGCCGGAGAGCCGCGAGATCATCATGTTGAGCCGTTCGGTCGGCGTTGCGGCCTGATCGCTCGGGCACACCGCCTTGATGCTCTCGAAGCCGCGCTTCAACGCTGCCGACAAATCCTCGAAGGCAGGCCCCTGCTCTTCCGTCGGCTTCACGGTGTCGCGAATGCGATTGGCGATCGTCTCCGCGCTGCCGGCGGTCTCGCCGCCGCACAGGCTCATCCAGGCGCGCTTGTTGTCCGCTGTCGCGTCGGCGACGCGCGGACCGCGCGGCGGGAACATGCCTTCGACCACATCGCCATAGCCGCGGGCCCAGAACCTCCCGCCGTCGTCCATGCCGAAGGCGTATTCGAACATGCCATCATAGGCGTTCGGCCAGAACAGCGGGCCGGCCCAGACCGAAGCCGCCAGGTTGGGTTGCGCGTAAGACCCCGCCGAAGCCGAGCCCGTCGTTTCCGCAGCGCTAGCAACAGCCGGCGCACCACGCCGCGCGATCGCACGCCGCGACACGCCATGGCGGCCGCGATAACCGCGGCTGATCGCACCGGCGAAACCGTGAAGAATATGAAGGGGCGCGGCGAGCACGCCCGGAAGAGAAAGCCGCTGCGCCTGGGCGGGCAGCGGCGCTGTCAGCAGCGCGCCCACGAACAAGACGAAAAGGCCCAAGCGGACGACCCAAGACAGGTTTCTCACGGGGCTTCGCCTCCAAAGCCGGGCATTGCCACCCGGCTGCCGCATTAACGCCGAGGCCGTCCAAGGAGTTCCGAGATGCGGCGAACCGCCCATTTTGCAGGCGTTTGCCGGCCTTGGCCTGTGGACCTCGCGCCTCCGTCTCATTGTCCGGCCCGCGCGTGCCTGCTAAGAGCGAAAAACGCCGCTGCGACTGACAGATTCGCCGACGGCCGATCGGCGGCTCAGACTTAAGCCAGATCAGGCTTAGTCAGTTCAGACTCGGCTCAGATCGGATCGCATGGAATATTTCCTCCAGCAGCTCATCAACGGCATCACGCTCGGCTCGATCTACGGGCTCATCGCCATCGGCTACACGATGGTTTACGGCATCATCGGGATGATCAATTTCGCCCACGGCGACATCTTCATGGTGGGCTCGTTCGTCGCGCTCATTGCCTTTCTTGCACTCGTTGCAATCGGCGTCACCGCCATCCCGATCGCGCTGTTCCTCGTGCTCTTGATCGCGATGGCGATCACGGCACTCTACGGTTGGACCGTGGAGCGCTTCGCCTACCGCCCGTTGCGCGGCAGCTTCCGCCTCGCGCCGCTGATTTCGGCGATCGGCATGTCGATCATTCTGCAAAATTACGTTCAGGTGGCTCAGGGCGCGCGGGTGAAGCCGCTGCCGCCACTCGTGCAAGGCGGCTACACGCTGATCGAGAGCGAGGCGTTCCAGGTTCGGCTGTCGAACATCCAGATCATTGTCGTGCTGACGACGCTGGCGCTGATGCTGGCATTCTGGTTCCTGGTGGCCAAGACGCGGCTCGGCCGCGACATGCGCGCCTGCGAGCAGGACCTGAAGATGACGTCGCTCCTGGGCGTCAATATCGACCGCACCATCTCGCTGACCTTCGTGATCGGCGCGGCCCTCGCCTCGGTCGCAGGCATCATGTACCTGCTCTACTACGGCGTGGTCGATTTCTTCATCGGCTTCGTCGCGGGCGTGAAGGCCTTTACCGCAGCCGTGCTCGGCGGCATCGGCTCGCTTCCCGGCGCAATGCTCGGCGGGCTTCTGATCGGGCTGATCGAGACGTTCTGGTCGGCCTACTTCTCAATCGAATACAAGGATGTCGCCGCCTTCTCCATTCTGATCATCGTGCTGATCTTCCTGCCGACCGGCATCCTCGGCCGGCCGGAGGTCGAGAAGGTTTGAGAGCGGCGCAGTGAACGACGCCGTGAGCACGCAGGCCGCGACCAACAAACTCACCCTCGCCGGGGCGTTGAAAGACGCTGTCCTCGCGGCGCTTGTGGCGTTCGGCCTGTTCGCGCTGATGATCGGGCTGCACACCGACCAGGGGCCAACCGGCGCGCTGGTGGTGACGACGCGCTTCGGGGAGCTCGGCCTCATCGTCGGCGCGGTGTTCGCGGGCGCATTCATCCGTGCGCTGGTCTTCGGACGCGAGCCGGTGTCGCTTGTGAAATTTCTTCCAGCGGGCGTGACGGAGAGCGCGCTGCGCTACAGCCGCTTCGCAGGCCCGGTGCTGCTCGTCATCGCTCTGGCGTGGCCGTTCCTGTTCTACCACAACCGCTATGTGCTCGATCTCGGCATTCTTATTCTCACCTACGTGATGCTGGGCTGGGGGCTGAACATCGTGGTCGGCCTCGCGGGCCTGCTCGACCTTGGCTACGTCGCGTTCTACGCGGTCGGCGCGTATTCCTATGCGCTGCTGGCGCAGAACTTCGGGTTGTCGTTCTGGATCTGCCTGCCGCTCGCGGGAATCCTCGCGGCGTTCTGGGGCATCATTCTCGGATTCCCGGTGCTGCGATTGCGCGGCGACTATCTCGCCATCGTGACGCTCGCCTTCGGCGAGATCATCCGTCTCGTGCTGCTCAACTGGCAGAGCTTCACGGGCGGACCGAACGGCGTCCCGTCGATCCCGCGACCGTCGTTCTTCGGCCTGCCGTTCAATGAAGAAGAGGACGGTTTCGCGGCGTTCTTCGGTCTCGAATTCGACTCGATCCACCGCATCGTCTTCCTGTTCTATCTCATCCTCGCCCTCGCGCTCATCACCAACTGGGTGACGCTGCGGATGCGGCGGCTCCCGATCGGCCGCGCGTGGGAGGCGATGCGCGAGGACGAGATCGCCTGCCGCTCACTCGGCATCAACACGACGAACACCAAACTCACGGCCTTCGCGATGGGCGCGATGTTCGGCGGTTTCGCCGGCGCGTTCTTCGCGACGCGCCAGGGTTTCATCAGCCCGGAGTCCTTCGTGTTCGGCGAGTCCGCGCTGATCCTCGCCATCGTCGTGCTGGGCGGCATGGGCTCACAGCTCGGCGTCGTGATCGCGGCGGCTGCGATGCTCGGCGGCTTCGAGCTGTTCCGCGAGTTCGAGCAATACCGCATGCTGGTGTTCGGCTTCGCGATGGTGCTGATCATGATCTGGCGGCCGCGCGGCCTCGTCGCGACGCGCGAGCCGTCGCTGCGTCTCGGGAAGCCCGGATGAGCACGGCCGAGCCGATCCTCTGCGTCGAGCATCTGACCATGCGCTTCGGCGGCCTGGTCGCGATCGACAACCTGAGCTTCGCGGCGCAGCGCGGCCACATCACCGCGCTGATCGGGCCGAACGGCGCGGGCAAAACCACCGTGTTCAACTGCATCACCGGCTTCTACCATCCGACCGCCGGCATGATGCGGCTCGAACATCCGGACGGACAGGCGTTCCTGCTGGAGCGCTTGCTCGACTTCCGCATCGCCAAGCTCGCGCGCGTTGCGCGCACGTTCCAGAACATCCGCCTGTTTCCCGGCATGACCGTGCTGGAAAACCTGATCGTTGCGCAGCACAACGTGCTGATGGGGGCGTCGGGCTTCACCTTCGCGGGGCTCCTCGGCTTCGCGACGTATCGCACGGCGGAGCGTGAAGCCGTCGAGAAGGCGCGCTACTGGCTCGACAAGACGGGACTCGTTGCACGCGCCGACGATCACGCCAGTTCGCTCGCCTACGGCGAGCAGCGGCGGCTGGAGATCGCACGCGCCATGTGCACCGACCCGGTGCTGCTCTGTCTCGACGAGCCGGCGGCTGGTCTGAACGCGCGGGAGAGCGGCGAGCTGAACGCGCTCCTTCGCTTCATCCGGCAGGAGCACGGCACCTCGATCCTGCTGATCGAGCACGACATGAGCGTGGTGATGGAGATTTCCGACCACATCGTCGTGCTCGACTACGGTGTGAAGATCGCCGACGGCACGCCGGAAGACATCCGGAACGATCCGAAGGTGATCGCGGCCTATCTCGGCGTCGAGGACGACGAGGTGGCGCAGGTGGAAGCGGAGGCGCGCTCATGACCGAGCCCCTCTTCGCCGTGCGCGGCGTGAAGACTTTCTACGGCAACATCCAGGCGCTGAGGGGCATCGACCTCGACGTCAACGAGGGCGAGATCGTCGCCCTGATCGGGGCGAACGGCGCGGGCAAGTCCACGCTGATGATGACGACCTTCGGCGATCCTCGCGCACGCGAAGGCTCGATCATGTTCGAGGGCCGCGACATCACGCATATGCCGCCGCACGAGATCGCGAAGCTGCGGATCGCGCAATCGCCGGAAGGCCGCCGCATCTTCCCGCGCATGAGCGTTCTCGAAAATCTCCAGATGGGGGCGACGGTCGCCGACCCGCAGTATTTCGCGGAAGATTTGAAACGCGTCTGCACGCTGTTCCCTATCCTCGAAAGGCGGATGCACCAGCGTGGCGGCACGCTCTCCGGCGGCGAGCAGCAGATGCTCGCGATCGCGCGCGCGCTGATGAGCCGCCCTCGCCTGCTCCTGCTCGACGAGCCGTCGCTGGGCCTCGCTCCGCTGATCGCCAAGCACATCTTCAACGCGATCCGCGAATTGAACCGCAAGGACCGCCTCACTGTTCTGCTGGTCGAGCAGAATGCCTTTCACGCGCTGAAGCTCGCGCATCGCGGCTATGTCATCGTCAACGGGCAGATCACGCTGTCCGGCAGCGGCCGCGAATTGCTGGAACGGCCCGAGGTGCGCGCCGCCTATCTCGAAGGCGGACGGCACTAGTGTCCCTTCGGTTCGGAAGTTCGCTTCGGAGTAAGCTGAGAATGCGGGCGAACTTCCGAACCGCGACACCAGGCACTGCCTGATAAACGAACCCCACAGCCTCGAAATTCTCCGATAGCCTATGCCCGCTGGGCCGCCTGCACCGTGCAAGGCGGAGCGTTGCATAGGAGACTCAAAAAATGCGCAAAGTCATGATCGTCGCCGCGTTCATCCTCGCCGCCGCCTCCACGGCGGCAAACGCGCAGACCTTCGAAAAGAAGCACTACAACTACAGCGAATGGGCCAAGGGGCGCTTCTCGGAAGCCGTGACCGTCACCGGACCGGGCAAGATGATCTTCCTTGCCGGCGTCGGCTCGGAGGATGAAAACGGCAAAGGCGGCGACATTCTTCACAAGGGCGATTTCGTTGCCCAGTGCAAATACGCCTTCGACAAGATCAAGCGCGCGCTCGAGAAGAACGGCGCCACTCTCGCCGACGTCGCCAAGATGGTGACCTACATCACCGACGCGCGCTATCAGCCCGATTTCGGCAAGTGTCGCACCGAGGTCTTTGGAACCACTCCAATGCCCGCGCACACGCTGCTCAACATCAGCCAGCTTGCATGGCCTGGCATGATGGTCGAGGTCGACGTGACCGCCGTCGTTCCCTTGAAGTAGCAGCCGCGATCAAAAAGCCCCGGACGAAATGTCCGGGGCTTTTCTTCTGTGCGCTTTGGACAGCCGCCGCCAACCCGGCTACGCTTCGAAAAACCGGGGAGGATTGGAATGGGCAACCGGACTTTCGCTGCGCTCGCCGCAGCCGCCGCACTTCTTCTGATGCCGCATGCCGCGCAGGCGCAATCCAATCCGATCAAGTTCATCATCGGTACGGCGCCCGGCGGCGCGATCGACCCTTACGCGCGGCTCATCGCCGATCCGATGGCGAAGGCGCTCGGGCATGCGATCATCGTCGATTACAAGCCCGGCGCGAACGGCAACGCCTCCGCGCAATACATCGCCGACCAGCCGGCGGACGGCCTGCTGATTTGGGTCGGCACGCAGGCCTTCACCGAGATCAACCCGAGCGCCTTCGCGGGCCAACGCTGGTCGATCGACGATTTCGTGCCGTTCATCCGCGGCGTCGAGGCGCCGCTGGTGTTCGCGGTGCATCCCGGCGTCCCGGCCAAGACCTTTGCCGAATTCATCGCCTGGGCGAAACAGAACAAGGGCAAGCTCAGCTATTCGTCGTATCAGCCCGGCACGCCGTCGCACTTCCTCGGCTACCAACTCAACGAGAAGTTCGATCTCGATCTGACGCATGTGCCGTTTCGCGGCTCGGGCTTGCAGGCAACCGCGCTGATCGCGGGCCACACGCAATTCGGCTTCGCGCAGCTCAACAGCACGGCGCCGCAACACCAGATCGGCAAGCTCCGCATCCTCGCGGTCACGGGACCTACGCGGGACAAGTTGCTGCCGGACGTGCCGACCTTTGCGGAGCTGGGCTATCCGGAATTCACCGCGAAGGTGTGGTTCGGGCTTCTGGTCAAGAAGGGCACGCCGGCCGATCTGGTGCAGAAATACGTAGCGGCCGCGAAAGTCGCGCACGCCGACCCTGAGGTGAAGGCCAAGCTCGAAGCGCAGGGCTTCGATGTGGTGGCCGAGACCGGGCCGCAGCTCCTGCCGAACATCAAGGAACAGATCGTGCGGTGGGGAAAGCTGGTGAAGGCGTCGGGGTTCAGCGCGGAGGATCGCGGGAGCACGCGCTGATCTTTCTGTCGTCCCGGCCAAGCGGCGAAGCCGCGCGAGCCGGGACCCATAACCACCAGCCGGGGTTATGGGTCCCCGCTTTCGCGGGGACGACAGAGGAAACGACTGCGAGTTACGCCCGCCTCGTCGGCAGCGGCACGCGGTCGATGTGCTCGATCTCGGTGAGCAGCAGCCGCTCCGACATCTCCCCGCGCAACGCCTTGTGCTTCGGATCGTCCCAGAGATTGTCGAACTCGCCGGGATCGTTCTGAAGGTCGTACAACTCGCCCCAGCCGGTGCCGTGGAACACGGACAAGCGATAGCGGTCGTCGATCAGCGTGTGCACGCGCGCCGGCACGTTGGTGCCGGGGTTCGACACCTGATGATCGTACTGGATGAACACGCTGTCGCGCGGCGCGCTGCCGCCGTTCATCACGGGCAGGAAGCTCTTCGCCTGCATGCCGCTCGCGGGCTCGATCTTCGCGCGCTCCAGAACGGTCGCGGAAATGTCCATCGTCGAAGCCAGCGCATCCGTGCGCTTGGGTTGCTTTGACGCCTGCGGATCGGCCCACACGAACGGCACGCGCACGATGCTCTGATACTGCTCCGCGCCCTTCAGCATCAAACGGTGATCGCCAAGGTGATCGCCGTGGTCGCTGGTGAACATCACCACCGTGTCATCGCGGCGTCCGCTCTTGTCGAGCGCCTTCAGCACACCGCCGATGGCATCGTCGACGCAGGCAATCATGCCGCAGGTGAGCGCCATCGCCTCCTGCGCCTCGCGCGCCGATACGCCGATGGTGTTCATGCCGGTGAGATTCGCCTTGCCGCTCTCGCGATCCTTGATGATGTTGCGCACCAGTTCCGGCGGCTGCCAGTCGTTGCGCTTGAACGCCTCCGGCACCTCGAATTGCTCAGGGCTATACATGTCCCAGTACTTGCCCGGCGGATTGAACGGGTGGTGCGGATCGGGGAACGACACCATCAGAAAGAACGGCGCGTCGGGATCGGCATTGTCGAGATAAGTGCAGGCGCGTTCGCCGAGAAAATTCGTGGCGTAAAGCTCTTCGGGGATTGCTGTGCGATTGGCCTGTGGCACCGTGTAGTTGTGCGGCAGGCTGTTCTCCATTCCGAGCAGCTTTCTCGCCGCCGGATCGCGCTCATCCAGCCAGCGGTCGTAATCGCCGCCCGGATCGTCGCCGTGCGCCCTCACCAGCGTCACATGATCGAAGCCGTAGAACGGCGTGCGGACATGCGCGTCCGGATTCTTCCAATAGCCGGGCGTCTCCTGCTCGTATTTCGGATCGGCGAGATCGTTGCGGAGCGCCTGCCGAAGCGGCGGCGACGGTTCGTGGAAACCGTCGCGCGGCGGCGGCCGTTTGATGATCGGGTCCCAGTCGGTGAAGTTCTGCAAATGGCTCTTGCCGACGAGCGCGGTGCGATAGCCGGCGTCGCGCAGGAGATCGACGAAGGTCACCGCATTCATCGACAGCGGAATGCCGTTCGAGCGAACGTCATGCACCGACGGCATGCGCCCGGTCATCAGGCTCGCACGGTTCGGCTGGCACACCGGACTCGCAACGTAGAATTTGTCGAAGCTGGTTCCGCGCGCCGCGATGGAATCGATGTGCGGCGTGCGCAGCACCGGATGGCCGTAGCAGCCGAGGTAGTCGGCGCGGTGCTGGTCGGTGATGAAGAGGATGAAATTGGGACGCCCGGACTTCGCCATTCGCACCACCTCGGTTTCAAACGAGGCGGTACTATCGGTTAGGAATCCAGGTCAGGCAACGCGGTTTCAGGAGTTCGAACGGATATCCCGGAACGACACCAGCCGGCGCTCGGTCTCGTCCCACAGCACCAGGTTCACGCAGCGGAAGCTCTCCCACAGCGTCAACCGGCTGATATCGCGCAGCTCGGGATAATCGCGCAGCGCGTGCGGCAGCCGGTAATACGGAATACGGCTGCACAGGTGATGGATGTGGTGCGCGCCGATGTTCGCCGTGAACCAGCGCAGGATCACAGGAAGGTCGTAGTACGAGCTGCCGTGCAGCGCCGCATCATGCCGGTCCCAATCGCCGGCTTGGTCCCAACTCGTGTATTCGAACTGGTGCTGCACGTAGAACAGCCAGACGCCGATCGAGGCGGCAAGCAGCATGATCGGCAGGTGCACGAGCAGCAGCGCCTTGATGCCGATGAACCAGATCAGCGTCGCGGCGATCGCCGCGATCCCCAGATTGGTCAGCATGGTGCTCAGCCACGGCTCCCAGCCGCCGCGCATCAACCCAAACGGCAAACGGTGCCGTATCACGAACAGATAGGCCGGCCCCAAGCCGAACATCACAAGCGGATGCCGGTACAGCCGGTAACGGAGTTTGCCCCAGAACGACAGCCCGCGATATTCGCTCACCGTCAGCGTATCGACGTCGCCGAAGCCGCGGCGGTCGAGATTCCCGGCCGATGCATGATGCAGCGCATGCATGCGCCGCCAGAAACTGAACGGCGTGAGCGTCACCACGCCGATGACGCGGCCAACCCAGTCGTTCGCAAGGCGATGGCGGAAGAAACCGCCGTGGCCGCAATCGTGCTGGATCATGAACAGCCGCACGAGAAACCCGGCGGCCGGGATCGCGAGCAACAACGACAACCAGTAACTCACGTCGAGCGCCAGCCAGACCAGCACCCACAGAACGATGAGGGGTACGATCGTAATTCCGACCTCCACGATGCCGCGGCTGTTGCTCGGCCTCCGGTAGCGATCGAGAACCTTCGTCCAGGCGCGGGCAGCCGTTGCGGTCGCAACGGGGCGTGCTGAATCTCTGCTGCTTTTCAAATGATCGGCTTTTCTTTTCGGTTTTGAACCGGACTGCGCTGCTGCTTGGTTGCTTCGGGGGCCCCTACTCCGCACACCCCATCGCGATCGAAAGTCAGCGCGGAATGGCGCTGGGTACCACGAATCTTCCAAATCTGATAGTCGCTTGTGACGGCCATTTTGCTGGCTACGCGGTGTTATGGTTCATCATGGATCAACTCTACGCTGAAGAATCGTGGCTTCAGGTTCTGCTTGTCACCGGCATGATCGGCGGCGGCGCGGCGTGGCTCACCGGCCGCGCCATCGCGCAGACATGGCGGCCGTTCTGGCACCTCTTGGTCTATACGGCGCTTCTGGGCGCCGCGGTGCGGTTTGTGCATTTCGCGCTGTTCGAGGCGACGCTGATCGCACCGGTCTCCTACGCCGCCGACACGCTCTATCTGCTCATTCTCGCGGCATTGGCGTGGCGGATGACGCGCACCACCCAAATGGCGACGCAATATTACTGGCTGTTCGAACGAACAGGTCCGTTCACTTGGCGGGCGCGCGCAAATGTCCCAGGGAAAGTCTCGGGGGCGGTTCCCGAAAACGGCGCGAATTCCGGGTGACTTCCGCAAGATTTGCGACAGAATGAGCATGGGACGGCACGCGGCCGGGGCGACCGTTGGGTCAGCGGACCGCATACCTTTGAGGAGAACGGCATGAAGAAAATCTGGCTTGCGGGTCTCGCACTGGGCGCGGTTCTTGCGTTTACGGGCGCGGGTTCCGCGCAGGACATTTCGGTGGCAGCCGCCGGCCCGATGACGGGCGGCGAAGCGTCCTTCGGACGGCAGTTCAAGAACGGCGCCGAGATGGCAGTCGCCGATATCAATGCCGCGGGCGGCGTGCTCGGCAAGAAGCTGAAGCTCGAAATCGGCGACGATGCCTGCGATCCCAAGCAGGCGCGCTCGGTCGCAGAAAAGTTCGCCGGTATGAAGATGGCGTTCGTGGCGGGCCACTATTGCTCGTCGTCGTCGATCCCGGCGTCGGAAGCCTACGCCGAAGGCAACGTGCTCCAGGTCACGCCGGCTTCGACCAATCCCACGTTCACCGAGCGCAACCTCTGGAACACGTTCCGCGTCTGCGGCCGTGACGACCAGCAGGGCGGCGTTGCGGGCGCTTACATCGCGCGCCAGTTCAAGGGCAAGAACGTCGCGATCATCCACGACAAGACGACGTATGGTAAGGGCCTCGCCGACGAGACCAAGAAGGCGCTCAACAAAGCGGGCGGCAAGGAGAAGCTCTACGAGGCCTATAACAAGGGCGACAAGGACTTCACCGCGCTGGTGTCGAAGCTCAAGCTCAACAACATCGACATCGTCTATGTCGGCGGCTACCACCAGGAAGCCGGCCTGATCCTGCGCCAGATGCGCGACCAGGGTCTCAAGACCGTGCTGATGGCGGGCGACGCTCTCGCCGACAAGGAGTTCGCCTCGATCACCGGCGCGGCCGCCGAGGGCGTGCTCTTCACCTTCGGCCCCGACCCGCGCAAGAAGCCGACGGCCGCTGCGATCGTCGAGAAGTTCAAGGCGAAGAACATCGATCCGGAGGGCTACACGCTCTACACCTATGCCGCGTTCCAGATCTGGTCGCAGGCTGCGGCGAAGGCCGGCACGACCGATGCCAAGAAGGTCGCGGCCGCCATCAAGAGCGGCAAGTGGGACACCGTGATCGGCCCAATCGCCTACGACAAGAAGGGCGACATCACCGTGATCGACTACGTGGTCTATCAGTGGGACAAAAACGGCGGCTACACCGAACTGCCGGTGAAGTCCGGCTCGTAAGCCTCGTTTGAATGGAATGTTGAAAGCCCGCCCTCAAGGCGGGCTTTCTGTTTTCGTTGTTTGCCAAGCTCTCCGTTCTCGTGCCCCGGACGCGGTGCAGCGCGTTAGCGGTGCACCGCAGATCCGGGGCCCCGCTTTCTATCGAAGTAACCGGGGTCCCGGGTCAGCAGCGCACCACTTCGTGCTGCGCTGCGCCCGGGACACGAGAGCGGAGCTAGCCAATCGTTCCGAGCGCCGGAAACATCTCCAGCAGCCAGAAGCTCATCCAGGACACCGCGCCGGTGAGGAACGCGACGCCGGTGAGGACGAGCAAACCGCCCATTACGCGCTCCATGTATTTCAGCTTGCTGCGGAAGCGTGTGAGGAAGCGCGCAAACGGCCCGACCGCGAAGGCCGCGAGCAGAAACGGAATGCCGAGCCCCGCGGAATAAACCGCAAGCAGGCTCGCGCCTTTGGTGACGGTCGTCTCGGAGGCGGCAACGGCAAGGATCGTTGCAAGGATCGGCCCGATGCACGGTGTCCAGCCGAAGGCGAACGCGAGCCCCATCGCATAGGCGCCCCAGAGCCCGACCGGCTTGACGAGTTCGGCACGCTTCTCTTGCGCCAGGAAGCCGATGCGCGTGAGGCCGAGGAAGTGCAGGCCCATGATGATGATGGCGACACCTGCGACGATGCCGAGCTCGTAGGAATAGGAGCGGAGCAGCGAGCCGAAGGCGCTCGCGCCCGCACCGAGCGCGACGAACACGGTCGAGAAACCGAGGACGAACAGCAGCGCCGCGAACGCGGTCTGCGCCTGCGAGCCGGTCTTGGGGTTCTTGGGATCGCCGTCGGTCAGACGCTCAAGCGACGCGCCCGCGAGATAGACGAGATACGGCGGCACCAGCGGCAGCACGCAGGGCGAAAGGAATGAAACGAGGCCCGCGATCAGGGCCGCGAGGTATGTCACGTCCGGCGTCATGGGAGACTAGATGCGACGGAGACCCGCGTTAACGCAAGCAGAACTGCCGGGGATGGCGCCGATGTGATCGGCGAGTGATATGGTGGCCGCGGAGGAATCGATGCTGCGGAAACTACCGATTGTCGGCGTATTCGGCCAGGGCACCCCTCTCAGCGACGAACGGGCGCAGCTTGCCCGCGGCGCGGGCAAGCTGGTGGCGACGATGGGCGCACATCTGCTGACCGGCGGCGGCTACGGCGTGATGGCCGCTGCCGCGGAGGAATTTGTCGCTGTCGCAGACCGTCCCGGGCTTGCGATCGGCATTGTGCCGCGAGCCCCCAACGGAGCGATGGACCAGGCCAACCGCGACCCGAAGGGACGGCCCTATCCAAACCCGTTCATCGAGATCGCCGTCATGACGCCGCTGCTCGCGCGGGTGGAAGACTGGCGCAATTCGCCCGGCCGCAACCACGTCAACGTCTTCACCGCCGACGTCATCATCGCGCTGCCCGGCGGCACCGGGACCCGCAACGAACTCGACATGGCGGCAACCTATCGCAACGAGAGCGCCTGCCCGCGGAACGAACGCCGGACCATCCTCCTTGGTCCGATTGAGGAGTTCACGGCCGAGCACCGCGCGTTCTTTCCGCACGCCGAAACGCTGAAGGACGCGGAGCAGCACCTGCGCGCGGTCCTGCGCAAACGCAATCTTCCGCTTCAACCCGAGCTTCAATCCTGATCATGGTCACGCGCAATCTCATCACCGATGTCTCCGGCGTTCGTGTCGGCAATGCCTCCGACGCCAAGCTGGCGTCGGGCTCGACCGTCATCGTGTTCGACCAGCCGGCGGTCGCGGCCGCAGACGTGCGCGGCGGCGGGCCTGGCACGCGCGAGAGCGCCCTGCTCGACCCGGCCATGACGGTCGAGCGGATCGACGCCATCACAATCTCCGGCGGATCGGCCTTCGGTCTCGATGCTGCCTCGGGCGCGCAGGCGTGGCTGCGCGAACAGGGCCGCGGCTTTGTCATTCGCGATGCGGTGGTGCCGATCGTGCCGGGCGCGGTGCTGTTCGACCTGCTCAATGGCGGCAACAAAAAATGGGACCGTTACCCGCCCTATCGTGAGCTCGGCTATCAGGCCGCGGCCTCAGCGACCGCCGATTTCGAGCTCGGCACCGAAGGCGCGGGCTATGGAGCAACCGTCGTCGACCTGAAGGGTGGTCTCGGCTCGGCCTCGGCGCAGACGGCAGCCGGCATCACCGTCGGCGCGATCGCCGCGGTGAATGCGGTCGGCAGTGCGGTGATCGACGGTGGCCCGCATTTCTGGGCGGCGGCGGTCGAGCGCGGCAAGGAGTTCGGTGGACGCGGCCAACCTGCGAATGTCCCGGAGAGCGCGCTCAAATTCCGCGCCAAGGGTGGCCCACAAGAGAACACCACGCTCGTCGTGGTGGCGACCGACGCGACGCTGACGAAAGCACAGACGCGGCGGCTCGCGATCATGGCGCAGGACGGTTTCGCGCGGGCGCTCCGTCCAGTCCACACGCCGCTCGACGGCGACATCGTGTTTGCGGCAGCAACCTGCGGCAAACCCTTTCCCGATCCGGTGTTCGGGCTCGCGGAATTGGGGACGCTCGCGGCGGACGTGGTGGCGCGCGCCATCGCACGCGGTGTCTACGAGGCCAAGGCGCTGCCGTTTCCCGGCGCGCTACCGGACTGGAAGAGCAAGTTCGCCTGAACTTCGAACGGCTCCTGCGCGTTACTCTCGCGTTGAAATCGAGCGCGGGAGTAACGGGATGCCGTCAACCGCCATTCACGACATTCGCTACAACGCCGAACGCGAGCAATTGCAGATCACGTTCGTGAGTGGACGCACCTACGTTTATCTGAATGTGCCGGAAAGCGTATACGCGGCGTTCACCACCTCGGCGTCGCAGGGCGCGTTCTTCAACCGCTTCATCCGCGATCGATTCCGGCACCGCGAACTCGCGAAAGCCGCAGGCTAGTAGGTCAACGCCGCTTGTTGATCCGGCGCGTGGCGTACTTCAGCACGCGGCGGTCGCCGAACATCACAGCCGCCATTGCCAGCGAAATGCCGACATAAGCAGCCGTCATCTTCCAGGAATTGAATTGATGGATCAGGCCCACGACCCATGCCGCGGCCAGAACGGCCACGAGGGCCTGTCTTGCTATCGGATTCATATG
>BFBZ01001550.1_pt1 | contig 14898 bp, 12 predicted proteins | sample 1888401 | NCBI WGS metagenome assembly BFBZ01 (sample SAMD00112614, study PRJDB3348) | symbiont metagenome | host: Chara braunii | reverse complement strand
TCGTCGCGGCTGGGCAGGAAGTGCAGCACCGGCGCGTGCACCACGATATAGGGCGCGCCGATCGCCTGCGCGTGCTTCGCAAGCTCGATCACCGTATCCATGTTCTGGTCGGAGCACGAGGCAATCACGCCGGAGGTCTTGCCGATTTCGTCGACCACGATCTCCATCGAGCGCTTGCGCTCGGCAATCGACATCGAGAAGAACTCGCTCTGCTTGCCGGCGATGAACACGCCGTCGATGCCGAGGTCGTCGACCCAGTGCCGCAGGTTCTTCCGGAAGCCCTTCTCGTTGATCGAAAGGTCCTCGTTGAACGGCATCAGCGCCGCCGCCCAGATCCCCTTCATGTGCTCACGCGCGAAGGCCTTGGCGTCGTTCTTGGTGTAGGTCATGTTTCACCTGATCGCTGCATGCTGAGATTGGGCCGGAAAAATTCGAGCCTCGGCCCACAATTTACGGCCGCGGCTGCCATCGGCACAATTCAGCTAATGCGTATCGATTTATATGAATTCCGAATGGCCGGAGACGGCAGGTCAGCGGCCGCTCTGACGAAGTCCGCGCGGCAATGCGGCGCGTGCGCGTTTGCGCAGATACCGCAGGAATGCTTCCGCGGCCGGCGACAGCGTTCTGCCGTTCGCGTGGACGATGGCCACTTCGCGTCGGACCTCGGGGTCCGTCAAGACCTTCGAAACCACATTGAAAGCGCGAGCGAAGCCCCACACATAAGCAGGCAGCACGGCGATACCGAGACCCGCTTCGACCATCATGATGGCGGTGGTCATGTGTGATACTTCGTACGCGGGTCGCACCGCTTGGCAGGTGGATTGGTAGGCTTGATCGACAAGGAAACGGATGCGGCTGTCGCGAGTCATCGCGATCAACTGGCCAGCAGGCAGATCCTTCCAGGCGAGGCGGCTGGACCGCGCAAATTGTGATTGGGCTGGGCACCAAGCCATCAAGGCATCTTCAAACAGGCTTTCCCTCCGGATTCCTTCTTCGGATTCCGCAAAAGTTCCGATGCCGCAATCCGCTTCGCCGCTTCGCACCTTGTCGACGATGATGTTTGTCTGCGTATCGACGACCGCGATGTCGATGGCCGGGTATCGCTTTTTATACTCGGCTATGGCTTCCGGCACGATCAATGCGGCAAGGAGAGGGGGGGCGGCCACAACCAAGCGGCCCCGCTTTCTTTCCGCGAGGTCGCGTGCGTTCTGAACAGCATGTTCCAAGTCGATGATCAGCTTGTCGACGGACTGGAGAAACTCGCGTCCCGCGGCTGTCAGTTCGATCCGTCGGGTCGTGCGGTCAAAGAGCCGAGCCCCCAATTCGTTCTCGAGGTCGCGGATGTTAAGGGATAGCGCGGGCTGGGCGACTTTCAGCCGCTGGGCGGCAGCGGTGAACGTGCCGACATCCGCGACCGCCTTGAAACCATAGAGCTGCCGGAGCGTGATATTCATATGGCACGCATATGGATCGATACTGTAATGCGATATTGTAGAATAAGTCAGACGAGGGCAAGACCTTGGCTGACGCTCTTCAGCGTCAGGCATGCCGGGTTAGCCCACGATGGACAGCATTCGCGATCGATCGATCGGACGGCAATGGATCGGCGAGCCGCTGCAACGGAGGGAAGACGACGCACTCCTGCGCGGAAAGGGCCGCTTCATTGATGATCTTGCAACGCAAGCTTGCCTCTACCTTTGCTTTTTCCGCAGCGAGCGTTCCTCCGGGCGACTGAGAAACTTGGACGTCACGGCCGCTAGCACGAGCCCGGGCGTTGCCTTGGTCCTAACGGCCGACAACCTTGAAATCGCGGGTGTGCCGGCGATCAATCATCTCATTCCCGGTTTGCGGTTGCCGGGGTTCGAAATTCTTCCGACCAAGACGGTGGGCTGGGTCGGGCAGCCCATCGCGGCAGTCGTGGCCGAGACCAGGTTTGCTGCCGTCGATGCAATCGAAAGCATCGGGCTGGACATCGACGACGAGTCTGCACTCGACGTTGGTGAGGCACCGGTGTTCACGCATTCTTGGGGAAGTGACGTCGAACACGCATTCAAAGGCGCTGCCCACATAGCTTCGGTCAGGATCGAATGTGCCCGGATGGCGCCGGCCCCGATGGAGCCGCGCATAGCGATGGCGGATTGCGACGAATGCGGAATGCTGACGGCCTGGATAGCGACGCAGACTCCTCACCGGGCCCGCAGCGACCTATCGCAGGTGCTGGGCGTCTCCGAGGACCGCATTCGCGTGATTGCGCCGGACGTCGGCGGTGCGTTCGGCGGGAAGGCATCCATCTATCCGGAGGATATCGTCGTCGCAGTTGCAGCCCTTCGCCTGCGGCGCCCAGTCAAATGGGTCGGAACGCGGAGCGAGGAGTTCTTGGCGGCGACGCAGGGGCGGGGAGCGGTTCTGAAAGGCGAATTAGCAGTCACGGCGGCCGGGCGGTTCACCGCGTTGCGGGCACGGCTCGAATTTCCACTCGGGTCGAGATTGCCCTACAGCGCCATCGTGCCCGCCAGAAATGCCGGCCGCATACTCCCTGGTCCGTATCTGGTGCCGGAGATCGACATTTCAGTTTCAGGGCGCGTCCAGAACACCGCGCCAATGGGTATCTTCAGAGGAGCCGGGCGTCCCGAAGCTGCGTTGTTGATGGAGCGTCTCGTCGACCTTGCTGCAAGTATGGGCGGTTTCGATCGATTGGAACTCCGGCGGATGAATATGCTCACGCCGGAGCAGTTGCCGTTCAGGACGCCGACCGGCGAGACGATCGACTCCGGCCAATTTCCTGCGCTGCTAAAGGCGGCGTGTGAGAAGGCCGGATACGAGCAGATGGTTATGGACGTACGGTCCAGGCGCGCGAAGGGCGCAATCTGCGGAATAGGCATCGCGGCCTACGTGGAACCGTGTGGGCAGGGCTGGGAAAGTGCGGAGATCTGCATCGAACCCGACGGTTCGATCCTGGCTTCCACTGGAAGCAGTGCGCAGGGGCAAGGCAGAGAAACTGCATTTGCGCAGATCGTGGCTGACGTGTTGGCGCGCGATGTGTCGGACGTGCGTGTTGCGCATGGCGATACAGCGACATCTCCACTGGGGATCGGCGCGCTTGCGAGTCGAAGCACTGCGATCGGCGGCAGTGCCCTCGTGCAGGCGACCGATGCATTCTGCGAGACCGCCCGCAAGTTTGCAGCCTCTCTCTTGCAATGTCGGTTCGAGGACGTGGTGATGACGCGAGAGGGGTTTGAGGGCGGCAGTTCCGGCGTGCAGGTTTCATGGGAGAAACTGGGAAAAGCCGCACACTGCGAGGATGACAAATCCGGATTTCCTACGGGGCTTCTGACATCTGCCGTGTTCAACTCCGATGGGGAGGCGTGGAGCAGCGGGTGTTGCGTTGCTCAGGTTTCGATAGATCACGAGACCGGGCAACTGAGCGTCGAGAAGCTCGTTCTTGTCGACGACGCCGGCGCGGTGATCAACCCGACATTGGTGGCCGGACAACTGGTTGGCGGTATCGTCCAGGGGATCGGCGAAGCGACCAAGGAACAGTTGGTCTACGATAGCGAAGGTCAGCTCATAACCGCATCATTCATGGACTACGCGTTGCCACGCGCGCACGACATTCCGCCGATCGAACTGGAAGAGCTTGGCTCTCCGTCTCCCTGTAATCTTCTTGGCGCAAAAGGGGTGGGTGAGGCCGGTTGCATTGGCTCTCCCGCCGCCATACTCAACGCTGCGCTCGACGCGCTTTCGCCGTTTGGGATTTCGCACCTCGATCTGCCGCTCACCAGCGAGAAACTGTGGTCCGCCATGCGAAACGCGCCGCGCGCCCGGCGCCCCGTTCATTCAAAATCGCTGAAGACCGCAAGCGTCCATGAGGGTGTGTAGCGTAGATTCCCCGCCATGAAGCCAGTCCGCATATCTCGAAAGCGTCGAACGTCGGACCGGATTCGCGATATATACGCAGTCTTGATTGTTCCATCGCCGTCCGTTGGGATGGGTGTGAAAAATTGGCAGTGAGCCGTCGCGGGACATCGCCTGAATGCAAATCTCTAACCGTCTATTGCTGAAAGGGGGGCGGGTCTTCGACCTCGACACTTGCCCTCATGACCCGCCTGTCGCCGACATCCTGATCGAGGATGGAAAAATCACAAAGGTGGCAGCAACGCTTGCGAGTGCTGAAATCGCATCGGTCCCGACCATCGACGTGAGCGGCAAGTTGGTTGTGCCCGGTTTCGTCAACGCGCACTACCACTCGCACGATATCTTCCTCAAAGGGTGTTTTGATCCTTCGATACTGGAGTTCTGGGCGCTGAACGCGCTGCCGCGCGTATACCCACCTCGCAGCGACGAGGAAATCAGGCTGCGGACTCTTTTGGGTGCGGTTGAGTGCATCCGGGGCGGCATCACCACTGTCCAGGACATGTTGACCTTGTATCCCTTGACGGTGAACCAAGTCGGCCAAGTGCAGCGTGCTTATCGTGATGCAGGTCTCCGAGCCGTCATCGGACTGCAAGTCGGCGACATGTCGCCGCTCGACACGGTTCCGTACTGGCGAGAGGTGATCCCGGCTGAGTTGCAGTCGACCATTCTGGGGCGGCCGGCTGTGAGCGGTCCAGACCCGATCGCGGTGATGGAGGAAATTTTCAGCGCTCCAGAAACATCTTCGCTGATCCGATGGGCTGTTTCGCCGTCGAGTCCGGAACGTTGCAGCAGATCGCTGATGGAACGGTTGGCGGCGCTTTCCAAACGTTTTGAGCTCCCGGTCTATTCCCATATCTACATTTCCCGCGCCGAGGCGTTGACTGCGAGACAGCAGTTTCGCGAATTTGGCGGCTCGATGATCGACTATCTCGACAGCGTCGGATTGCTTGGTCCCAATCTCACCCTTGCGCACGGCGTTTGGCTTGATCAACGAGAGGTCGAACGGATCTCCGCGGCCGGTGCCAGCGTCGTTCTCAATCTCCTGAGCAATTTGAAAACGAAGAACGGAATCGCTCCAATTCGGCCGTTACTTGCGGCGGGCGTCAATCTCGCCCTCGGCTGCGACAACTGCAGCTGCTCTGATGCGCAGAACATATTTCAGGCCATGAAGCTGTTCGTTTACCTCGCCGCGGTGAGCGATCCGTCCGAGGGTCCTCCGGACGCAATCGATGCACTCCGCGCGGCGACGACGTCCGGCGCGCGCACTGCGGGCCTCTCCCACGCCGTCGGTGCAATTCGCCCGGGGATGCGCGCCGATCTCGTCGTGTTGGATGCGAACGATCCGACGTATGTTCCGTTCAACAGTGCGGTTCGGCAGATCGTGTACGGCGAGGGCGGTCGGGCAGTGGAAACCGTCATCATCGATGGCCAGGTCGTCATGAAGGACCGTGTGATTCAAACGGTGGATGAGGCTGCGCTTCGCGCCGAAGTAGCTAGAGTCGTGCCCGGGTTCCGGACGGACGCCGAAGAGGTGATGGCACGAACAGCCCGCTTGAGGCCTTACATTTCGGAAGTAGATCGGCGGATTTGGTCGCAGGACATCGGCATCGACCGCTACGTCAGTCGTTAAACGCGGACTCACACGCCGAGATAGCGGTGACGCAACGCCTCGTCCGCCCGCAGCGCATTGGGGCTCGTTTCGAGTGCGACGCGCCCTTTTTCCATGAGATAGATGCGCTCCGCGACGGCGAGCGCGAAATTGATCCGTTGCTCCACGATCAGGAGCGTCACGCCTTCCTCGTGCAGGATGCGAAGGACCCGCTGCAATTCCTTTACGACCAGTGGCGAGAGCCCCTCTGTCGGTTCGTCGAGGAGGATCAAGGCAGGATTGCTGACAAGGGCGCGGCCGGTCACAAGCATCTGTTGTTCGCCGCCCGACAGAGTCTCCGAGCGTTGATGACGCCGCTCTCTCAGTCGAGGAAATGTGTCATAGACGCGATCGATCGACCAATCCGGCCGCGTGGATACAATCGGCCGCGGCCTGGCCGCGATTGTCAGCGTTTCCTCCACCGTCAGTGATCCGAAAATGCGCCGCCCCTGCGGCACGAGCGCTATTCCCTGCCGCGTAATCCGATCCGGCGGAAGGCCGGAAATGAGGCGTCCTTCGAATGAAATTTGCCCGCGCGATGGTGGCAAGAAGCCGACGATCGATCGTATCAGCGTCGTCTTTCCGACCCCGTTGCGTCCGAGCAACGCGACGGATTCTCCAGCGCCGATGCTCAAAGACAGCCCCTGAATGATGTAGCTGTCGCCGTAGTAGGCATGGATGTCGTCGACATCGAGGAGGCACGTCATTCGTCGCTATCTCCGAAATAGACGGATTGGATTTCAGAGTTTGCGCGGATTGCTGCGGCGGGGCCGTCGGCCATCACTCGGCCCTGGTTCATGATCGTAAAGTGCTCCCCGATTTCAAACGCCACATCCATGTCGTGTTCGATGACCAACACCGTAACCTCGCGACTCAGCGCTTTGATCAGATTGACGACGTTTTGTGTTTCGTCGGTTGAAAGGCCGGCGGTTGGCTCGTCGAGCAGCAACAGGCGCGGATTGTGCGCGAGCGCCATTGCGATCTCGAGCTTGCGCTGTTCTCCGTATGACAAATCGCGAACAATGGAGTGGCGGAATTCGAAAAGTCGCCACTCGGTCAGGATAGACTCGACGCGTTCGGCAACTCTTGCTGCTGCCAAGGAGGCGCCTGCGAAGAAGCTGTAGCGATTGCCCAGCACCGCTTGCACCGCCAAGTGGATGTTGTTCTCCACCGAAAGCGCCGAGAAAAGCGATGTGATCTGGAACGTGCGTGACAGACCAGCATGCGCCCGTTCGTGGGGGCGAAGCCCGGTGACGTCCTGATCGAACAGGACGATTCTTCCGTTCTTGGGCTGGAGTTGCCCACCAATCATGTTGAAAAGGGTGGTTTTCCCGGCACCATTCGGTCCGAGAAAAACACGCCGCTGGCCGGGTGGGATATCCAGTGTGACATCCTGAACGGCGCGTACGCCGCCGAAGTTGATCGAAAGATTGTTCAGGGACAACGCGGGCGTCATTGTCTTGTCCGCCACCGATGAAATGCCGATCTCAATTCACCGACGATTCCGGCGGGCGCAAGCAGAACCACGAATGCATAGAGTGCGCCAAGCACGAAGGTCCAGCGGGCGGTGTATGCGCTGACGAAATTGCTCAGCAGGATGATTGAAAATGCGCCGATGACAGGACCGGCCAACGTGCCCGCTCCACCCAGGATGACCATGAGCATCACCTCGGCCGAGACGACGATGCTTGCGGCCTCGGGACTGACGAAGCCTTTGTACTGAACGAAAAGCGCGCCGGCGAAACCTGCGAACCCGCCCGAAACGACAAATGCGATGTATTTGTGCAGCCAGACATTGTAGCCGAGCGCTTCCATTCGTGCCGCGCGCTCCTGAATTCCCGGCAACGAGCGGCCGAAAGGCGAACGCAGGATCATGGACATGAGTGCGATCGATGCGACGAAGCAGACGAGCGCCAAGAGGTAGAAGTTCGCGGTTGACACGACGTCGATGGAAGGCAGTCCAAACGTCGGCCGCGAAATCCCCCGCAGGCCATCGTCGCCGCCGGTCACCTCCCGCCATGAAAGTGCGATGGCCCAGCCGATCTGTGCAAGGGCCAGCGTTATCATGAGGAAATAAACGCCGCTCGTGCGCAGCGCGAGTAAGCCAAACGCCGCGCTCAGGATCATGCCGGACGCAACACCAGAGAGCGCGCCCGCGAAGAAATTGGTCGTGATGTGCACCGACATCAGACCCGCCGCGTAGGCGCCAGCTGCAAAGTATGCAGCATGTCCCAGGGATGGAAGTCCGGCGTATCCGACCAAAAGATTGAGGCTAAGGGCGAAAATTGAAAAGATCAGTCCTTCGATCAAAAGACCCGCATAATAGGACGGCAGTAACACCCCGGAGATCGCGACAGCGAGGGCAGTGGCGACAAGCACCCATCGCAGGCGTGTCTCGGAGAGCATTCGGAATGGGTTATGCACGGCCGAACAACCCCTTGGGCCGTACGGCGAGCATGATTGCCATGGGCACGAAAATCGTGAAAAGCGCATATCGCGGCATCAGCGCCTTGCCGAAGGTGTCGACGAAGCCGATGAAGAGGCTGCCGACGAAGGCGCCTTTCAGGCTTCCAAGGCCGCCGATCACAACCACCGCAAACGCCAACAGCACCACATCGAAGTCGGCGCCTGGATAGAGACCCAGCAGCGCCCCGCCCAGCACGCCTGCAATTGCGGCCATCATGGCGCCCGATGCGAACACCGCCGTGAAGACGCGTCCAATGTCGATGCCGATCCCACGAACCATCTCTGGGTCATCGACGCCGGCCCGCACAATCGCGCCGATTTTCGTGCGATCGAGGACCAGCCAAATGAGGAGTGCGGCCGCCAGTCCGGCAAAGGTCAGTGCCACGCGATAGACTGGAAAGGTGAGCGAGCCGACGCGCACGGCGCCTTCCAGAAAATCCGGCCGCGGAAGCGTCCGTGGCAGCCCGCCCCATAGCCAAAGGGCAAAATCCGAAATCATCAGCAGCAAACCGAACGTGAGCAGCACCTGTGCCAGTTCGTTGTGCTGGACCCGCTGCAGGAGCGTGCGGTGAATGACCGCGCTGAAGATGCCGATCGATAGTGCAGCCGAGAGAAGTCCCAGCCAGAAGTCTCCGGTGAATGCGATCACGCTCAGCGCGACATAGCCGCCAAGAAGATAAAAGGATCCATGGGCCAGATTGATGATCCGCATCAGGCCGAAAATGATCGAGAGACCGGCTGAAAGCAGGAACAGCAGCATCGCCAGCGAGAGTGCATTCAGAATCTGGATAGACCAGAAGGTCATGCTCGTTCGTCTTTTTGTTGCCCGGTTTACCGCCGTTGGGAGTCTGGCGCTGGATGCTGCCGAAGCAACCGCGTCCCGCCCGATCGAGGCGGGGCACGGTCCTTTGGTCGGCCTCCAGCGGAAGACGAGAAGCTATTTCACCCAGCTGTTGGCTGCGTCGGAATAGTTCGGCATCGCCATGTATTCCTTGGGCGTCCACTTCCAGAACTGGGACACGTTTTCGTACGTCGCGATAGGCTTGTTGACGAGCTTCCCGTTGATCTTTTCGACCTTGAACACGTACACGTCGTGGATCGGGCTGTTGAAATCATCGAAGCGGAACCGGCCGCGCGGAGCTTCGAAGCTCACCTTTTTGAGAGCGGCGTTGAGCTGATCGGGATTGGAGATATCGCCCTTGAGGGCGATGATCGCTTCGGCGATCACGCGCGCGCCCACGTAGGATGCCTCGGAGTAGAGTGTCGGGTCCCGCTTGTATTTGCTGCGATACGCTTCCACGAATTTCTTGTTGGCTGCAGATTCCAAGGCCGAGGAATAGTGCGATGCCGAGATGATCCCCAAGGCCGCGTCGCCCTGCTGCTGTAAGATCAAATCGTCGGTCAGAAGGATGGTTCCGACCAGGGGGGTCGTCTTCTTCAGGCCATACTCCGAATACTGTTTCACAAACTTGATGGCATCGGATCCGGCGAAAACGGCGCCGACGGCATCCGCAGACGATGCGTCGAATGACGTCAGGAATGGACTGAAGTCGGGTGCACCCATCGGGGGATAGAGTGTTTTCACGATCTTCCCGCCGGCCTCGACGAAGGTTCGCGCGAAGCCACCGGTTTGTTCGTATCCCATCGCGTAATTGGGCGCGATCATGATCAATCGCCGGAAGCCGCCCTTTTCGTACAGCCACTGTCCGAGCGGATGGCTCACCTGGCTGCCGGAGCTGTTGGTGCGGAAAATGTTGGGTGCGGCGCCCTGCTGGGTCAGGCCGTCTGCGCTGGCCACCGTGACGATGAGCGGCCGCTTCTGCGCAACAACATAGTCCCGCAACGCGTAGGCGACGCTGGAAGACACAACGCCCCCGAGAAACGCCACTCCGTCCTTTTCGACGAGCTTCTTGACCTTTGTCAGCCCGACATCCGGCTTTGCCTGCGTGTCCTCGTAGATCATTTCAAGCTTGCGCCCGGCCGTCTGACCGCCGATTTCGGACAGATACAGCTCGAAGCCGTTGCGCACTTCCTCGCCGATGATCGTGTAGGGACCACTGCCTGGTCCGACGACCCCTATCTTGATGCTGTCTTGCGACTGGGCGATCTGCGGCCAGCCTGCGGAAAGCATTGCCGCCAAAGCGGCAAAAGCCATTGTCCGTGCTTTCTTCATCGTGCCCTCCATTGTGGCTACAAAAAAAATCGGCGATGCCTTCAACCCGCAGGGGCGATGCGCAGCTCTGCTGCGAACTCCGTTATTGCTCTCCGCTGGCTTCCGGTCATTTTTGGAAAAAATAGTGCGCAACGCCGAGCGCTTCCTCGGCTGGTACAAGCAACCGGTCATCCGCCTTGACGATCGTGAACCCGCCGGTGGCGATCACGTCGCCGGCCCGGCCCAGATTGGAAACTTTGAAACCCATCGCCGCGATCGAGGGAGGCGGCGAAAAGAGGGTTCCCGGAAGGAATTGACCAACCGCCTCGGGGCTCATGAAGATGAGCTTGGTGACCAGCGGCAAGTCGATTTCCCAACGGTTGCCGAATGCGCGCGCTTTCTGGCCTGTCAGTGTTTCATATCGCTGCGCGACGGATTGCGGATCGCTGGTCGATATCACCACCTCCGCAAGCGCCTCCGCGCCGTTGCGATGGGCGAGATACCTCGGCTGATGGACGTACTCCGGATTTCGGTGCCGCGCGGCTTGGATCAGCCCTTCAGGTGTTACTGCGCGATCGAAATGCACGCAATCAAATCGTGCAGTACGCACGCCTTCAGGCATGCCAATGTCGCGTTGCAGCGAGATCACGTCGGAAATTCCGATGTTGGTGACTGCCAAGCGGTCATGAACGACTTGAGCGTCCTTGCATCCGAAACAAATGATGTGGCCGCCCTGAAAACGGTTGAGAAATTTTCCCCAGCTCCAATCCGGCTTGCCGGGATTAATGATGCCCAGCACTTCGACGTAGTTGTGGGGGAAAATTGCGCAGCGATTCCCGGTGGCGAGCGGTTCAGGCGGCTGCCCGGGCTTCGTCGATCCGAAATGTGCGGACAGCGGACTGAGGGTAAAGCCCAACGCCTCATAGCACGCTGACGCCTTGTCCAGATCGCGAACGGCGACGCCGACGTGGTTTACGCTGTCGATATCTCCGGCCATCGCCATCATCTTTTCTCCTCAACACAACGGAATTTTTGACCGGCGAGACTGACAATGCCCGTTGCCTGGTCGCTGGGTGCAAACTACGGCCGTCCACGGGATATGGCGGGTGCGACCGAAGCTATGAAGATGGATTTGGCCGCAGCGCGGTGGTAGTCCTGCGGACAGACGCAGCACTTTTCGCAAGAGTATCCCATGTGTTCGACCGACGGGAGAAACCATCAGCAGGCCGTTCTGCCGCATTGGAAAGCCGGCACGACTTCGTTGACTCGTATCGTTGAATCCGAGGGGCCGTTGCTTTCGCCGTTCGAGTTGTTGCCGGATTGCACGGTCGCCCATATTGAGCAAAATCTGCCGTGGTTGGCGCCGCGATTTTACGACCCGGCGACGAGCCTGCTTGTGATTACGATCCAGAGCTTTCTGATACGAAGCGCAGGCAAGACCATCCTGGTGGACGCCTGCAGCGGCGATCACAAGGATCGCCAGCGTCCGTTCTTTCACCGCCGCGAGTGGGGCTGGCTCGAGAAGCTGGGTGCGGCCGGAGTTCGCCCTCAGGATATCGATATCGTCATGTGCTCTCATCTGCATGTGGACCACGTGGGTTGGAACACGCAGCTTGAAAATGGAAGCTGGGTTCCGACGTTCCCGAATGCGCGATACCTCATTTCGAGAAGGGAATGGGAATACTGGCGTTCAGAGGCGGGAGTTCGGAGCTTGAGTAGGACAGGTGACTTTATATCCGACAGCGTGTTGCCGGTCGTGGAAACGGGGCAGGCCGAGTTGATCGACGATAGACTCGGCTTTTCGGAATGTATCGGTATCGAGCCTATCCCCGGTCATACGCCGGGTCAGTTCGCCGTCAGGGTTTGCGATGGGGGGCAAGAAGCCATTCTCAGCGCGGATCTGATGCACACGCCGTTGCAACTCCGATATCCGGAGTGGAGCACCAACTTCTGTGTCGACCCGCATGTTGCAAGGCGGACGCGGCTGGATTTTCTCAGCCGCAATTGCGGCGGCGCGCTGATCTTTCCGGCGCACTTTCCAAGCCCCACCGGCGGCCGGATCATTCGGGACGGTGCACACTATCGTTTCGAGTACGCGGATCAGCGGGCGACTTGAAGCTGTCGTCATTGAGATCGGGGCGCTGACACAGAACATGTGTGAGTCCTGATCGCATCAGTTGGCTTTCCGAATCTTTTGTTGGCCATCTGGCCCGTTCTCCCTAGAACGAGATATCCTTGAGGAATTGCAGCACGCGCGGACCGACGAAGCCGCCAAAGCTCGTGTTGTCGACCGGGTCGGTGACGAAGAAGTGCCCTGCACCGGGGACGGTCACCGTCCGCACAAAAAATCCGGCTTGCTTGAGGGCGACGAGAAAAGCGGTCGTCTGCGTGGCACGATCGACGACGTCATCGTCGGTGCCGTGAACGAGCAAGAAGCGTGTCGCGTTCTTGTCCACCGTGGCGTAGCTGATTGGCGAGCCTTCGAAAAAGACCCTTCGATTGGTGTAGGGCGCGGCGCCCAGGAATTTCTCGACGATGTTGTCGCGCGGCCGCGCAACCAAATCGTGCTGCCACTGGGCCGCCATGTCGTAGACGCCGTAGATTCCGACGACGGCCTTGACCTTGGCGGACACGTTGGCATGAGGGTCTGACTTATATTCGCTGGAGAACTGTGGTTCGTCCCCGGCGAGTGCCACAAGCGCAGACAGATGCGCTCCGGCGGAATCGCCGGCCAGCCCGATGCGATCAGGGTCCACTCCAAGTTCGCCCGCCTTCGCGCGAACAAACTGGACCGCTGCTTTTGTGTCGTAAACTGCGGCCGGATATGTCTTCACGTCCGGCTTCATCAAGCGGTACTCGATTGCGAAGACCGCGATGCCGTTTTTGGCGAGATATGATCCCCAGTTCAGATAGAACTTGCGGCTTCCGATCTGCCAACCGCCGCCGTGGAGAGCAATGAGAACCGGCGGCTTGTCCACGCCTTGGGGCAAGTAGAGATCGCCGACCAGTTTGATGCCGTCATGTTCGGCGAAGACAATATCGTTCTGGGTGGTCATTGCACTCTCCGCGCTGGCGGCGCTCGTCATCATCAGGACCGCAGTCAAAACGCAAATCATCGAGGATCTGATGAACATTTCCTCCTCGTTATGTTTCGGCTGCCGGAACCGTGGCCGTCATCCGTTCGTGCACCCAAGCGCTACAACGGCGACGACTTCAATTTCTGACAATCGCGCGACCGGGAGTCGCGATCGCGTCCGTTTTATGCGGACGTCGAGTGGCTGGTTTTTATGTCCGTAGTCGGTTGTGCGGCGCATATGGACACGGCTCAGGAAGCAAGCCGAAACAGTATCGGCTTACAGGCCCGCGGATCACAATATGACGTTTCTATATCGATTTATAAGAATCGAAGCTGGTGGGGTATCCGAGCCTCGGCGTGACTGCCTTTGTTCGTCGTGCGACGGTGGCGGCCTGTTCGTGATGGGAGAATTCGATGAGCGGCGTGTCTATCACTTCATTTGATTCAGCGGAGCACGAATACGATGCCGCTTGGAGCGTGCCATCGAACACACGGTTCGAGCTTCCGCCGGTGGATGTGAACAAGGTGCTGAGAGAACGCTATCAGGTAAAGCCGGTCAAATCCCTGACGCGTGCGATGATATGGGACATGGAGACCAAAAAAGCCTGGGATCCGTTCTCGTACATTCCTTATGTGGTCTCGGAAGGTCGGTCATGGGGCCGGACAACTCTGCGCGACGGCTCCGAGCGGTTCAGCCGGTCATCAATGCAGCGGGGATGGATCAAGCAGGAAGAGGGGCGGGTTCTTGAAGACGTTTTCGTCAGCAATGCGAAGCAGACCATATACTTTATGGCGCGCGCGAAGATGGTTGCGGAAAACGGCGGGGCTCTCGCGGCTAGTTCTTTCCAACCGTTGTTCCATGTCCGGCATGGCGTGGGTGGGTCGGAAGAAGAGCCTCTGAACTTGTGGAGCATCGTCCTTCTCACCGATGTGCCAGATCCTCGTTACATCGCACCTTTTGAGCAGATGGTCCGGGCGGGACTCCTGCCAGGGTTCATCGAGATTTACATCGAACGCGATTTGAAACTGAAGCTGAGCCGTATCTAACGGCCTTTTCATTGGGAGTCGGATAGGCCGTTTGCGCGTTCAATTTCGCTGCCGGAAGATGGATCGTACTTCGCGACGCCGACCGCGCGCGCATGTCCCGCGAAGGTCTCCGCTTTGGCTGATTTTTTGATCGGCGGGCTGGCGGATGCGTGGTGGAATGCGGAAGTGGTGATGGCTGGAAGCCGCTGCCGCAACAGAGAAAGCGGATATAAGCCGGCGATTTATGAATCCGGAGGCTTACTAGCTGTTGAGGCTTCTATAAAAGGAGGTTTGATCTACGGCGTTCAAGCATGGTCAGGCGAGTTCGCGCGCTTTCCAAGATGATTTGCAAACGGCTCGCTACGACGGAGCGCCTTGTCCAGGCGTTGGCCGTCTTCGGTCAGGCTGTATTCGACATGAAGGGGAAGGCGGCCGGTGTCGTGCCGTATCACCAAACCGTGAGATTCGAGTTCCTTTAGACGCATCGATAGCAATCGGGCAGAAACGCCCCCAGGCAAAGTGCGGCGCAGAGCGCCAAAGCGCATGGTCTTGTTGCGCGCCAAAGCCCAGACGATATGGCTCGCCCATTCGCGCGCCAAGAACTTGAGCAAGGGG
>BFBZ01001547.1_pt1 | contig 14907 bp, 6 predicted proteins | sample 1888401 | NCBI WGS metagenome assembly BFBZ01 (sample SAMD00112614, study PRJDB3348) | symbiont metagenome | host: Chara braunii | reverse complement strand
CGCGTCCCACAGCGCGTACCGTTCGGCGGTGGTCATGTCCAGGCGCCAGCACTCGGTCCACAGCCGGAGGCGCGCGGGGTCCGCGCTCGGGTGGCGGGGGACGTACCGCTCGCGCGTCTGGGCGGGCAGTTCCATGAGCCGGTTTTTTACATCGGGCACACTGTCGGCCACGACCCACAGGCCCGTGCTGAGGACCAGCCACAGCACCGCGAGGCCCGACCACGCCCACCGGTGGGTCGCCCAGATACCGAACATCAGGAGCGTTTCCGGCACGTGGACGTACTGGTAGCCGCGCTGGAGCACAAGCGCCTGCGCGGCCCACACGAGGTACAGCGCGCCGAGCGTTCCCCGCACGAACCGCACATCGGGGCCGGCCTTGTCCCACAGGAGCCGCGGCGCCCACCGCTCGAGCCAGCCCCGGACGGTCCCGGTGCGGCTCGCCCAGGGGGCCATGTCCAGTATCGATAAGAGGGCGAGCGGGACCGTGAGCACGAGTCCCAGGCTCCACGGCGGGAACCAGTACAGTTCCTCCCGCTCGCGCAAATAGAGTTCCTTCCGCACGAGCCGGGTGTACCGCGGGTTCCATTCCAGGAACACCTCGAGGAACGATTCCCACGCGCCGGACCCGACCAGCCACACGACGCCGGCGGCACCGACCAGAAAGCCCGCACACAGGTTGCCGAGCAGATCGGCCCGCGCGGCGCGCCACGGGCGCGGGTACTCGCCGGCGATCCGCCGGGCGGTCACCAGCCACACGGTGAGTGCCATGAGCGCGGCGTGCGGTTTCATCCACACGGCCGCGCCCCACAGGAGCCCTTCATAGAACGAGTTGCGGAAGGCGGACGGGCGCGCCCCCCCAATCATCCCGCGGCGGACCCGCAGGGCGACGGCCGCGAGGGCGGGGAGCGCCATCCAGGTGTCGCGCTGCGCGTGCGCCATTTCCTCCGAGTACGGATAGAAGAGCGCCACGGATGCGACCGTCCACCACCGGGCGGCGGGTGTCGCCCCGCCCCATTTCGCCATCCGGTCGATGAGCAGCACCACGCCGGTAACGATCACGAGGTCGAGGGACCGGACCACGACCGCGCTGGGGCCGAACACCGCGGACAGCGCGGTCATCACCCACACGAAGCCCGGCAGGTTGGTGTCGAACAGGTCCCGGTAGTGGGCCCCGTCGTGCAGGATGTTGCGGGCGGCCAACTGGTACAGGGTGATGTCGCACCACGGCGGCGACCGCAGGAACAGGGGCAGTCCGACGACCAGAGCGACCGCGGTTACCGCTTGTGCGAACCGGACCGACCGCCACGGGAGACAGGAGGAAACAGGCATGAGATCGAACGCATGGGGTACGGGCGGTCAGCGCTTTACCAGAATACGACCCCGCCCCGTCCATCGACCAGACGCCGGCGGCACCCGGCGCGAACCCGCGGGCGCTTCGTGTGTCTGGTGAGTGAAGATTTACCGCGAAGACCCCTTGAAGGACGACGCGGAAACTTCCAGAATAATCCGCGTTAGCCCCTTTAGCTCAGTTGGTAGAGCAGCTGACTCTTAATCAGCGGGTCCTCGGTTCGAGCCCGAGAGGGGGCACTGGATATAACTCCTTTGCCGAACGCCACTTCTAGCATACTTGCTTATCGTTGAGCAGTGCGGCTATCCAACCTAAATTCCTCCGTGCTGCACTGTGCGGAGAAATTCGGACGGGCCGCAGCATAATGGTTCATCCACTTTCGGTGCCGAAGTTCTGTCAACACAAAGCATCCGGTAAGCCGGTCACTGTTCGAATCATTCCGCTCCCTCGCGGGCTTGTGGCGAGGTCGAACCGATGTACGGCAGAGTGAACCGGTTAAGCCCGTGGAATCGGCCCACGTCACAGCAACCCTGGCACACCTCGATGTTTACCTCCGCACGATGGTGGAGATCCGGCGTCTTACGGGCATGCGACCGGATGAGGTGTGCGGCATGACACTGGCCGGAGTGGACCGCGGGAACGCGTTGTGGCTATACCGGCTGGCTCAACAGACGGCTCACTACGGACGTCAGCGGGTGATTCCGATCGGCCCAAAGGCACAGGCGGCGCTCGTGGCCTTTCTTCTCCGCGACGGATCGCCACTGGACGGATTTGCACACATCAATCTGAACGACCCAGACCAGCGGGATGCTCGGTGTGTGATGGCAGACGCGTATCAAGAGGCCGATCGAGAGCGAGACGCCGTCGTTCTACGTGACACGACGCGAGCGGCCGGGCTGGTGACCGACTGTGTGGTCGATCCGATAGCCCGTGAACACGACCAACTGTCCGTGCCGCAGGATCGGGTCCACGGCAGTGGCCGCCATTGCGCGTACGATCAGGATCGTCGCGTCCGGGAGCCGTTCGCATTCTCCCCCCCGCAAACGCGAGGCGACTCGGGGTCGGTGAGAACCGCGTGCCCGGTGGCCGTGAAGGCGCGAGCCAGTCCCGCGTCCGGCCCGTAGAAGTCGATAATCGGGGCGTGTGCGGGTGATTGAGGGGCGGACATCGCTTGGGAGTGGCTGGGAGCCACGACGGTGCCGAGCGCGTCCAGGCGCTGCCAACTGCAGTCCGTCCAGAGGCCGCTTCCACCGCCGGGCCGTCCTGCGTGAAGGAGTGGGCGCCCGCCATCGGGGCGTTTCCACCAAACGGACGTCGCACCACAAGACGCGCCTCGGTGCGAGTAGAGGTGCGGAAGTGAGGGCTTGTTCCAAGGGATCAGGAACGCGCACCCGAGAATTTGCTCCGATCGGTTTAATGGCAGCAGAGCCCCCCGGAAGGCGAGCGGAGATCATCACCCTCTCGTGTCCGCGTGCAGCTCGTAAACTCCATTTTCGCTCCCGACAGTCAGCGGGCCGGGTGATCCACGTTCCGAGCCGATTCACCAGTCTGTTCTTGACCAATGTCCCTGTACTCATCACAATCGCACTGATAAGGTCGGGAAAGCGCGGCCCTCAATCTCAACAATCGATCCCGATCGGGTTCCAACCGTGTACGGCGCTCGATCCCGATCGGTGGCGGGGCCGTCCTCATCGCCTCGGTCGTTTCTGAGAAACCGACCACGAGGTCTTCGGCCGATCGTTGATATCGCGGTTGCCAAGGGCGGACCCTCGGGGCTCTCAAAGGCCGCAGCGCGGTTCCCTCTACGGTTCTTTGGGAGGGCGCGGCCGATCCGTGAGTCGCGCCCGACCTCACGACCGGGCGCGGTCACCCGATCCGAGTTGCGTCGTCGGAGGCCCAGTGGGGGGGCACATCGTCACGCATGGCCGTTTCGAACGCGCCCTCAGCAGAGATGACGATGCCGGATACGCACTTGATCTGTGCCGTCACGGATAACTACGCGAAACGGGCACGCCCGTTTCTGCAGTCCCTCAAGGCGGTCGACTCGGCCCGGCGGGTGTGCGTTTGCCACGGGKTCAAGCCGCCCCGGCGCCTCCGGTCCGAATTCCCGTGGGTCGAGTTCCGGTTCATACCGTACGCCCCGTCCCAGAGTCACGGGATGATCCAACACGGGCGGTTTCTGGACGCGGTCCCCGAGTTGGGAGCGCGTGAGGTGGTCGTGCTGTCGGACGCCGATGTCCTCGTCCAGCGTGATTTCCGGCCCCAAGAACTGGCCCGGTTCCACGCCCACGGCGCGAGCACGTTGAGCGCCGGGAGCAATGCGGGCGACCGGGACATGTTGGCCGATGAGGCCGCCCGGCTCGAGATCGAACCCGAAGAGCCGGATCCGTACGAGAGGTTCGATTTGCGCCGGATTCCCGTATACAACTGCGGGGTGCTGGTCGGCCGGGCCGGATTGTTCCGCCGCATTCAAGAGGAGTACGAGCGGGACTGTTACGACTTTTACGGGCGCTGTTCCAGCCGGTCCCGGTGCCAGTTCCACATCTGTCTTGTCTTGCACGTCCTCGGCGTCCTCGTCGATCGACTCGCCGGACAGGTCCATACTCACGGCCATTTCGGGTTACCCCCGGGTGCGGATTTGCGGTCGGAGCCGTGGAACCTCGGTGGAACCTTCCCAGACGTACCCACGCGACTGTATTACCGAGACCAGGTTGTGATGTTTCGCCATGCATTGTGATTGTTCCCGCGCCGGCGCGGATCGCTTTTCATCCCCCACCTGCCCACATTACGGTTGAGGGCGACCGGAAGGCGGGCACAGGGGGCAAGCCGTGACCACGGCGCCTGTGGTGTCTGCTGCCGCCTGATGACGAAACGTTCCCCGATCGTCGCTCCGTTTACCGTACCCAATCCTCACGGTGATATGCCGAGGCCGCTGCCGGGCGCGGCGGTGACGCGCGGGTGTGCCAATTCGCGCGGAATGTTCTTGACCGTATTGCAGCAACACCATTACCATCACCACATTCACGCATCTGTCGGATCTGGTAGTCCGTTCGGTTTTGTCTGTTCGGGGTGGGTCCGTCGGGAGGGGCAATGGTGGCAACCGGGGTCATGTGCGAGCCGTGTCTGGCACGCCTGTGCGTCACCAAGGACGGGAACGGGCGCGTGACCGCGTTGTCGTTCCGCGACGGTTCCGGGAACCTGGTTCCGGTGCCCACCTGCGCCAGGTCCGGAAGCGGCAGCGGATCGGGGTCGGGCAGCGCCGGGCAGGTAGCAGTGCCGTGCTGCGTGAACACGATTCCCGCCACCCTGACGCTTACGATCTCGGGCGGCGGGGGCTCGTTCCCAATGCTTTGGGATGGGCTGGGGTGGAGCACGGGTCTCGTCGCGGTGAGCGGATGTGGGACCATCGACCTCCGGTTGTCCTGCGTTGGATCCAGCCCCGGCGGGCTGACGTTTGGCAACACTTCAGGTTCGCAGACGTGCCTCGTGGCATTCGATGCCGAAAGTTACAGCCAAAAGTGTTCATCGCTCGTGGTGAGTACCAACGGCACGTTCACTGGCGTGTCATGTGTTTGTGGTGTGACACGCGTCTTCACGGTTGTGCAGTGATCGTGCTATCGAACGCGGGCGGTGGTAATTGGGACGAGCATCCTGAATTGGCTCACTTGCGTTTGAATGTACGGGTGTTGCGCGGCCCCGTTGCGTCATGCTGAATGTGATCGCTTTCGAGGGGCTATTGGAGCTCTTGCCGACAGTGCGCGCTCGAACGGTGGGTACGACACGGTTCGATTCGCTCGGAGTACAAGGGGGCGGGCAGACACCTGCGGGCGGATGTGCGCCCGGTGGCGTAAGGAGCTTCTAGGTTGGCTAGCAAGTCCGGATCGGGTGCAATCGCGTCAGTGGACAATTGTGACGTTATTTGTAACGATCAATCGAAATATTATATGAATAAAAAATCTAGTGTTAAAATATATTGAATTTTAAAAATTACTTGACATATGTGATTTCATTTGATGGGCAATATTTTGTCGCGTTGCAAATACGAATAACATCCCGGCGCGTTGCACGCGGCCAACATCACGATTCGGACTGACCCGGCGGCAGTTGCTCGATCGAATCGCGCGGAGTGCCTCGGCCGTGGTGAAAATCCCCCTGATCTGCGGGCGCTGCGGCACCTGTCTCCGCTGCCGCCTGATTGCGAAGGGGCCGCAGTACGCCGCCCTGTTCGCCGAGCCCGATCCGCGGCTGACCGCGCGAGTACGCGTCGAGGCCCAGGCTCACCCCGTCCGCCGGCCACTCGAGTGCCTGAACCTGGGGAAGTTGATCGCCCGGGCCGCCTGCGCGTGCCCGCGCCGGGACGTCCGGGAGTGTACCGCCGGGCACGGGTCCGTCACCGCGGCCGGGGAGTGCGAGGTGTGCCCGGATTATGTTGCAGACGGGCCGGATCAGTTCGGCCCGGTCGGGCGCCGGCACCTGGTCTACCACCTCCTCCCGGTGGCCGGCAACGGGGTTTGGCGCCGGGGTATCGATCAGCTGCGCGGGCGATGGGGGCTGTTCACCGGAACCAAGGTCATCGCGGTTCTGACCGGGGATGTGGGCCCGTTCCCCCTCGACCCGCCGGATGAGGTCCGCGCCTATCTGCCGCCCGGGTGCGAGGTGGTCGAGGTGCCCAACCACCCGGCCCTCCGTGAGGTGGCCAGTTGGGTACCCCTGTGGGAGCGCGTCTTGGCCGCGGCCGGCGACGAGGACGCGATCTTCTATGCCCACGCCAAGGGGGTCACCCGGCAGGTCGATCCCGGTAACAGTTGTCAGTGGTGGGCGTCCCTGGCCTACAGTCTCCACCTCGACCACTGGCCACTCGTTGCCGACCACCTGACCCGGTACCCAATCACCGGGGCCTTTAAAAAAGTGGGTTACGGGTTCGGCGGGKCCCCGTCGGCCTGGCATTACAGTGGCACGTTCTTCTGGGTCCGGGCCGGAGACTTCCGGTTGCGGCCGTGGCGCGCCGTCGAGCCCACGTGGGTCGGGACGGAGGCGTGGCCGGGGATCGCCTACCACCCGAACGAGGCCGGGGGCCTGTTCCTGGACGGCGTCGTCCCCCGGCTGGACCTGTACTCCCCGAGGTTCTGGGACCACGTGGTGCGGCCCAAGTACACGGACTGGCTGGACCGGTACCCGCCCATCTTCCCGTGGACCGAGCCCCCCGCTCTCGTCGCCGCCGTGTCCCGTTATTCGACCGACCCGTTTCCCGTGTGGGTGTGCGACACGGACTGGTCCGGGGTATCGGGCGAGCGGGTCCCGCCCGCGGCGGACCCGCTATGGCAGGAGCCCGGGGGCGGCGGTGTGTACGAGAACGACTGCGAACACGGGAAGCGAACGACCCGAGACCCGGTCCGGATGCCGCACGCGGTGGCTGAGCGACTCGCCTGGATGCGCTCGGCGGACCAGGTCTGGGCGTGGGCCGAGCGGACCGGAATCGCGGGCCTGATCGACGATCCCACACTCCACGGCGGGGGGTTGCATGTGATGGCCGGGGGCGGGTGGCTGAACACGCACCTGGACTACGCCCGGCATCCGGTGGTCGCGGGGCACGAGCGGCGGCTCAACCTGATCCTGTTCCTCAACACCGAGTGGCGCGAAGAGTGGGGCGGGGCGTTCGAGGTGTGCCGCCCGGACGGGACGGTGGCCGAGCGGATCTACCCGGCCCCGGGCCGGCTGATCGCGTTCGAGACATCGGACTTGAGCTACCACGGGGTCCAGCCGATCGCCGCCGGGGCCCCGGAGCGGGTGACGCTGGCAGTGTACTACCTGGCGCCGGCCCGCCCGTCCGCGACCCGGGTCCGGGCCCTGTTCCTGCCGCGCCGGGGGTTGCGATGAGGTGCCGCCTGTGCCACTCCCCGGACACGGTCCCGGTCCCGTTTGCGGTGCCCGCGGGGTGCCCGCAATTCGTCCGCTGTCGGGCGTGCGGATCGGACACATCCTCGGCCGGGTACGACCCGGCGCTGTACGGGCCGGACTCTTCGCTCGAGCGGATCCGGAATTCGGGCGGACTCGAACGGTGTCGGGAAGAGGTGCGGAGCAACTGCGAGTGGTTCGGGCACCACCACGAGCTGGGGGCCGACCGGACGTTCCTGGACGTGGGGTGCGGGGACGGGGCCGGGCTGGACGTGATGCAGGCCCTGGGCTGGTCAGTGCACGGGTTCGATGTGGTCCGCCCCCACTACTTCGGGCCGCACGTGACCGTGGCCCCGTGCTTCAGCCGCTGGCTATTCCCGCGCCGGTACGCGGCGGTCCTGTGCCGCGAGGTGCTCGAGCACGTGCCGGCGCCGGATCTGCTCCTGCACGAGCTGCACGGCGCGTGTGTGCCGGGCGGGCTAGTGCAGGTGCAGACGCCGATCCCGCTCGGTCACGCGCACGGGATCCCGTACCAGCCCGCGCACCTGTTCCTGGCGAGCCCGGAGCGGCTGCGGGAGATGCTGTACGGGGCCATGCTGGATGTGCTCGACGAGCGGCACTGGGATCTGGGTCAGGCGTACCTGTGTCGGGCGCGGCGGTGACGCGCGGGTGCGCCAATTCGCGTGGAATGTTCTTGACCGTATTGCAGCAACGCCATTACCATCACCACATTCACGCATCTGTCGGATCCGACAGTCCGTTCGGGGTGGGTCCGTCGGGGAGGGGCAATGGTGGCAACCGGGGTCACGTGCGAGCCGTGTCTGGCACGCCTGTGCGTCACCAAGGACGGGAACGGGCGCGTGACCGCGGTGTCGTTCCGCGACGGTTCCGGGAACCTGATTCCGGTGCCCACCTGCGCCTCCGGCAGCGGGAGCGGGTCCGGGAGCGGCGGGTCGGGGGGGGGATCAATTATTTCTGCATGCTGTACTACGGGATTGCTGCCCAGCGTACTGTACCTGAATTTTTCCGGTGCGACGGGCTCGTGTGGGTGTTTCAACAGTTACCAAGTGGCGATGACGTACCAGGGATCGGACGCTCTGGGTTGGGACAACCTTGGTGTCGATCCCACGCACCCGTGTACCTCCGGAGTCCAGATCGCCCGATTCACGTGCGGAGGCGGCACATGGCACGTGAACTTCGGGGCACCTGGAGGGTGTACCGGAATCGCGAATGGCGCAGTCGGTTCGTGCAGCGGGAATATCGTCGCTTCGGGAACAATGTCCATTAGTCAGAGTGGCCCTGGCTCGTGCTGCGTGGGGAATGTGAACGTCACGGTGACCAAGACCTGATCGAGACGGTGACGTGACTGCCTGCAGCAGGACGCGAACGGGTCTGATCCAGTTGAATTTGAGTCAATACGTGACCGTTCATTGCGCGACATAGCCGCCGGGGAACGTCCAAGCCACCCAAAGGGAGTGGAGCGTGGCACAGAATGCCCGTTCAGTGTCGGATGTGAGCAACATCGGGTGGACCCCCACCCCGGTGTATGCCCAGATCAACGGCGTGATGCCGAACGACAACTCGTTCGTCACCGCGGCCGGAGACGCCACGTTCGAGGTCCGGCTGGCCCGGCTCTCGTCCCCGGTCGTGGGGCCATCGGAAATCGCGCAGACGCTCACCGTCCGAATGAAGGGCAGCGGCTACGCCCTGGTTGAGTTCCTCGGCGGCGGCGAGCGGGTGATCGCCATCGGGGTGTTCGCCCTGACGGGCTTCTTCAGCTCCTACGAACTCACTCTCACGGTCCAGCAGGCCGCTTCTATCATATACCCGCTGGGGCCGGGCGGGGATCCCGATCTGAGCGTCCGGGTTACGGCACTGAGCGATGGTGGCGGCTCCGGCTCCGGTTCCGGTTCCGGCGTCGGTGTTGCGTGTCTGGACAAACTCTGCGTCACCCGGGATGCCGGTGGCAACGTTACCGGCCTGTTCTTCACCGATGACCAGGGGATCGGCCACGAGCTGCCGGCTTGCGCCGACGGCACGTTCCCCCCCGACCCGACCTGCGTGGCCGCTCTGGACCGGTTGTGTGTCACCACCGGGGCCGGGGGGGCCGTCACCGAGGTTGCGTTCGCCGACGACTTCGGGAACCTGATCCCGGTGCCCGCATGCGGGTCAGGGAGCGGGGGCGGCGGGGGCAGCGGCCCGACCGAGGTCAGTTGGGTCCAATTCACGATCCCGGACCCGATCCCGTTCGGGCCCGGGTGCCCGCCCGGGTCCGTCGGCGCTACCTTCCCCGCCTTCCCCGACGTCGGTCCGCCCTTCGTGTGCCCCGATGGCACGTGCGGTCCGGATGGCACTGGCGTTCCCAAAACGCCGCTCGCGTTCCGCTGGCTGCCACTGTGCAACAACCGGCTCAACGCGGCCGCCCCGCCCCGGACCGTGCCCCAGTTCGCCAGCCCGGTCCTGTCCCAGGTCACCGACCTGTTGGCCCGGTGGCGGGCCCAGGTCGCCCCCCCGGTGCCCGGACTGGTCGCCGGCCCGGCCACGGTGAACCCGGGCCGCGGGCACATCACCCTGGCCCTGGCGCCGCCCGACGAGGGGCCGGTCGCCCCCGCCATCGCCCTGGTGTACAACTCGCGGGGGCCCTTCGCGGGCGAGGCCGGGTTCGGGTGGACCGTGCACCCCAAGTCCACCATCACCACGTCCGCGTCCAACCTGCCGACGGACCTGGCGTTCGGTGACGGCACGATCCTGCGGTATTTCGGTCCGCCGGACGGCAACGGCTATTACCGCACCTCGGGCGGCTCGACCGACGCTCTGCAGGTCGATTCCGCTACCGGGAACTGGACCCGCTTCGGACCCGACGGGTCGAGTGTCCACTACCTCCCCACGGGGTACGCGGACTCACTGCGGTCCCCGACCGGGGCGCGGTGGACCCTCAGTTACGACACCGGGAACCGGCTCACCCGGGTAGTAGACCCGACCGGCGGGCGCGCCACGCTGAGCTACAGCGGGGCCGGTACCCTCACCCGGATCACGCAGCCCAGCGGCCGGCTCACCACGATCACGGTGAACGGGGCGGGGGATCTGAGCGGATTCGTGAACCCGGACGGGACCCGGGTGAGCATGACCTACGACGCGCAGCACCGGATGACCGCGTTCACGGACCCGCGGGGCCAGACCAGCCAGTACGCGTACACCGACGAGCAGTTGAGCAGCTTCACGGACGCGAACAACCAGCAGACTCTCTACGGATACGCCGGGGACGGGGGCAGTTCGCGGGTCGCCGTCCAGGACCCGACGGGGGCGCAGACGAATCTGGTGTTCGACCCGGACGGGAACCTGTCGGTGGTGGTAGACCCGCTGTTCCAGCGGACCACGTACCAGTGGGACACGCACCGCATGGTGGGGTACATCAACGGGCGCGGGTACCGCACCACGTTCGGGTACCTGGCCCGGTCGGACCGCACCGCGGCCCTCCAGTCGATCAACGACGCACTCACCGGCCGGTTCACGTTCGGGTACGACGCCAACGGGCGCGTGGCGTCGGTGACGGACCAGGTGGGCAACCGGTCCACGCTCACCTGGACCGGGCCCGGGGTGCGGACCGGGGTCACGGACCCGTTCGGACAGACGGTGGGGTACGGGTACGACGCGCAGGGCCGGGTGATCGGGGTCAAGGACGCACTGGGTCAGCGGACGACGGCGATCTACAACGCGGGCGGGACGATCGCGGCGCTGGTGGACCCGCTCCAGAACCGCACCAGTTACGCGTACACCGGTGCCAAACAGCCGCTACAGGTGACCAGCCCGGTCAGCTGCCGGACCACGTTCGCCACCGACCCGATGAACCGGCTCAAGGGGCGGACCGACGCGCTCGGGAACCGCACCAGCTTCGCCTACGACCCGGGCGGCAATCGGACCGTGAAGACGGACCCGCTGCTGCGTCGCACGTCGACCACGTACGACAACGTGGGCCGGGTGGCGAGCACGCAGGACCCCAAGGGGGCGGTGACCGGGTACCGATACACGCCGTTCGGGCAGTTGAACCAGGTGACCGACCCGATTGGCCGGGTCACGAGCACCATTTACGACGCGGTCAAGCGCCCGGCGGTCCGGGTGGACGCGCTGGGGAAGCGGACCAGCACGTCGTACGACGCGGCGAGTAACCCGGTCGGGGTCGTGGACCCGCTCGGGCGCCGGTCCACGACGGTGTACAACCCGAACGACCGGCCCGTGGCGGTGATCGACCCACTGGGGAATCGGACCACGACGGCGTACGACTTGGCCGGCCGGCCGGTGTCGGTGACGGACCCGCTGAACCGGCGCGCGACCACGGTGTACGACGCGCTGGACCGGGTGGTCGCGAGTATCGATCCGCTGAACCAGCGGACCACAACGGTATACGACGCCCTGAGCCGGGTCACCGCGAGCATCGACCCGCTGAACCGCACCCGTGCCACCGCGTACGACGCGGCCAGTCGCACCGTGGCGTCGATCGACCCGCTGTTGCAGCGGACGACCACGGTGTACGACGCGGCCAGCCGGGTGGTCGCGAGCGTCGACCCGCTGTTGCGCCGCACGAGCACCGCGTACGACTGCGCGGGCCGGAGCGTGGCCTCGATCAACGCGCTGCTCCAGCGATCCACCACGGTGTACGACGCGGCCAGTCAGGCCATCGGGTCGATCGATCCGCTCGGGCACAGGTCCACGACCGTGTACGACCGGGCCGGGCGGACGGTGGCGTCGATCAACCCGCTGCTCCAGCGGTCCACCACGGTGTACGACCTGGCCGGGCAGGCACTGGCGAGCGTCGATCCGCTGCAGCGCCGCACGAGTACCGTGTACGACTCAACGGGCCGGGCCGTGGCCCAGATCAACGCGCTGTTGCAGCGCACCAGCACCGTGTACGACGCGGCGAGCCAGAGCATCAGCACCATCGACCCGCTGCTCCGCCGTGCGAGCACGGTCTACGATTTGGCGGGGCGGAGCGTGGCGTCGATCAACGCGCTGCTCCAGCGCACCACGACCGTCTACGATGCGGCGAGCCAGACCGTGGCGAGCATCGACCCGACGTACCGCCGCACGTCGAGTGTGTACGACCGGGCTGGACGGACCGTAGCGTCGGTCAACGGGCTGTTCCAGCGGACCACGACGGTGTACGACGTGGCGGGKCAGACCGTCGCCAGTATCGACCCGCTGCTCCGCCGTGCGAGCACCGTGTACGATTTGGCGGGGCGGAGTGTGGCGTCGATCAACGGGCTGTTGCAGCGCACCACGACCGTCTACGATGCGGCGAGCCAGACCGTGGCGAGCATCGACCCGCTGCTCCACCGCACGAGCACCGTGTACGATCAGGCGGGCCGGGGCGTGGGTTCGATCGACCCGCTTGGGCACCGGTCGACCACGGCCTACGACGCAGCTGGACGGTCGGTGGGGGCGGTGGACCCGACGGGTCGCCGCACAACCACCGCGTACGACGCCGCCAACCGCACTCTGGCGTCGATCAACGCGCTCTTACAGCGCACGACGACAGTGTACGACGTGGCGGGTCAGACCGTTTCGAGCATCGACCCGCTGCTGCGCCGCACGAGTACCGCGTTCGATCCGGCAGGGCGTTCTCTGGCGTCGATCAACGCGCTCTTACAGCGCACGACGACGGTGTACGACGTGGCGGGTCAGACCGTTTCGAGCATCGATCCGCTGTTGCGCCGCACGAGTACCGTGTACGACCGGGCGGGCCGCTCACTCGCGTCGATCAACGCGCTGTTGCAGCGCACCACGACGGTGTACGACGCGGCGGGCCGCACTCTGGCCGCGATCGACCCGCTGCTCCGTCGCACGAGTACCGCGTACGATCTGGCGGGCCGTTCTCTGGCGTCGGTCAACGCGCTCTTGCAGCGCACGACCACCGTCTACGACGTGGCGGGCCAGACTGTTGCGACCGTCGATCCGCTGCTCCGCCGCACGACCACGGCCTACGATTTGGCGGGGCGATCTCTCGCGTCGATCAACCCGTTGTTGCAGCGCACCACGACGGTGTACGACGCGGCCGGGCGCACCGTGGCTTCGATCGACCCGCTGAGCCATCGCGCGACGACCGTGTACGACCTGGCCAGCCGCACGCTCGCGTCGGTCAACGCGCTCTTGCAGCGCACCACGACCGTGTATGACGCGGCGGGCCGCACCCTGGCGTCGGTCGACCCGCTGCTGCGCCGCATGAGCACCGCGTACGACCTGGCGGGCCGGTCTCTGGCATCCATCAATGGGCTGCTTCAGCGTACGACCACCGTCTACGACGTGGCCGGGCAGACCGTTGCGACCGTCGATCCGCTGCTGCGCCGCACGAGCACCGCGTACGACGTAGCGGGCCGTTCCCTGGCGTCGATTAACGGGCTGTTGCAGCGGACCACCACCGTTTATGACGTGGCCGGACAGTCCGTCGCCTCGATCGATCCGTTGCTGCGCCGCGCGAGTACCGCGTACGATCTGGCGGGGCGATCTCTCGCGTCGATCAACGCCCTGTCGCAACGGACGAGCACGGTGTACGACGTGGCAGGGCAGACCGTTTCGAGCATCGACCCGCTGCTCCATCGCACGAGCACGGTGTACGACCTGGCGGGTCGGTCCCTCGCGTCGGTGAACGCCCTGTGGCAGCGTACGAGCACGGTGTACGACGTGGCGGGGCAGACCGTCGGGAGCACCGACTCGCTCGGCCGCCGCACCTCGACCGTGTACGACGTAGCGGGCCGGTCTCTGGCATCCATCAACGCACTGCTCCAGCGCACCACGACCGTGTATGACGTAGCCGGGCGGTCCGTGGCGAGCATCGACCCACTGCTCCGCCGCACGTCCACCGTGTACGACGTGGTCAATCGCACCCTGGCGTCGATCAACGGGCTGTTGCAGCGGACCACCACCACCTACGACGTGGCGGGTCAGACCGTTTCAAGTATCGATCCGCTGCTGCGCCGCACGAGTACCGTGTACGACAAGGCGGGGCGGGCGGGGGCGTCGATCAACGGGCTGTTCCAGCGCACGAGCACGGTGTACGACGTGGCCGGGCAGTCCGTCGCCACCATCGACCCGCTGCTGCGCCGCACGAGTACCGCGTACGATCTGGCGGGCCGGTCGGTGGCCTCGATCAACGGGCTGTTCCAGCGCACGAGCACGGTGTACGACGTGGCCGGGCAGTCCGTCGCCACCATCGATCCGCTGCTGCGCCGCACGAGTACCGCGTACGATCTGGCGGGCCGGTCGCTGGCCTCGATCAACGCGCTCTTACAGCGTACCACGACCGTGTACGACGTGGCCGGGCGGTCTGTGGCGTCGCTCGACCCGCTCCTGCGTCGGTCGTCCACCGTGTACGATCCGGCGAACCGGGCGGTCGCGAGCGTCAACGCGCTGTTGCAGCGCACGACCACGGTGTACGACGCAGCGGGCGAAGGGGTCGCAAGCCTGGACTCGCTGGGCCGCCGCACGAGTACCGTGTTCGACAAGGCGGGTCGGTCGGTGGCGTCGATCAACGGGCTGTTCCAGCGGACGAGCACGGTGTATGACGTGGCCGGGCAGTCCGTCGCCAGCATCGATCCGTTGCTGCGCCGCACCTCGACCGCGTACGATCAGGCGGGTCGGTCGGTGGCGTCGATTAACGGACTGTTCCAGCG
>BFBZ01001549.1_pt1 | contig 14918 bp, 12 predicted proteins | sample 1888401 | NCBI WGS metagenome assembly BFBZ01 (sample SAMD00112614, study PRJDB3348) | symbiont metagenome | host: Chara braunii | reverse complement strand
GATCCAGGCCGGACTCGGCAACAAGACCGGGCAGAGCATGGGACATATCGCGATGTCCGGAGAAAGCGGCGCGATCAAGCAGCTGGCGGACCTCGCGATCGGTAGGAAGGTCTTCCTGCACATCAACAACTCCAATCCGGCGTGGCTGCACGCCTCCCCCGAGCGGCAAACGTTGGAACGCGAGGGATGGGAAATCCCCGCTGAAGGGATGGAGATCGTACTGTGAATGAGGTCAATCTGAGCGGAATGACGGCGCTGTCGATCGGACGCGGCGTGACGCTGAACAGTGCAAGCGAATTGGAAGCAGCACTTCGCCATATCGGCGCGACGCGCTATCACAACCACCACCCGTTTCATAAGCTGCTGCACGGCGGCAAGCTCAACAAGGGCCAGGTGCAGGCCTGGGCGCTCAACCGCTACTACTACCAGTCGACGATCCCGCTGAAGGACGCGATGGTGATGACGCGCTTCCGCGACCGCGCCACGCGGCTGGAATGGCGGCACCGCATCGAGGATCATGATGGCGATGTCGGCAGCGAGGGCGGCATCGAGCGCTGGATCAAACTGACCGAAGGCCTCGGCCTCGACACGGCCTACGTCGAATCGACCGAAGGCATCCTGCCGGCCACCCGCTTCGCGGTCGAAGCCTATGTGCATTTCTGCCGCGACCGCTCGCCGCTGGAGGCGATCGCCTCGTCGCTGACCGAGCTGTTCGCGCCGAGCATCCATGAAGAGCGCATCTCGGGCATGCTCGAGCACTACGATTTCGTCAACAACGACACCATGAGCTACTTCAAGCGCCGTCTCACCCAGGCGCCGCGCGACGCGAACTTCGCGCTGCATTACGTCAAGGAGCACGCCACCACGCCGGAGCAGCGCGCCGCCGTGTGCAACGCGCTGATCTTCAAGACCAACGTGCTGTGGGTGCAGCTCGACGCGCTGTATCATGCCTATGTCGAGGGCCACATCCCGCCCGGCGCCTTCGTGCCGAAGGAGGGCTGAGCGTGGTCTTCGCGGCTCTCTCAAGGGTACCGGTGCCACCCTCCCCTGGAGGGGGAGGGTCGGCTCGCGCAAAGCGCGAGGCGGGGTGGGGTGAAGCCACCTGCCGCGGTGCGTATGGAGAGATCACCCCACCCCGTTGCGCATCGCGGGCGATGCGCAACGACCCTCCCCCTCCAGGGGAGGGTGGGCACCGCCGATGCCGCGGCATCGGACAGAACGCAACAATCATCGGCTAGAGACCCGCCATGGCCCCGCGTCACATCCAAGTTGCCGAGACCAGCCGCGTGGTGCTGCCGCGGCATGCCAAGCTGAAGTTCGACGAGACCCGGCAGGTCTGGGTGATCCTGGCGCCGGAGCGCGTGCTGGCGCCGGACGAGATCTCAGTCGAGGTGCTCAAGCTGTGCGATGGCGCGCGCAGCGTTGCTGATATCATCGACGAGCTCGCGGCGAAATATGCCGCGCCTCGCGACGTCATCGCGACCGATGTGGTTGCCATGCTGCAGGATCTCGCCGACAAGGGATTCCTGACCGAGGTTCGGGAGACGACATCATGACCGAGCTGACCGACACCTCACCGCCCGTCGACAGCAATGACGGCCTCGCCGTGCTGGAGCGACGCGGTTCCGTGGCCGAAACCTACGGCATTCCGCTCGCCGTACTGCTCGAACTCACGCATCGCTGTCCGCTGCAATGCCCCTATTGCTCCAACCCGCTGGAGCTAGATCGCGCCGGACAGGAGCTGACCACCACGGAATGGAAGAAGGTGCTGTCCGAGCTCGCCGAGATCGGCGTGCTGCAGCTCCACTTCTCCGGCGGCGAGCCGACCGCGCGCAAGGATCTGGTCGAGCTGGTGCAGCATGCCAACGACGTCGGCCTCTACACCAACCTGATCACCTCGGCCGTGCTGCTGACGCGGGAGCGGCTGAAGGAGCTGGCCGATGCCGGGCTGTCCCATGTCCAGATCAGCTTCCAGGGCAGCGAGGCCGGCATCGCCGACCGCGTCGGCGGCTACAAGGGCGGCCACGTCAAGAAGCTCGAGGTCGCGCGCTGGACCCGCGAGCTCGACCTGCCGCTGACGGTCAACGCCGTGATGCACCGGCAGAACCTGCATCAGCTGCCCGACATCATCCAGATGGCGGTCGATCTCGATGCCGACCGGCTCGAGGTCGCCAACGTGCAATATTACGGCTGGGCGCTGAAGAATCGCGCCAGCCTGATGCCGACCTATGCCCAGTTGGAGGAGACCGACCGTCTGGTCGAAGAGGCGCGCGAGCGGCTGAAGGGCACGCTGACGATCGACTACGTCGTGCCGGACTACTACGCGCTGCGGCCGAAGAAGTGCATGGGCGGCTGGGGCCGGCAGTTCTTCAACATCTCTCCCTCGGGCAAGATCCTGCCCTGCCACGCTGCCGAGAGCATCACCGGGCTCGACTTCATGTCCGTGCGGTCGAACCATTCGATCGCCTGGATCTGGCAGAACTCCGAGGCCTTCAACCGCTACCGTGGCACCGGCTGGATGAAGGAGCCGTGCAAATCCTGCGAGTTCCGCGAGATCGATTTCGGCGGCTGCCGCTGCCAGGCGTTCGCGCTGACCGGCGATGCGGGGAATACCGATCCGGCCTGCACGCTGTCGCCGCTGCACGAGAGCATCTTCAAGCAGGCCGAGCGTGACGCGGCCTCGGGCAAGGACCGCTTCCTCTATCGCAACTTCGCCGGCGGCACGCCCGAGAGCAATGATGCCTGACGCCGAAGCCGGCCGCGCCTCCGCGCGCCGCAGCGATCCGTTCGCGCCGCTGACGTCGGAATGGCTAGATGTCTCCGGCGGTCACCAGATCTACGTCGAGAGCAGCGGCTGCGCCGCCGGCATCCCCGCCGTCTATCTGCATGGTGGGCCGGGCTCCGGATGCCAGCCGGATCACCGCCGGCTGTTCGATCCCGAGCGCTTCCATGCCGTGCTGTTCGACCAGCGCGGCGCCGGCCGCTCGCGTCCTGCGCGCAGCCGCGACAACAACACCCTGCCCGACCTGATCGCCGACATGGAGGCGATCCGCGAAAAGTTCGGTTTCGACCGCTGGATCGTCGCCGGCGGCTCCTGGGGCGCCACCTTGGCGCTGGCCTATACGCAGGCGCACCCGACGCGCGTCACGGGGCTGGTGCTGCGGGCGACGTTCCTCGGCACCCGTGCGGAAGTGGAGACGGCATTCGGCGAGACGCTGGCGCGCTTTCACCCTGCCCTGCACCGCGACTTCCTGGAGATGCTGCCGGAGAACGAACGCGCCAACCCGTGCGACGCCTATTTCCGCCGCATCCTCGATCCCGATCCGGCGATTCATGGCCCGGCTGCGCGCGCCTGGCACGACACCGAGCGGGCGCTGTCCGAGATCAAACCCGCCCGCGCCCATCTGGATCGGCTCGCCATCCGCTCCGGCACCGCCTTGCCGGCGACGCCGTTCATGGAGGCGCATTACTTCTCGCAGGACAGCTTCATGGCGAAAGGCCAGTTGCTGCGTGATGCGAGCAGGCTCAGCGGGATTCCCGGAATCATCGTGCAGGGCCGCTATGACCTGCTCTGTCCGCCCTCCACCTCCGCGCGCCTGGCCGAAATCTGGCGCGACGCCGAAATCCGTGTCGTCGAAGCCGCAGGTCACAATCTTTATGATCCCGGCATCCGCGATGCGGTCATGAAAGCCATCTGCGATATGGCGACGCGCACGACTGCGCCTTAAACACATGGTCATCTCTCCTCATCCTGAGGAGCCATGCGCGGCATGGCGTCTCAAAGGATGAGGCCCCAGACATCCCCCGCCTCATGGTTCACCAGGCAATGCGCAGCATTGTCCGGGAGACGCGCCAAGTGACGCCCTCACCATGAGGAATTGGCCGCTGAACAAGGACATCTGCAATGCCCATCGCCGGGAAAGGCATGCTTTTGACATCGATGAACATCGATGCTGAGCATGAAGCCGATTTCAACCATTGGTATGACAGCGAGCATCTCGAAGAGCGCGTGGCCATCCCCGGCTTCATCGAGGCGCGACGCTATGTCGCCGAGCAGGGCAGCCCGAAATATCTCTGCCTGTATTCGACCGAAACGATCGACGTGCTCGACAGCGCGGCCTACCGCGCCCGGCTGGAGTCGCCGACGGAATGGTCGAAGGCGGTGATGGCGCGGTTCAAGAACATGATCCGCAGCGTCGCGCGCATCACGATCTCGATCGGCGCCGGTCGCGGCGCCGTGCTGGGCATCATCCGCCTGCGGCCCAAACCCGGGCAGGACAAAGCGTTGCGCGACGCGCTGCAGGTCGAGCTCGACCCAAGCAAGCTGAGGGGCATCATCTCAATGCATCTGCTCGAAGGCGATGCCGACCTCTCCGGTCCCGCGGCCGGAGTTCCTGCGAGCTCGCGCGATGCCGACTGGTTCATCCTCATCGACGGTACCGACAGTCATGCCATCGCCACCTTGATGACCACCCGCTTCGCGGCGATCGACGGTCCGCTGGCGACGCAGATCTCGGCCGGCATCTATCGCCTGATGTGGGACTTGAGCCGCGCCGACATCGCGGCGGCGAAGTGAGTTAGATCCCGCCTCTCTCCACATCGTCATGGCCGGGCTCGTCCCGGCCATCCACGTTGTGCGGCATCCTGGGAACGACGTGGATGCCCGGGACAAGCCCGGGCATGACGGCGGAGTGCGTGGCAACCCGCGTGCTCCACCCTCCATTCTTTAATTTATCATCATCCTCGCAATCTATCGTCACCGAAAATGCCGCATCGCAACACGTGGCAGCATCAGGCCGGCAATGCGGCGCCGCACACTGTGCATGAGGGGCAGCTTTGCAAATTTGCCTTTGTGCGCGCCTTGGAATGGCTCTAGTCTGATAAGACTATTCAATTGAGCCATTCAAAAAACAGAAGGGCGACGAACAGGACCTGCTCCGGACCCACATCGATCCCTAGCCGATCCTGAACAAGCAGTCGTCCTCACGTCAGGAAGGCCGCGCGCTCATGGTTCGCCGCGCGGACAGGGTATGAATGAGAGCGACTGATATCTCGGCCCCCGACTACTTTCACAAAGTGGTCGACTGCCAATGGGCTTGTCCCGCACACACTCCGGTCCCTGAATACATCCGCCTGATCGCTGAGGGTCGCTACAGCGACGCCTACATGATCAATTGGAAATCGAATGTATTCCCGGGCATTCTCGGACGCACCTGCGATCGCCCTTGCGAGCCCGCCTGCCGACGGGGGCGTGTCGAGGAAAGCCCGGTCGCGATCTGCCGCCTGAAGCGCGTTGCGGCCGATTTCAAGGACGACATCCATCAGCGCCTGCCGCGCCCTGCCCCGAAGAACGGCCGGCGCATCGCGCTGGTCGGCGGCGGCCCGGCCTCGCTGACGGTGGCGCGCGATCTCGCGCCGCTCGGCTATCACTGCACCGTGTTCGATGCCGACCCAAAGCCCGGCGGCATGATGCGCTCGCAGATCCCCAAATTCCGCCTGCCCGACAGCGTCATCGACGAGGAGACGGGCTACGTGCTCGGCCTCGGCGTCGACTACAAGGCCGGACATCGCGTCGACAGCCTCAAGACGCTGCTGGCCGAGAACTATGATGCCATCTTCATCGGCTCCGGCGCGCCGCGCGGCCGGGAGCTGAACATTCCCGGACGCAAGGAAGCCGCCGCGAACATCCATCTCGGCATCGACTGGCTCTCCAGCGTCTCGTTCGGACACACCGACAAGATCGGCAAGCGCGTGATCGTGCTCGGCGGCGGCAACACCGCGATGGATTGCTGCCGCACCGCGCGACGGCTCGGCGGCGAGGACGTCAAGGTCATCGTGCGCTCCGGCTTCGAGGAGATGAAGGCGTCGCCCTGGGAGAAGGAGGACGCGCTGCACGAGGACATTCCGATCCTCAACTATCTCGTGCCGGTCGCCTTCAATCACGACAATGGCAGGCTCACCGGCGTCACCTTCCAGAAGGTGAAGGCCGAATATGACGCCAGCGGCCGTCGCTCGCTGGTGCCGTCGGGCGAGCCCGATGTGACCTATGACTGCGACGACGTGCTGGTCGCCGTCGGCCAGGAGAACGCGTTCCCCTGGATCGAGGCCGATTGCGACATCGCGTTCGACAAATGGCACATGCCGGTGGTCGATCCGACAACCTTCGTCTCGACCAACCCGAAAGTGTTCTTCGGCGGCGATGCGGCGTTCGGTCCGAAGAACATCATCTGGGCGGTCGCCCAGGGCCACGAGGCCGCGCTGTCGATCCACCGCCTGCTGTCCGGCGAGGACATCACCGAGCGGCCGCTGCCCGAGGTGCATGTCTCCTCGCAGAAGATGGGCATCCATGAATGGAGCTATGACAACGACGTTTCGTCCGAGAAGCGCTTCAAGGTGCCGCACCGCGACAAGGTGGTCGCGCTGAAGGACATCCGCGCCGAGGTCGAGCTCGGCTACGACGTCAAGCTTGCGCTCGGCGAGGCGCATCGCTGCCTGAATTGCGACGTGCAGACGGTATTCTCCGACACGCTGTGCATCGAATGCGACGCCTGCGCCGACATCTGTCCGATGGACTGCATCACCTTCACCGACAACGGCGAAGAGGCGGATCTGCGTTCGCGCCTGAAGGCGCCGGCGCCGCATCCCGACCAGAGCCTCTACGTGTCCTCGGATCTGAAGACCGGGCGGGTGATGGTGAAGGACGAGGACGTCTGCCTCCATTGCGGCCTGTGCGCCGAGCGCTGTCCCACCGGTGCGTGGGACATGCAGAAATACTTCATCGAGACGACTCACGCAGGTAACGCATGTCCCAGCAAGCGCCGCTCAGCAGCGTAAACGACTTCGTCGTCCGCTTCGCCAACGTCAACGGCTCCGGCTCGGCCAGCGCGAACGAACTCTTCGCGCGCGCCGTGCTCCGCCACGGCGTGCCGGTCAGCCCGCGCAACATCTTCCCGTCGAACATCCAGGGCCTGCCGACCTGGTACGAGGTGCGCGTCACCGAAGCGGGCCATCTCGGCGCCCGCGGCGGCGGCACTGATCTGATGGTGGCGATGAACCCGCAGACCTGGGACAAGGACGTCGCCGGTATCGCGCCGGGTGGCTATCTGTTCTACGATTCCACCAAGCCGATGCCGGCAACCAAGTTCCGCGACGACATCACCGTCATCGGCGTCCCGCTGACCGCGATCACCAACTCGACCTATTCGGATCCGCGCCAGCGCCAGCTGTTCAAGAACATCATCTATCTCGGCGCGCTCTCAGCGCTGCTCGACATGGATCCGAAGCTGATCGAGCAATTGATCGGTGAGCAGTACAAGGGCAAGGAGAAGCTGCTCTCCTCCAACGTCCACGCGCTGCATCTCGGCCGCGACTGGGCGCTGCAGAATTTGAAGTGCCCGATCGGCCTGCGCATCAAGAAGGCCGACAAGGTCGGCGACCGCATCTTCATCGAGGGCAACAACGCCGCCGCGCTCGGCGCCGTCTATGGCGGCGCCACGGTCTGCGCCTGGTACCCGATCACGCCGTCGTCGTCGCTGGCCGAAGCGTTCAGCAACCACTGCAAGAAACTGCGGCACGATCCGGAAACCGGGCAGGCCAAATACGCGATCGTGCAGGCCGAGGACGAGCTCGCCTCGATCGGCATGGTGGTTGGCGCGTCCTGGAACGGCGCCCGCGCCTTTACCACGACATCGGGCCCCGGCGTGTCGCTGATGACCGAGTTCATCGGCCTCTCCTACTTTGCCGAGATCCCGGCCGTGATCATGAACGTGCAGCGCGCCGGCCCCTCGACCGGCATGCCGACGCGGACGCAGCAATGCGACCTGATCGCCTGCGGCTATGCCTCGCACGGCGATACCAAGCATGTGATGCTGTTCCCCGAAGATCCGGCGGAGGCGTTTGAGTTTGCCGCTGCGGCGTTCGACCTCGCCGAGCGGCTACAGACCACGATCTTCCTGATGCTCGATCTCGACATCGGCATGAACCAGCGGCTGTCCCGGCCGCTGAAGTGGGACGACGCCAAGCAGTATGACCGCGGCAAGGTGATGACGGCGGAAATGCTCGACGAAGGCCGCGACTTCGGCCGCTATCTCGACGTCGACGGCGACGGCATTCCGTTCCGCACCTACCCCGGCACGCATCCGACGAAGGGCTCCTACTTCACCCGCGGCACCTCGCGTGACCGCTACGCGCGCTATTCCGAGGAAGGCGCCGTCTATGCCGACAACGTGCAGCGCCTGCTGCGCAAGTTCCAGACCGCGCAGGACATGGTGCCGCGGCCGCTGCAGGCCAATGCGAGCAAGCCGACCAGATATGGCGTGATCTATTTCGGCTCGACCGCGCCGGCGATGGACGAGGCAATCGGACTGCTAGAGGCGCGCGGCTGTCAGCTCGACCGCCTGCGCATCCGCGCCTTCCCGTTCCATTCGAGCGTGGCGAGCTTCATCGCCGAGCACGACTTCGTCTATGTGGTCGAGCAGAACCGCGACGCGCAGCTGCGCCAGCTGATCGTCACCGAGAACGGCATCGACCCGGTCCGGCTGGTGCCGATTCTGCATTATGACGGCACGCCGATCACGGCGCGCTTCATCGCCGATGCGATCGGCGACCACCAGGACCACATCAAGGTCACACCGCTGCGCAAGGCGGTGTCATGACTTTACAGCCACTCTCTCCACGGTCATGCCCGGGCTTGTCCCGGGCATCCACGCCTCTCTTTCCTCGGACTCCCACGTGGATGGCCGGGACAAGCCCGGCCATGACGGCACTGGGCGACAGGGTGCTCTCATGACCTACATCGCAAAGCCGAAATTCCAGCATCCCGGCATCAAGAAGAACGCACTCGGCTACAGCCATCGCGACTACGAGGGCAAGATCTCGACCTTGTGCGCCGGCTGCGGCCACGATTCGATCACGGCCTCGATCATCGAGGCCTGCTTCGAGCTGTCGATCGAGCCGCATCGGGTGGCAAAAATCTCCGGCATCGGCTGCTCGTCGAAGACACCGGACTACTTTCTCGGCAATTCGCACGGCTTCAACACCGTGCACGGCCGCATGCCCTCGGTGCTGACCGGCGCCAACCTCGCCAACCGCGAGCTGATCTATCTCGGCGTCTCCGGCGACGGCGATTCCGCCTCGATCGGCTTCGGCCAGTTCGCCCACGCGATCCGGCGCGGCGTGAACATGACCTATATCGTCGAGAACAACGGCGTCTACGGCCTGACCAAGGGCCAATTCTCGGCGACCGCCGACCGCGGGTCGAAGTCGAAGAAGGGCGTCACCAACACCGACAATCCGATCGACCTGGTCGGCATCGCGCTGCAGCTCGGGGCCACCTATGTGGCGCGGTCGTTCTCCGGCGACAAGAAGCAGCTGGTGCCGATCATCGAGGGCGCCATCCGGCACAAGGGCGCGGCGTTCATCGACGTCATCAGCCCGTGCATCGCGTTCAACAATCACGCCGGCTCAACCAAGAGCTTCGACTATGTCCGCGAGCACAACGATGCCGTGAACCGGTTGGACGTGCTGACCGGGCGCGATCCGATCGAGATCGACCAGGATCCGGGCACGGTGCAGATCGTCGAGCAGCACGACGGCTCCAGGCTGGCGCTGCGCAAGATCGACGCCGACTACGACCCGCACGACCGGCTCGGCGCCATGACCTTCCTCCAGAAACATGCCGCGCAAGGCCAGATTGTGACCGGCCTGCTCTATGTCGACCCTGAGGCCGACGATCTGCACAGCCACCTCAACACGGTGGAGCGACCGCTCAACCGGCTGGAGGCAGCGGATCTGTGCCCTGGGCAGGCCGCGCTCGACAAAATCAATGCGAGTCTGCGCTAGGCAGACCGCTGCGTGGAAAGCGTGTGCTCTGTAGCCGTCCTTCGAGACGCCCGCCTCCGGCGGGCTCCTCAGGACAAAGGTGGAGTGCATTGCGCCCGCTTCTGGCGGGGCTATCGCATTTCACAATCGGAGTTTTGCGCTTGTCTATCTCCACGTCATGGCCGGGCTTGTCCCGGCCATCCACGTCGTTCGGCACGCTGATAACCACGTGGATGCCCGGGACAAGCCCGGCCATGACGGAGTAACTAACTATCAGATCGTTCGTTGCGACAGCTCGGCATATCCTGGTGAGCCGCGCCCTCGCTCCTCATCATGAGGAGCGCCGCAGGCGCGTCTTGAACCATGAGGCCCGTCATCGTTGATGACGATTACGCCCGCAACGCGCTTGCCCAGACGCGATCGAGCTGCGCGATCGCCTCGCGCAGCGGCAGCGCGGACAGCGCGTCATCTCCGCCGGTCACAAGGCCGAACTCCCGCAGCCTGATCAAGGCCTCCTCGACATTGAACGCGCGGCTCAATCCAAACATCTGCTGCAGCAACTCCTCGACATGGCTGCACAATGCTGCACGCGAGAGCGGCACCGACGCCAGCAGCAGGCCGCCATAGGCCAGCATCGCTTCCTTCCAGTCCTGGTCCTCGGCCTCGCCGATCAAATAGTTGAAGATGCCGGAATTGTTGTTGACGTTGCGGAAGTAGATGTTGTCGGTGACCTGCTTCTGATGGATCAGCGACTGGCGATGGAAGTTGCCCCATTGCCGCAGGATGAAGGCGCCGAGCGCGAACAATCCCGACAGCGCCGCCAGCGCCTGCTCCGTATCGTTGTCGTGCACGGTGCCGCTGAGGCCGAGATAAAAGCCGGCGACGATGAACAGCACGGTGAGCGTCGAAGCCAGCTTGAGCAGGATCGGTACGCCGCCGACCAGCGCCGGCACGCCCAGCGTCAGTTGCTCGCGCAGGCCCATGACGACGCGGACGTTCGGCAGCAGCGCCTCGAGGTCGAAGCGCGCGATGTGGCGGAAATATTTGAACAGCACCGCGCCGCCGCGGATCTTGTTGCGGCCACGCCAGGCGGCGGTCTTGCGCTTCTTCTGAGACGGCTCGTCTGGCCTGGTCGCGACCATCAGGATGATGTCGTCGTAGACCTCGATCTCCTGCTTGCGCCTCCGCAGGCCATACAGCATGGGGACCTCGATGGTCTCTTGATGCGTGCCGCGCCGGAACATGCGGACGGCGCGAAAGTCGGAGACCGGCGCCCTCAGCTTGACCCTGACAAGCGCGTGCTCGGCGAAGGCGCGCTCGATCTCATCGTGGCTGATCTCGATGAAGTTCGCTTCGCTCAGCACCCGGACGAATTCGTCGGTGAGGTTGCAATAGGCGGTGTCGAGCTCCTGAGCGGAGCGATGGCGGCCGGCGGGGACCTCGGGATCGAAGTCGAAATAGACGTCGCGCAGCCGATCGAGCTCGTCGAAATATTCGTGGTGCAGGATGGCGCCGAGCATGTGCGCCAGCTGGCGCAGGTCGGCCGCCTGGGCGTCATCCAGACCGCCATGCGAAATGACGGTGTCCAGGACGTCGGACTTGCGTATCGGAATGAACCGGTCCCGCCGATCCGTTGCCGCCGTCTCCTTTGGTCCAACCACGCGCCTTACGCCCGAGCTTTGATCATCGTCCGCAACGGCCGGCTGCAACCACCCGGCCAACGGCGGGCACCATAGCGGGCTCATCAGCCTTGCGCCACTCGACGCGGGATGGAAAAGCTTGGTGAGGCCGGCCGGGAGGGAGAGATCGTGACCAATGATGTAAAGAGGGTGTCCGCATTTCGCGCCATTCGCGCCATCGACTACACGGTGATCCTCGCCCGCGACTGGGACGTCATGCGGCAGTTCTACGAGGAGGTCCTGGGCTTTCCGCTGCTCCGGGAACTGTCGCAGGGGTGGATCGAATTTCAGATCGGCCCCAACACGCTCGCGCTCGCTCGGCCGCAGCGGCTGACATCGGACCGGCCGACACCGCCGGGAAGCGCGGCGCTTCAACTCGCCTTCAAGGTGGGACGCGACGACGTCGACCGCTGCGCGGCCGAGCTGACGGAGAAGGGCGTCGCGCTCCTGGAGCAGCCGAGGGACCAGCCCTTCGGCCATCGGACGCTGTTCTTCAGGGATCCCGACGGCAATCTGCTGGAGATCTTCGCGGAAATCTGACGTCGCTCAGGGCTTGGCGGCCGCGCTAGGCGGCCGCCGGTTGTATCCGGGGATTGAGCACGTACTCCTTCAGCACCTTGTCGGTGGCGGCGTCGACCTCGACCAGCGACACGTCGTAGCTCCAGAGATCGGCGAGATGCTGCAGCACGCGCTTGGTGTCGGTCTCGTTGAGCTGGGCGCCCTTGACCACCGTATGCCGCAGCATCAGGCGGCGATCGCCGGCGAGATCGACATCGACCACCTCGATGTTCGGATCGATGTAGCCGACATCGTACTGTTTCGACAGCTCACGCCGGATGCGGCGGTAGCCACGCTCGTCATGGATGGCGTCGACCAGGATGCCGGCGCGTTCGGCCGGATCGTCATGCAAATGGAACAGCTTGAAGTGCCGGATCAGGTTGGGGCTGAGGAACTGGCTGATGAAGCTCTCGTCGCGATAATTCGCCCAGACGTCACGCAGCACCGCCATTTCGTCGCCGGTGCCGGCGATGTCCGGAAACCATTCGCGATCCTCGTCGGTCGGGTCCTTCACGATGCGCTCGATGTCCTGCATGATCGCAAAGCCGAGCGCATACGGGTTGAAGCCGGAGAAGCGCGGATCGTCGAACTCCGGCTGGAACACGACGTTGGTGTGCGACTGCAGGAACTCCAGGAAGTTGCCGTCGGTGAGGCGGCCGTCCTGGTGCAGCCGGTTCATGATGCGATAGTGCACATAGGTCGCCGTGCCCTCGTTCATGACCTTGGTCTGACCCTGCGGATAGAAATACTGCGCGATGTGGCGAACGATGCGCAGCAACTCGCGCTGCCAGGGCGCCAGCCGCGGCGCGGTCTTCTCCAGGAAATAGAGCAGGTTCTCCTGCGGGAGGCGGAGCAGCGCGCGACGGCGCTCGACGTTCAGCATCGCATTGGTCTTGACCGGGCCGGTCGGCACCGTGCGCCAGAGATCGTTGAACTGGCCCTCCTCGTAGAGCCTGCGCTTGCCCGCGCGCTTCTCCTCCTCGCGGAAGTCGAGCTTCTTCTTGCCGGGATAGCGGTCGACGCCGTGCGACATCAGCGCATGCGCCGCGTCGAGCGTATGCTCGACCGCGAGCCGGCCATAACGCTCCTCGCATTGCGCGATGTAGCCGCGGGCGAAATCGAGATAGTCGAGGATGCCGTCGGCGTCGGTCCACTGCTTGAACAGGTAGTTGTTCTTGAAGAAATGGTTGTGGCCGAACGCGGCGTGCGCGATCACCAAGGTCTGCATCGTCGCCGTGTTCTCCTCCATCAGATAGGAGATACAGGGCGAGGAGTTGATCACGATCTCATAGGCGAGGCCCATCAGGCCCTTGCGGTACGAGGCCTCGTGATAGGCGAAGTGTTTGCCGAACGACCAGTGCTTGTAGAACAGGGGCATGCCGACCGAGGAATAGGCGTCGAGCATCTGCTCGGCCGTGATCACCTCGATCTGGTTGGGATAGGTGTCGAGCCCGAGCTCCTTCTCGGCGACGGCTTCGCAGGCATCGTGGATGCGCTGCAGGGTGAGGAAATTCCAGTCTGCGCCCTCGAACAGCAGCCCGCTCATGACGCCGCCCTCTCCTGCGTGGTGCCGCGACGCTGAAACAGGTCGTGGAACACCGGGAAGATCTCGCTGCGGTCGCGGACCTTGCGCATCGACAGCGGCTCGCCATTGGCGCGCAGCCGCTCATACAGCGACCACAGCGCCGAGTCCGGCATCTCGAACGAATAGGTGCCGGATTCACCGACCTCGAGATAGGCGAAGAACTGCGACACCGGCAGGATGTTGTCGGTCAAGAGCCGCGCGACGTTCTCGGAATCCGAGGTGGCGTTGTCGCCGTCGGAGGCCTGCGCCGCGTAGATGTTCCAGTCCGAGGGGCGGAAGCGCGAGCGGACGATGTCGTGCATGCATTGCAGGGCGCTCGACACCAAGGTGCCGCCGGACGCCGGTCCGTAGAAGAACGTCTGCTCGTCGACTTCTTCGGCGCGATCGGTATGGCGGATGAAGACGATCTCGACATGGCGGTAGCGCCGGGTCAGGAACACGTAGAGCAGCATGTAGAACCGCTTGGCGAGGTCCTTCATGTGCTCCGACATCGAGCCGGACACGTCCATCAGGCAGAACATCACGGCCTGTGCGATCGGCTTCGGCACGGCCTCGAAGCGCCGGTAGCGGATGTCGATCGGGTCGATGAAGGGGATGCGCTTGGCCTTCGCCTTCAGCGCCTCGATCTCGGCCAGAAGCGCGGCGCGCTTGTCGTCGTCGGTCTCCTGCTCCAGCTGGGCTTCGAGTTCGGCAATCGCCTCCGGCCGCGGACGGCGCAGCGCGACGCGGCGGGCCAAGGCGCGCGTGACGGTGCGGCTGATCGAGATATTGGCCGGCGACCCCGACGTCGAATAGCCCGCGCGTACCAGCCCCTCGCTCTCGGCCTCGGCGAATTTGCGCTTGGCGAGATCGGGCAGCTCGAGATCGTCGAGGAAGAGGTTGACGAACTCCTCCTTGCTCAGCACGAAGCGGAACGCGTCCTCGCTGTCGCCTTGTCCGGGCGCCGACTTGCGGCCGCTGCCGTCGCCGGAGCGCGGCAGGATGTCGCCTTCGACGAACTTCTTGTTGCCGGGCAACACCATGTCGCGGGTGCCGCCCTCGCGGCGGAAGCGAGGCTCGTCCATGCCGTCGAGCGGGATCGAGACCTCGCCGCCCTCCAGCACGTCCTTGATGTCGCGGTCCTGCGAGGTCTTCTTGACCGCTCCCTGAACCAGGGCCTTGGCGCGGCGCAAAAATCGCTGGCGATTTTCGAGACTTTTGCCGCCCGGATTCAGGCGCCGATCAATGATGTGCATGACCACGTTCCATACGCCTCCTGCTGCAGCGGCTTCGACTCC
>BFBZ01000584.1_pt2 | contig 14920 bp, 14 predicted proteins | sample 1888401 | NCBI WGS metagenome assembly BFBZ01 (sample SAMD00112614, study PRJDB3348) | symbiont metagenome | host: Chara braunii | reverse complement strand
AAGCTGTATATAAATAACCATCTGTGCTATAAAAATCAAATATTTTTCCTGTAGGTTTGCCAACATCGTAAAAAAGGAATCATGAAGAATTTCCAGTGGAAAGCATTATTACCCCACGCTATTGCGGTAGTTGTATTTGTTCTTGTGGCAGTGATCTACTGCAAACCTGCGCTGGAAGGTAAAGTACTCGCACAATCCGATGTGATACATTGGCAGGGAATGGCACAGGATATGGTGAATTATAAGGAAAAGCACAACAACCACTGGCCTTTGTGGAACAACAACCTTTTTGGTGGAATGCCCGGTTATCAGATAGTCATGGAACCAGGTAATATATTCTCTCCTATTTCATGGAACCAGGTAATATATTCTCTCCTATTTATTTCCATTACCTCTTCATGTTGTTCCTGCCCAAGCCCGCCGGGTTCTTTTTCCTTCTCTGCATCAGTTTCTATTTTTTATCACAGGTATTGCGTATCAAACCCTGGTTGGGTATCCTGGGAGGCCTTGCGTATGCTTATGCTACTTATAGTCCCATTATAGCCGTAGTGGGACACGATACCAAAATGCAGGCCATGGGTTACCTGCCAGCTTTGTTGGGTGCTGTCTGGCTCATCTTTCAGAAAAAATACTGGTGGGGTGCGGCGTTGACCGCTTTGTTCACCAGCCTGCTCATTGGCATGAATCACTTGCAGGTATCTTATTATTTCATTATGATGGCCGGGTTCATGAGCATTGCCTATGCCGTTGAATGGATCAGGAACAGGGAATACAAACGCCTCGTATTATCACTGGCGGTCACTTTTGCTGCCGCGGGTGTAGGTATAGTAGCCAATATGGTAAGTCTTGCCACTACTGCCGAGTATGCCAAAGCCACCATGCGCGGAGGCAGTGCGCTTAGTCTGGATACCACTGCTTCGGGCAAAAAAAGCACTGGCCTGACTGTAGATTATGCTTTCACTTATGGCAGTTATGGCAAAGCTGAAAGCCTCACCTTCCTGGTACCATCAATTTACGGGGGCGGATACCTTTCCTCTTTAGATGCCGGCTCTCATTTTACCAAGCTTGCGCTCGAAAAAGGTCTCTCTGAAGATCAGGCTGCACAATTCACTCAAATCGTTTCCGGGTCTACCTATTGGGGCGAGCAACCTGGCAATGCAGGACCTGTGTACCTCGGGGCTATTATTTGCTTTCTTTTCATCTTCGGCATGGTTTACCTCAAAACATGGCACAAGTGGTGGGTACTTGCCATTTGCCTGGTAGCCCTTCTAATGAGCTGGGGCAAGAATCTGCCCACTATCAATACTTTCCTTTTTCATTACTTGCCTTTATACAACAAGTTTAGGGCGCCGAGCATCATACTGATCATTCCCCAATTGTTGTTTCCGCTGATTGGCATCATGGCCTTGCAACAATTTTTCTTTGAAGAAACCGATAAGGCAGCAGCGTTGAAAAAACTGAAAACAGCTGTTTACATCACTGGTGCTTTTCTGTTGATAGCACTGGGTTGTTATCTTTCTTTCGACTATAGAGCCAGCGGTGACGAGAACCTGAAAGCATATATGGCTCAATTATTGGGCGGCAAGCAGGAAGACGCACGTGCCTTCTACAATGCACTAAAAGAAGACCGCAAAGCCTTATTCGGCGCCGACCTGCTCCGTAGCATCTTACTGGTTGCTGCGGCTGTCACTTTACTCTGGCTCACTTTGAAAGACAAACTCAAACCCATGCATGCCATCATTGCATTGCTGATATTGAGTTCTTTCGATCTTTTCCTGGTTGACAAAAGATATTTGAACGATGCGCATTTCCAGGAACAGGAAACCATCAGCGACAATAATTTCAAAGCCACCCCTGTTGACCTTGAAATATTGAAAGACACTACCCGTCCGCGCGTATTCAACCTCACGGGTGACCCCTTTTCAGATGCCACTACTTCTTATCACCATCGTTCTATTGGCGGTTACCATCCTGCCAAGCTGAGCATTTATGATGACCTGATCAGCTCCCAGTTGCGTAAGCAACCCATGAACATACCAGTATTGAATATGCTCAATACCAAATATTTCATTTTCCCGAACCAGCAGAATGGTCAGCCGATGTTGCAAGTGAACCCGGATGCATTGGGGCAGACATGGTTTGTAAAGCACATCCAATATGCGAATGGCCCGGCTGCAGCCATGAAAGCCCTGGATCATTTCAACCCGAAAGATACTGCCATTGTAGAAGAGTCGTACAAAAAAGACATCGCATTTGAACCCATAGCCGATAGTACTGCACACATAAAACAGGTGTACAACGACAACGATGAGATCAAATACCAGTCGAGCAGTAAAACCAACCAGTTCGCCGTATTCAGCGAGATATTTTATGATCGTGGCTGGAAAGCTACCATCGATGGGAAGGAAGCGCCGATTGTGAAGACCAACTATGTACTTCGCGGGTTGGCCATTCCTGCTGGAGAACACACGATCCTGTTCAAATTCAGGCCGGCTTCTTATTACAACAGTGTTAAAGCGGCTGTAAGTGCATCGTTCTTAATTTGGGTGTTGTTAGTAGCTGCTATAGTAGCGGGACTGCGCAAGCGCAGAAAAGAGACTGCATGAGTACGATGCCAAAGATATCTGTAGTGGTGTGCACCTATAACCGGGCCGATTATATTGTGGATGCTATGGAAAGTTTGTACAGGCAAAGCCTTGACAAGCAATATTATGAGGTGATCATCGTCAACAACAATTCATCCGATAATACTACCAGTATTTGTGATGCTTATATCGCCGCACATCCCGATGCTTCTTTTCAATTTCTTAACGAACCGAAACAGGGCGCTTCCTTCGCGAGGAACACCGGCGCTGCTTTAAGCAAGTCTCCTCTCTTGTGTTTCATGGACGATGACGCCATTGCAGCACCCGATTACCTGGAGCGTATCGTATCTTTTTTCGATCAGCATGCCGATGCGATCGGATTAGGCGGAAGGATCATACCAAGGTATATTCCTTCAGAGCCTGCATGGATGAGTTATTATGTATCCTCTCTTGTTGGCAATTTCGATTATGCGCAGGAAGTCACATTATTTAAGCCAGGTAAATACCCGTTAGAATCAAACATGATCGTACGAAAAGCCTATTTCATAAGAGTCAACGGATTCAATACGGCTTTGCCAGGTGTGGCGGGCACTTTGCGTATCGGTGGCGAGGGGAAGGAATTCTTCTTCAAATTACAGGCATTGGGTGGCAATATTTACTACAACCCCTCTATCTGCGTGGAACATGTAGTAGAGGTCAAGAAGCTGACACCCGAATACATGTACCGCATTGCCAGTGGCATTGGAAGAGGTGAACAGGTAAGAGTCAAAGCCATTGGCAGGATGGCTTACTACAAAAAGATCATTGAATATTTTTTCAAGTTGGGTGCTTCTGTAGTATTGGGCATTCTGTACACATTACAAGGGAATCCGGCAAAAGCAAAGCCAGTTATACAATTCAGGATAGATGCACTAAAAGGATTGTTCGACAGCCGCACCACTGTTTAAAGCATTTTATAAAAATGCGGTTTGTTCCTCACAATCACTGGCAATAATGACCACACTACTGCAACATTTTTTGTTAGCCCCCCTATCTTTTTCCATTCACCAACCGGAGACTTCCCGCGTATCAATGGCCATATGGTGCCACATATTGCGAATACCAACACCCCCCAGGTATAATTCAACAACTGAAATACGAACCAACCGATCCCATATTGTTTCCTGATACGCACATGATTGGACACGATCAGTTGCAATCCTTTTTTATCAAACAGGTTATCATAAGTTTTATCTTTTGTTTGTGTAGCGTCTTTGATTGATTCCCCCATCAAGTGGACGATGCGAATATTCCCGTACAATACCAATGCTCCTGCTTTTTTCAACCGGCTGCACCATTCCACTTCTTCCCCATACAGGAAGAAATCTTCGTCCATCAGTCCGGCTACTGCTATCGCTTTTTTTTTCACCATCAGGAAGGCTCCGCTGATCCAGTCCACTTTTACTTCATCAGCTACCTGCTCTACTCCCGGTTTGCGCGTATGCAATTGAAAAGCCAACCATCGCAAAAACCGACCCCAGTAAGGGATGGAGAGCAGGTGATTGATACCACCCTTCATAAAATAGCTTCCCGATATCTGAGACGCACCGTTCTCATACAGAAGTTGTACACCACAAGCTGCATAAGAGCTTTGAACAAATGACAGGTAACATTGCTGAATTGCATCATTCAAAATAAGGGTATCCGGGTTCAGCAACAACAATACATCGCCTGTAGCCTGCCTGATGCCGGCATTGTTGGCTCTTGCGAAGCCGGCATTGTATCCCATATCCACCCATTGCACAAAAGAAAATTGTTGCAGTATCTTTTCCCTACTGTCATCGCCCGATGCATTGTCCACTACTATCCATTCAAAACTGCTTACACTTTCGAATGCAGTGGCAGAGCGAATACAGTCAATGATATAAGCGGCAGAACGGTAATTGACTAAGATGACAGATAGTTTCATGCTATCGACTGGTTAAGCTGTTGGACTCACAAGATAATTCAGGAACATGAATGTTTTGGAAACAACGCCCATACGCAACAAGCGCAGCGGAACCTTTTGCTGCCATTTCAACATATGACGCAATACAGGTAAAATCTCTACAGGCTCCACCCCGCTGTTCACCATCACAGCTTCGGTACGCACTTCATGGTTGCGGAGCAACCGCCAGTAATAATCATATATTTTAAGATCACGGAAAGCAGTTGTTCCGATCTTTTGTGCAAACAGGATGTTCTCTTTGAGGATGATCTCATCGTTCTCCCTGCAGAACACTGTAGTTTGGTCTTCGTGCAACCCGATGCTCACCAGGTGTTCATCGAGGTAAACATAAGTGTAGCCTTTCTGCAAAACATGTACATAATAATCCACATCCACCAGCCAAATGAAACGTTCTTCATATTGCACTTCTTTTTTAACAGCCGCTTTCAACATGGTATTGCTGGGCGGGCCAATCACATTGGCCAGCAATAGATGCAAGGGGCGTTTATTCAATTCAGGTAGCAGGGAGGGGATGTATTGTAAAACCATACTGTTCCCTTGCTCGGATATGGCAGTGTTCTTGCAAAACACGAAGCCAGCCAAAGGATTTTTTTCGAAAGCAGCTACATATTTGGCAAGGGCATGCTCATCATTGAACCAATCGTCCTGGTGCAGCAACATAAAATAATCACCTGTTGCTTTCTCAATAGCCCTATTCCAGTTTTTAGGGCTCCCCAGTGCCGGAGTATTTTGATAATATTGGATGCGTAATTCCGTTTTATAGGGCTCGATAGCTATTTTTACACCATCGTCGGGCGAATCATCCGAGAGGATCACTTCTACCTGCTTATAACTTTGCCGGAGCACTGCATCCAGCAAACGGACCACAAATTCAGGTTTCTTATAGGCAGGAACACAAATGCTGATCAGCGGATTCGACATATAAGCTAAAAATTATGAGCAATTTTCTGGCAAATATAATCAAAGGTATCGTTGGAAGGCTGAAACCTCCTACTCACCAGGGTCGTTTCAAATCCATCGGCTGGCTACAGGAAAAAATACTGAAGCACGAGGATGACCAGCAAGAAAAAAGCAAAACGTTGAATGGAATGCCGGTGTATTACCAGCGCCCTTATGAACTATTGCACACTTATGATGAACTATTCGTCGGGGAAATGTACCGTTTTCAGGCGGTGACCGACCAGCCTGTGATACTGGACTGTGGCGCTAATATTGGCTTAAGTGTGTTGTATTTTAAACAACTGTACCCCCATGCCAACATATGGGCTTTTGAACCGGATGAAAATAATTTCCGCCTGCTGGAGAAAAACATTGCCGTCAACCATTTGTCCCATGTGCAAGCCGTGCCCAAAGCAGTATGGGTAGAAGATGGATATGTTTCTTTCCTGGCTAATGGTACAGAAGCAAGTCGCATAACCGATGAATCCCTGGCAACAAATGGGCAACAGGTGCCCTGCGTCAGGCTGGCCGGTGTATTGCGCAACTTTGATCAGGTCGATTTTCTGAAAATGGATATTGAAGGCGGTGAACACAAAGTCATTCCCGATTGTGCCGATGAATTGCATCGTGTGCGCAACCTTTTCCTGGAATACCACGGCCGCACATCCGACAATATCCAACTGACCAATTTGCTCAGCATTGTTCAACAACAGGGTTTCATGGTATACATCCGAAATGCTGCCGACAGCCTAGTTCATCCTTTCACAGAAAAACAGGGCACGGCACAATACGATGTCCAGTTAAATATTTTCTGCTATAAAAAATAGTGCATGACATCCACACCTTTAATCTCCGTGGTTATCCCCTGTTACAATGATGGCGCTTAYCTGCCCGAAACGATTGACCGCCTGCAACAGCAGACCTATTCGCATTTCGAGATCATTGTAGTGAACGATGGTTCCACTGATGCACATACATTACAGGTATTGGAAGAGCTTTCGCAAAAAGGCATCAAAGTGTTGCACAAAGAAAACGGCCGCATGTCTTCTGCCCGGAACCACGGTGTACAATATGCAAGTGGCAGCCTTATTGCTGCACTGGATGCCGATGATTATTTCCATCCCAGCTTTTTTACCAAAGCTATTGCCATCCTGGAGAAGAAAACAGAAGTGGCTGTGGTAACCAGTCATATCCAGTTATTCGGCGACTACAAACAAACCGCCCGGCCCCGCGGGGGCAATGCTTATAATTTTCTTTTCTCGAGTGAATGCCCCGCCTGTGCCATGGTCAGAAAAAGCTGCTGGGATGCTGTAGGAGGATATGATGAACAAATGACCATGGGCTATGAAGATTGGGAGTTTTATATACGCATTACCAAACAGGGATGGAAAGTAGAAGTGATCCCCGAGAAATTATTGTTTTACCGGCAAACACCGGGGTCTACGCTTAAAAATGATACTACGCCACGTCGTCAGGAGATCATCAACTACATCATCAGTAAGCATGGCGATTGGTACCTGCAATGCCTCAAAGAGCTGGTGAACAACAAACAGGTATTGTTTACTGAAAGCAGAATCGCCTACCTTACTATATGGCGCATGATCATAAACAGGCTTCGCAAGAAATATTCATAACTTAGGCGATTGCATTATGGGAATCATACAAAAACAAAGTTTCAAGTCTTCCATCTATATATTCATCGGCTTTGTCATTGGCGCTGTGAATATCCTGGTGTTGTTCCCCCGTTTTTTCTCACAGGGAGAAATAGGCCTCACCAGGGCCATGATCGATATATCACTTACCTTGTCGATATTGTGTACCCTAGGCTCCCTGCCAGTGATCTACAAGTTCTTCCCTTTTTACAACGATTATACAGGACCCGATAAAAACGATCTACCCATGATCACTGCCATTGCTTGCGCTATGGGCTTTCTGTTCACCTGCCTGGTCGGATTTTTTTTCAGGGATTTCATCATACGCAAACTTGGTAAGTCTCCTGAATTTGCACATTACTTTTATACCATCTATCCTTATACTTTTTGCCTCCTGCTCTTCTCCTGGCTCGAAGCATTTGGTTGGTGTTTGAAAAAAACCGCTCTTACTAATTTTCTACGGGAAACGGGAATTCGTTTACTTACCACCCTGTTGATCCTCTTTTATGCATTTCATTGGATCAACCTGAAACAATTCATTCATTCTTTTAGTGCACTATACCTAGTGCCAGCCTTAGTGTTGCTGGTGGTATTGATTCGTTCTGGTAAATGGCAACTGCACATACTGCCCATCAGCAATGTTACCAGGCGATTAAAAAAGAAAATGATTGCTTTCAGCCTGTTCATTTTTGGCGCGCAGTTTCTGAATGTACTTGCCAAGACCAACGATACAATACTGGTAATCAGTTTACGCGGGTTAGCCGATACAGGCATCTTTGCCATCGCTACTTACGTCAGCGCTGCACTGGAAATACCGCAGCGTAGCATCACATCCATCAGCATACCTGTTTTATCTGAATCTTGGAAGAATAAGCAAATGGATAACATCAGGAATATTTACACTAAAAGTGTTTCCAATTTATTAGTGATCGGACTGGGCCTTTTCGGGCTCATCTGGCTGAATATACACAACCTGATACTCTTCCTTAATAAACTTTCATCGGGCAGCAAAGGCAATTACGAAATCATCGGCCCAGTGGTATTGGTGATGGGATTAGCCAAAGTACTGGACCTTGCTACAGGTGTGAATGGACAGATCATCGGCACATCCAATTATTGGCGTTTCGACTTCTTCACCAATGTGTTTTATACTATCCTTTCCATTCCTATGAATTTCATACTTATCAAATCATTCGGATTGATGGGCCTTGCTTATTCAAACCTCATAGCGTTAACTATTTACAACGGAGTACGATATGTATTTCTGTGGAGAAAATTTGGATTGCAGCCATACACGATTACACATTTATATATCCTGGCTGGAACTATATTGCTTTATGGGTGCATCTACTATATCCCGCAAAGCAATAATCTTTACATGGATATACTGGTAAGATCTATCGCATTCCTTGCACTGTTTATGCCAATTATCCACTATACACGTGTTGCACCGGATTTAAGCGACTTCATCACTGCTAAATTGAAGGCACTCATACCTGGGAAGAAGAGATACTAGCGGACTGCTGTATTTTCTCCAGGAACAAAGCCAGCCCTTTTCTTTTTTCCGCATCAAGCCGGTAGCTTATGTTTTTTGTGTAATAGGTTTTCATGTCGTACCAGTTACAGTCAATATCCGCCACAACCTCATCAATGTGGTGCAACCCGTATCCATTTGCACGATTGAATGCATCTTCAAAATCTTCTCCCAGTGGTTTATTGGACACCCAGGCTGCAAAAACAAAAGGCAGCCCGGTATATTTCTTCCAGGCAAGTCCCAGGTCATAAATATAAGCCGATTGGGTTCGCTGTTCCAAGGCCCTGTCGCCTATTACTACGCCGGCTGCAGTCCCCTTGATATGAGAACGGAAATCCTCACCCGCATCTTCAAATACCACCTCTTTTTTCCAGTACTCTTTCAGAAGCACTTTTGCCAGGTTAACGGAAGTGCGACTCTGATAATCAAGCAATACCGTGGTGATCTGTTCCATGGGTACTTCACTGAAGATAGCTACGGAAGCTACTTCCGCATCGGCACCAATGCAATGATCGGTAACGATATATGACTCTTTCAACTGGGGAATGATGGCTACCGGAACCAATCCCACATCTATTTCATCATTCAGCAACATGCCGGCAATATGGGCGGGGTAATCTTCTACCAGATCAATCTTATCCATCAGCCCCGAACGCCTGATCCCATATAACAAAGGCCTGGTATTTAAATAACTAACAACGCCAACACGTATTCTCTTGTCCAATTAGGTTACTTTTGCATGCAAAGAACGGTTATTTAACCAAAACCCAAAACAAGTACCCTAAACCATGGAATTGCTCCCACTCACCGCTATTTCCCCTGTAGACGGACGTTACCGCAAACAAGTGCATCACCTCGATGAATATTTTTCTGAATACGGACTGATCAAATACAGGATATTGGTGGAGATCGAGTATTTCTTTTTCCTGGCCGATAAAAAATTCTTCAAACTGCCCGCCAAAGCAAGGCTTCACTTGAAGAAAGTGGCCGATGATTTCAGCATTGCCGATGCACAGCAGATCAAACAGATTGAGTCCATCACGAACCATGATGTAAAAGCGGTGGAATATTTTCTYAAAGAGCAACTCGATAAAGCCGGTATACCTGAACTGAAAGAGTGGATCCATTTCGGACTCACTTCACAGGACATCAACAATACTTCTATTCCCCTGAGCTGGAAACATTGCATGGAGCATGAATACATGCCTTCCATCATCAACCTGCAAAACAACCTTTACCAGTTGGCGACACAATGGAAAGATATTTCATTGCTGGCGCGCACACACGGACAACCTGCTTCGCCCACCCGGCTGGGTAAAGAGATCATGGTTTTTGTAGAAAGACTGCACAACCAGGTAGAGTTGTTTTCCAGCATACCATATGCCGCCAAGTTCGGGGGCGCCACCGGTAATTTCAACGCCCATCATATTGCTTTCCCTAAAAAGAACTGGATCGCAYTGGGCAATGAATTTGTAGACCAGGTGTTGGGTCTGCAACGCATGCAGTACACATCGCAAATTGAACATTACGATAATCTCGCAGCACATTTTGATGCCATGAAGCGGATCAACAATATCCTCATAGACCTTTGCCGCGACTGCTGGACCTATATCAGCATGGATTATTTCAAACAGAAAACAAAAAAAGGAGAAGTTGGTTCCTCGGCCATGCCCCATAAGGTAAACCCCATCGATTTTGAAAATGCCGAAGGCAACCTGGGAGTAGCCAATGCCATTCTGGAACATTTATCGGCCAAACTGCCCATCAGCCGGCTCCAGCGCGACCTTACCGATTCTACCGTTTTACGGAACCTGGGCGTTCCGGTGGCGCATGTGATCATTGCACTTAAATCGCTGGAAAAAGGACTGAGCAAGCTGGTGCTGAATGAGGCCAAAATCAAAGAAGACCTGGAGAACAACTGGGCCGTTGTGGCGGAAGCCATACAAACCATCCTGCGTCGCGAAAATTACCCCAACCCTTATGAGGCGCTGAAAGACCTTACCAGGGGCAATAATACCATCGACAAAAAAGCCATCCACCAGTTCATCAGTACATTGAAAATCAGTAGTGCACTGAAAAAAGAATTAAAATCCATCACCCCCTCCAATTATGTGGGTGTAAACCCGGTTTTCTGATAAGATTTTCCTAAAACTGACCCGGGTGCGTTATATTATCATTATCATTCTGCAAATTTGCGGGGATAAGTAATTTACACTGATGATGCATCGTGGGATTGTTTTAAGTGTTGTGGCATTGCCACTCTTCTTCGTTTGCGGCCAGGCCCAGAATAGTATACCGAAGAACTGGTACCAGATGGACCATTCGCAGGATTCTTTTTACGGTATCAGCCTGAACAGGGCCTATGATTTCCTGAAAGACAAAAAGAGGAAGTCCACTCCTGTTGTGGTTGCCGTGCTGGATTCCGGCGTGGATACCACACATGAGGATTTGAAAAACATGCTGTGGCATAACCCGAAAGAAATTCCGGGCAACGGTATCGACGACGATGGCAACGGTTATGTAGATGATGTGTACGGATGGAATTTTCTCGGCGGTAAAGATGGCCGCAACCTCAAACGTGCGCCCGATGAACGCGCCCGTATCTTCCACAAATGGAAAAGCCGGTTCGAAGGCAAACCCGATACCAGCGCATTTTCTCCAGTCGATAAAGACCATTACCAGGCCTGGACCAAGGCGGTGAATGAATTGAACTTCTCTCCCRACGAACAGATGGAGCTGATGATCCTCGACATCACCTGCAAAGCCCTGAAACGGCACGATAAAGTATTGCGCCATGAAATGGGTTGCGATGAATATACCTGCGACAAACTTGAAAAGTTCGAACCCGTTTCCAGGCTGGGCAAAGAAGCCAAACTGGCTTATCTCACCAGCATGAAAATGATTGGTATACCGGATGAAGAAAGGAACAGCGAAACCAATGTGAGCATATTGGGCCAGTTGGAGGAATATGTAGAAGGCAAAAAAGCAGCTTTTGATTCGAAAGAATCAGTGAAAGACAACCGGGCAGAGATYGTRCAGGATAATTACAACAGTCTTACCGAYCGYTTCTATGGCAACAATGATGTGATGGGCCCATCGCCTATGCATGGCACCCATGTATGCGGACTCATCGGCGCCCAACGCGGCAACCATATTGGCATCGATGGCGTGGCAGATAATGTGAAACTGATGATGATAAGGGTAGTACCGGATGGAGATGAATACGATAAAGACGTAGCGCTCGCTATCCGTTATGCAGTAGATAATGGCGCTAAGGTCATCAACATGAGTTTTGGCAAATATTATTCACCTGAGAAAATGTGGGTAGACAGCGCTGTGCATTATGCAGAAATGAAAGATGTACTCATCGTGCACTCATCGGGTAATGAATCTTATAACCTCGATACAACCGTAGGCTATCCCAATCCCTGGCTCAAAGAATGGAATACCAATGCCGGAAATTTTATTACGGTAGGCGCCAGCAGTGATCCCAGGATCAATGGCAGCATTGCCGCGGACTTCAGTAATTATGGCAAAACACATGTAGACGTGTTTGCACCGGGTGTAAAAATGTATTCTACCCTCCCCGGTACTCATACCTATGGCAACCAGCAGGGCACCAGTATGTCTGCACCTGTTGTTTCCGGCCTCGCCGCGCTGATCCGCTCTTATTATCCTGAACTCAGCGCCRTACAAGTGAAAAAGATCATCGAGCAATCGGTATTGRTACCCGATGCATCGGTACCCAGTTTTAAGCCGGGTGATAAAAAATCTGTTGTATCTTTCAGTGATCTTTCCAAAAGCGGCGGTATTGTCAACGCATACAATGCAGTGAAGCTGGCTGAACAATACAAAGTCACGACCGATATTAAAAAAAATACCACCAAAGCCAATAGATAATGCCACGTCCACTTGCAAATGATTATGGCCCTTATTTTGAAACCTATATCAGTAAAGTAAAGAGCAACGATGTAAAGACCATCCTTGAACAGGAAGCTGCTCCCATCGAAACTTTTTACCTGAACCTTCCCGAAGCAAAAGCCGATTACCGGTATGCAGAAGGCAAATGGACGCTGAAGGATCTCCTGCARCACCTGATAGATACAGAAAGAGTCATGGTCTATCGCTTGCTGCGTGCTGCCCGTAAAGATGCTACACCCAACGCTTCCTTTGAYGAAAACAGTTTTGCCGCCAATGCTATGGCCGACAAAAGAAGTTTCCATTCACTGAAAGAAGAATTTCTGGCCCTGCGGAAGTCCACCAACCTGCTTCTGCAATCTTTAACGGAAGAGCAACTCTCTTCTGCCGGCATCTCCAGCAATCACCGCACAACAGCCAACGCACTTGCCTTCATTATCTTCGGCCACCTGAAGCACCATCAAAATATTGTTGAAGAACGGTATCTCTGATCCATAAAAAAGCCCCACGCAATGCATGGGGTTTTTCTCATGTTGTATCAATAGCCGGCAGTAAAACTTATTTGCTGGCAAAAAGGTGAACAGCTAACTGCACATCTTTGGCAGGTCCGTTGAAATTGATACCTATAGTGGTCCTGTCCAGACTGAAGAAAGCCTGTGCAAAGAAATTCTTCTCATCTACACCGCGGATATTAGCCGTTAGTTTAATAGGGAAGCTGGCTCCTTTCAAAGTAAGTGTGCCATTGATATCTGCCGTATTATCCGATGTATAATTTACTCCTGTGATCTCGTAAGTGGCTTCTCCAAATTTGGCCACATCAAAGAAGTCAGGGGTTTTCAAATGTCCTGTGAGCCTGTCACCACCACCGGCATCGGTCACTTTCAGGTTGGCCAGATCAATCACGAATTTGCCGCCCTTCAGTTTATTGTCATCGAGCTGTACTTCCCCGCTTTTCAAAGGAAAAAAACCTGTATGATAGGCGGTTTTTTTAGCCGCCACCCAGTCGATACGGCTTTTCTCAGCGCTTACGCTGTACGTAGCTACCTCTTTTTTAGCGGTATGAGGGATGAAAGAATAGATACCTGCTAACAAAGCAGTACCCAGCAATGCAAAGATTGTTTTTTTCATATACGTTCTCACGGTTTGGTTTATAAAGGGGTTACTCCTAAAAATAAGGCAATTAAAGTTAGAACGATAAATAATTAATACGAACGGTATGAATGCCCGATTCGCTTATCTTCGCGAAAATTTTCCCACACATGAACCTCCACGAATATCAGGCCAAGGAATTACTGAAAAAGTACAATGTACCTGTGCAGGAAGGCATTGCGGTTGATACAGTAATGGCTGCAGAAGAAGCTTACCGTCAGATCAAAACCCAAACAGGCAACAACTTTGCCGTTATCAAAGCGCAGATACATGCCGGAGGCCGTGGTAAGGGTAAGGTTGCCGGTACCGAGCAACGTGGAGTAGCTGTTGCCAAAACCGTGGAAGACGTAGCTACTATTGCCAAAAATATTTTAGGGGGTACCCTCGTAACCATCCAGACTGGTCCCGCCGGTAAAAAAGTAAGTAAAATACTGGTAGCCCAGGATGTATATTATCCCGGTCCCCAGCCTGTTAAAGAATTCTACCTGTCTATCCTGCTCGATCGTGCCAAAGGCATGAACGTGATCATGTACAGCACCGAAGGCGGTATGGACATTGAAGAAGTAGCGCACAATACGCCAGACAAAATTTTCAAAGAATGGGTATATCCCGGCGGCGGACTGCAGGGATTCCAGGCGCGTAAAATTGCGTTCAACCTGGGTCTGAGCGGCGAAGCTTTCAAGAGCTGCGTGAAGTTCGTTACCAATTTATACAATGCTTATGTGGGACTCGACTGCGGCATGCTCGAGATCAACCCGCTCTTCAAAACCAGCGACGACAAGATTATTGCAGTGGATTGTAAAATGAACATTGATGACAACGCGCTGATGCGTCATCCCGATACGGCTGCACTGAGAGACATTACAGAGGAAGATCCTACCGAGGTGGAAGCAGGTCAGTACAACCTCAACTTTGTAAAGCTCGACGGAAACGTGGGTTGTATGGTAAACGGCGCCGGTCTGGCCATGGCCACCATGGATATGATCAAGCTCAGCGGCGGTGAGCCAGCCAACTTCCTCGATGTAGGCGGTACCGCTAACGCACAAACCGTTGAAGCCGGCTTCCGCATCATCATGAAAGACCCCAATGTAAAAGCCATTCTCATCAATATATTCGGAGGTATCGTGCGTTGCGACCGCGTAGCTGCCGGCGTAAT
>BFBZ01000022.1_pt303 | contig 14923 bp, 20 predicted proteins | sample 1888401 | NCBI WGS metagenome assembly BFBZ01 (sample SAMD00112614, study PRJDB3348) | symbiont metagenome | host: Chara braunii | reverse complement strand
CAACGGCAGGTCATAGCGCGCCGGGACGAAGCCGAACGCCCAGATCATCCACTCGCCGAGTTCGATGGGCAGCAGGAACCGCACCAGGTGGACAACCGCCAGCAACACCAGCAGCGCCGTCATGGCGCCGGGGATGGTCAAAATCGGTTCGCGCGGAGAATCCAAAGGTCGCGGGCCCAGCAGATCGGTGGGGCGAGCCGAGTCGGGCGGCCGCCAAGCGCTCCAGATAGGCGGCTTTGGATCGCCCACGCAAGCACGCCTTTGCATCGCAGCGGAGCAAATCCGGAGCAGGCCGCCCAAAAGCCACCGGGAAATCCCTCCACAGCCATCCGGGAGCATTTGAGGGGCCTTCGACAAGGCCAAACGTCAAAAGGGAGGGCTTTCGCCCTCCCTTAGGGATCGCACACCGGCGATCAAGTGGCCTTGTCGCTGGGATCCCCACCCCTCCCCGCGCTGACCAGTCTGTTTGGTGCCACCTTGTTACGTACAATCGGCCGCGACCGTGGAGAACAGCCGCCGCGCGTTCGACGTGAGTTGATACTAGCGGGACTACGCAAAAGCCCCAACCGCATAGTTAATTTAACGTTAACGCCACAAAGCCCCGGACAAACCGGCCAAAACACGGCCACGGCATGGACGCTGCAACCTCCCTCCTGCACAACACGAGAGAGCCCAAGAGTGACCGGTAACGAGACAGAAATGTCCGGGTCCGGACGCCTCCGGGGCAGGGATAGGTTATGAAGCACCCGTCGAACCGCGCCTTTTTCAACTACTGGGACGAGAAGCGCGGTGTGGCAGCGGCCCCCGACCGCAGCGACATCGAACCGGAAGCCGTGCGCGAGCTGCTCGGGGACATTTTCGTGCTCTCCAACGAGCCGGCCGCCGGATACCCCTTCCGCGTCGCCGGCACCCGTGTCTGCGCACTGATCGGGCGCGATGCGAAGGGCCAGGGTTTCACATCCCTGTTCTCGGCCGGGAGCCGGTTTGAGATCGCGGACATTCTCACAGTTGTGGCCGATGAAACCCAGCCCACCATCAGCGGCGTCACCGCGCGCGCGGCGGACGGATCGCCGGCCCATCTTGAGCTGCTGTTGCTTCCCTTCAGCGCACGGGCACATGCACCGCTGAGCCTGACCGGGCTGCTTGCACCGTTCCAGCCGCCGACCGGCCCGATGACCGATTTCAGCCTGACCTCATGGCGCTATATCGCACGGCGTCCGAACACCCGCTCCCGCGCGCTGCGCCGATGGTCCACCGCGCGCGGCTTCATCGTCTATGAAGGTGTGCGCTAGACCACCGACCCCAATTCAGCCTCTGCTGAATCAAACTCATCTCTTAATCCGCGATCTCATCGCGCGCATCAGCGGATCACCATCCGGACCGAGCACCTTGTCGGTGATTATAAATGACGAGCTTGGCAGATGGTCTGCGCGCCGCACCAGCCGTGATGCTCTTGCGCCGACCGGGCGCGACAAACACTGACAAACTCACTTTCGGTACCGACCGTTCGCCTCTCGTGCGTTCGTGCACGTCTCTATTGGATCGCAGCAATATGGTGTTAATCCACGCGACAAAGAGCATTAACCGCAAACGGAAATGCTAACCGTCCATTAACCTTGCAAGCCGTAGGGTTCATCCATACCGACGCGCAGTCGACTGGTAAATATTGATGGTATTGGCGCAACGAAAACTGCCCTTTCCGGCTGCTGAAGAGCGACGGCGTTTTCAGCGCGTCAAGGTGCATTTGCTCGGCCGCTACATGCTGCCTGATCGGCGCGAATTCCCCTGCCAGGTCATCAATATGTCGCCCGGCGGACTTGCGATGCTGGCGCCCGGCATCGGCAATGTCGGCGATCGCGTCATCGCCTATCTCGACCATCTGGGCCGGGTTGAAGGCAAGATCACCCGCATCATCGACAACGGCTTCGCCATGACCGTCAGCGCCACACCGCGCAAGCGCGACAAGATGGCGGCGCAACTGACCTGGCTCGCCAATCGCGACGAGCTCGGCCTGCCAGAGGATCGGCGCCATGAGCGCATCGTGCCGCGCAACCCCAGCGCACGAATCCTGCTGGCCGACGGCCAGGAAATGCAGTGCCGGGTGATCGACATGTCGCTGTCGGGCGCGGCGATTTCCTCGCAGACCCGCCCCGAGATCGGCACCAAGGTGATGATCGGCCGGGTCCAGGCCCAAGTGGTCCGGCACCTCGAAGACGGCTTCGCGCTCGAGTTCGCATTTCCGCAGCTGGCCGACACTCTCGAAGATAACGTCACCGCCAGGTAAACGCCGAGGCCCCGCAATCCGCGACAACAGCCCGCCGGAAGGCGGGCTTTTTCGTGCGCAGATACCGTCTCGCTAACCATTTGCGGCCACGGACAGGGTTAACCCCGGCAAAGAGCGATCCGGAAAGCATCGTCACGACAACCGCTTCCGGTTCAATGCATAAAATTTGAATCAATTTCGATTGCCTCAAATCTCCGGCCAAGATGATTCAAATTTGAATCGAACATGCGCCAGTTTTGATTTTCATTCGTCTCGAATTGACTGAGGCGATTTAGCGGCGCTGCAAATCGTCCATGCGACAGATGGCCCAACAAAAAAACGGGGGCTTCAGTGTCGCGTATTCGAGGACAGGGCATCGGAATGGTTTGCGCCATTCTGCTGGGGCTGACGGCACACGCCAGCGCTGGCGAGCGCGTGCAGCAAGCAAGTCTTTATGCAGGTGTCGGAGAGACGGCGCGCCCGCCGATCGGCTGGGTCGAATTCTGTGCAGACAATCCGGACGATTGCCGCGGCGGCGCAACGCAGCCGCGCGACATCGTGATGACGCAGGCGGCCTGGCGCGATCTCTTGCGCGTCAATCGCTGGGTCAACGAGAACATCAAGCCGATGACCGACATGGATCACTGGGGTGTCATCGAGAAGTGGTCCTATCCCACCGATGGATACGGCGACTGCGAGGACTACGTGCTGCTGAAACGCAAGATGCTGATCGATGCGGGGTGGCCACGCGAGGCGCTGCTGATCACGGTGGTCCGCGACAAGAAAGGCGATGGCCATGCGGTGCTGACGGTGAAGTCGAACAAGGGCGAGTTCATTCTCGACAACCAGAACGAAGAGGTTCTGGCCTGGACGGACACCGGCTACCGCTACGTCAAGCGTCAAAGCCAGAGCGATCCCAATGTCTGGGTCTCGCTCGGAGATACCCGCCCCGCCGTTGCGACGGCAAGCGCACGCTAAACAAAAGGATTTCGAGACCCGCGACCGGTCGCATCCCCACCCCTCCCCGTCCCAGACCGGATCGCGCGCGGCCAGCCTCCCCCAAGGCTGGCCGCACCCCTTTTGGGGGCAGCGGAACTCCTGGCCATCTCCCGCTCCGCTCTCTCATCTCACTCTGAAAAGAAACATCACCTCATGACATCAGATCGAAACGCAGCATCAGGCACTCAAACAAAAAACAAGGTCGCATCGGATATCGCGCTGATGGAAATCGTCAGATTTCTCCTGCGCGAGTATGCATTGCGACCAGACGCCGATGATATGAGACGCTTGCTGGCCTCGATCGAGGCTCAGCTCGTCGACAATCTGATGGCTCTTCCGGTCTGGGACACGGCTGATGGGTCCGATCTCGTTTACATGAAGGAAACCGCGAGCCGCTACATTTCGGGTCTTGTCGCGTCGATCAAACATCCCTCGGCACCGACGGCAACCAAGCCGTCGGTGCCGTAGTCGATCGTCCGTCGCGCACGGCTTACGCCGGCAGATGCGGCCTGGTGTTCGGCTCGAGCGCGTCTTCCGCGTCGTCGTGCTCCGGCAGCTTGTCGCCGTGGATCGCAACAGGCGTGCCGATCCAGAGCGGATCGATCAGGTGATCGCGGCGTGGATTGGTGGTGTTGGGATGCACCAGGATGCTCAGGCCGCCATGGTTGAGCATCAGCCACGGCACCAGCGTCGCGAACAGCTCGCTGGCGAACGAGACCTGGAACATCGCCTGATCGTGCGGCCCGACCTTCACGTCGTGCCAGTTGCCGAGCCGCACCCGGAAGCGCTCGCCGATCAGGGTCCGCAAGTGCTTGGCGGCGCTCCGCGACGACGCCGGATCGTAATAGACATGGGCGTGATAGCTCGCGATCTCCGCGATCGGCCGAGGTGTTGATCCCTGTTCCGAAAACGACATGTCGTACTCCTGCGATCAGCCGATCTTCTTCAAGCCGGCCTTGAAGCGCTGGCCGTTCGCCACGTAATGCTTGGCGCCGCGAAACAGCGCACCGGACTGCTCCGGATCGAGCGTGCGGATCACCTTCGCCGGCGCTCCGACGATCAGGGAATTGTCGGGGAACGTCTTGCCTTCGGTGATGATCGCGCCGGCGCCGACCACGCAGCCCTTGCCGATCCGCGCGCCGTTCATGATGATGGAGCCCATGCCGATCAGCGCGCCGTCCTCGATGGTGCAGCCGTGCAGGATGACGTTGTGGCCAATGGTGCAGCTCTTGCCGATGGTCAGCGGAAACCCGGGGTCGGTATGAAACGTGCAGTTGTCCTGCACGTTGGAGCCCTCGCCGATGTCGATCAGTTCGTTGTCGCCGCGCAGCACCGAACCGAACCACACGCTGGCATTCAAACCCAGCCGCACATTGCCGATCACCTCGGCGCTGTCAGCAATGAAATAGTGTCCGTCAGGACATTGAGGGGACCGCCCGTCCAGTTCATAGATCGCCATACCGCGCCTTCTTTTGAAAGATCCGTGCCGGATCCGGCACGCACAGGCGGGCAGATTGCCATGGATCGGGACTGGATGGCGAGACCGGGCGGCCGGGTCGTTACGCGAAAAAGCCGCTGATTTCCAGCAGCCGCAGGAACACCGTGCCGCACATCAGGCTCCAGAAGCCGGCCAGCACCGTTGCCAGCGCGACGAACTCCACGCGCCGTTTCTCGATTTTGCGGCCCCGCACGGTGTTGCGCATGATGATGAAGGGGGCGGCAAAGACCAGGAATGGCACGGCGGCGAAGGTGCGCGCCGCGACGCCCTCCTGCAGCAGGCCGAAGCCGGCCGGCCGGTCGGCCAGCGCCTGATAGCCACTCGTCAATGCGCCAGCGAAAGCAAATCCGATCAGCAGCGAGAACAGCGAATTCAACACATCAGGCGACATGGACGGATGGCCTTCCCACTGCGAACGCGAGGGCTTCTGCTTCGCAAAATGCGGAGGCCGGCGCCAGCACATCCTTAAGAAAAGGTTAACGCCGGCGGCCGGAACCGCGGCTGACGCATAACTTGGCGGTAACGCCCCTGCTTCGGTGCAGGACTCGCGCATGGCATACTGCGGCTATCGATTCGTCCCTCTTTCGCTTGTGAATTGCAGTTCTGATGACGTTGTTGATGTCCGTATCCGGCCAGCGCGCCCGCAAGCGCCGCAGCCATGTGGTGCCGGTATTGCTCTCGGTCGTAATCGGTGCCGCAGCGGTATCCGCAGTCAGCTATCTGTTGTGGCCGACCTGGACGTCGAACGGTGCCAGCGATCCGTCGCGGCTGCCGATCAGTGTCGGCGGCACGATTTTCAATGTGCCGACCGAAAGCGTGGGCATGAAGGTGCAGCGGCATACCGGTGCGCAGGACCGTGTCGACCTGAGCTTCGCCTATCCCTCGCTCGAGGCCGGCGAGCCGGCCAAGCGGGTCAGCGCAGAGACGGTCGAGGAAACCGAGCCGTCAATCGACGTGATCTTCCTGTCGATCGCCGCCCACGGTGAAGCGCTCGACCCCGACGAGCGCGCCCGCACGATCTATCCGCGCTATCTGGCCGCCGGCACATCGCGCACCGACGATGGGCTGACGTCGCAGGCCTTTCGCGACAATTCGCCGTACGCGAACGAGGATCTGTCTATCGCCGCCTCGCCCGCACTGCTGGCGCGCTGCACCCACGACGGCGAAACGCCCGGCATGTGCCTCAGCGAACGTCGCCTCGACGGCGCCGACCTGACATTCCGCTTTCCCCGCAGTTGGCTGTCCGACTGGCGGGGCGTGGCGGCGGCGATGGATCGCATCGTTGCGCAGATCTACAAGCCGCAGAACTGATCCAGAATTCATTCCAAAGAAAATGCCGCAGACGGCGTCGGCCATCTGCGGCTATTTCGACTTGAGCACCGCGCGATCAGACCTGCTCTTCGAGATCGGTCTCGAGGATCGCGATCTGCAGCTGGTACGAGCGATCGTCGTCTTCATCGTCGACGAACAGCACGCCGACAAACTCCTCGCCGATATAGACTTCGGCGGAATCGTCCTTCTTCGGCCGCGGCACCACACGAATTTTCGTATTGCCGAAAAGACGCTTCAAATAGGTATCGAGCTTTCTGACTTCCTGAACGTCCACGAGCGTCTCCAACAAAAAGAGGGATGCGCAGGGTTTAAGCCGATCCGCGCCGGACCGCTAGATCAAAGCCGGAAAATTATTCCCGCTCCGGATCATAAAGACTTCAAGTTTCAGATCCAAGATTCAGGTCAAAGTTTCAGATCGAAGCGTCGAAACCGTTCGCACCAAGCATCTGGTTCATGGTGCGCGACGGCTCGGAACATCCGGCCGCGCCGACCACTTTCGCCGGCACGCCGGCAACCGTGACATTGTTGGGAACCGGCTTCACCACCACGGACCCGGCAGCGATGCGCGCGCAATGTCCGACTTCGATGTTGCCGAGGATTTTCGCGCCGGCTCCGATCATCACGCCCCGACGGACCTTCGGGTGGCGATCTTCGTTTTCCTTGCCGGTGCCGCCGAGCGTGACGCCATGCAGGATGGATACGTCATCCTCGATCACCGCGGTCTCGCCAACCACGAGGCCGGTGGCATGATCGAGGAAAATGCCGCGGCCGATTTTCGCGGCCGGATTGATATCGGTCTGGAACGCGGCCGACGAGCGGCTCTGGATGTAATAAGCGAAATCCTTGCGGCCCTTGTGCCAGAGCCAGTGCGCCAGACGATGCGCCTGAATGGCGTGGCGTCTGCAGCGCGTGGAAGCCCTTGAAATAGAGCAGCGGATCGATAAAGCGCGAGGTGGCCGGATCGCGATCGAACACCGCGACCAGATCGGCGCGGAACGCATTGCCGATATCGGGCTCGTCGCGCAGCGCCTCATCATACGCCTGGCGGATCAAGTCGCCCGACAGCGCGGAATGGTCGAGCCGCTCGGCGATACGGTGCACCACCGATTGTTCCAGCCGCTCGTGATGCAGCACGGTGGAGAAAATGAAACTCGCAAGCTCGGGCTCGCGCCGCACAATATCTTCCGCCTCGGCGCGAACACGCGTCCAGATCGGATCGACGGTCGAAAGCACGGGTTGTGTGTCCAGGTGAGGTTTCGCCATTTTGGTTTATCCGGCAGCCCTGTGGGAGAATGAACCTATCACATAATACGTCTAAAAAAGGCTACAATCCCCGCCGGCGGAACCAGTGAACGCGTGGCAGGGTTGCTTCTCCGGCAAGGACGTACCGTCAGGGGCGTCGGGCCAGGAAATCCTGCACACCGGCCTTGTAGACCCGGTCTCCCACGGCCCGCATATGATCCCGGTCCGGGATATCGAGCACCTGTGCCTGGGTGATCACGTCCGCCAGGGCATGCGCGGACCCTGCCACGTCATCCTTGGTTCCCACCGCAATCAGAACAGGAACCGTGATCGCAGCGGCTTCCTCCGCGGTCATCAACCGTCGCGAACCGCGCATGCAGGCGGCCAGCGCCCGGCGGTCGGAACGGGTCTGGTCGGCGAAGCTGCGGAAGGTCTTCCCCAGCGGGTCGGTCACACCACCGGCATCCTCGGCTTCAAGTGCCTCGGCCACGTTGTCGGCGAGAACCGGATCCTTGATCAGGCGAATGCCGATGCCGCCCAGGATCGCGGAGCGAACCCGCTCCGGCGCGCTGTAGGCGAGATAGGCCGTCATGCGACCTCCCATCGAGTATCCCATGATGTCGGCGCGCGCGATATCGAGGTGATCCATCAGCGCGCGCACGTCGCCGGCCATCAGGCCGATGTGATAATCCTCCGGGTCGTACAGTTTGCTGGACTCGCCGTGGCCACGATTGTCCAGCGCGATGACGCGCCGCCCGGCCTTCTTCAAGTCGGACACCCAGCCGGTGTAGCCCCAGTTCACGCTCATACTCGACGCGAAGCCGTGAATGAGCACGATCGGATCGCCCTCGCCTTCGTCGAGATAAGCAATTTCAACGGAGCCGTTGTGGAAGCTCGGCATCGAACAACATCCATGTTTTAGGGGAGTACGGCGACTGGCCTATTCAATTTAGGCCGGCGCGGCAAGGGCGGGAGACGGCAATTCCACCGACGGGCGTGGCAAAGTTAAGGCAGAAACGGCAGCCGCCGTTTGCCGGCGTGCCCTGCGCAGCTTCGCGCGCCGCAGCCACCAGAGGGTGACACGTTCGGTCGTGGCCTTGATCGACGACAGCACGCCGAACACCGCAAGCAGCGCACTGAACACCCACAGCGTCAGATTGAATGCACCGGCGGCCAGCAGCAGGGCGCCGCGGCCGAGAATTTTCAGGATCGCGCGGGTCTGCCCGCCCTTGGCTTCGGCAAGCCGCGCGGCCCTCGCGATATCTTTGGGCCCCTCGGCGATCCGCAGTGTATCAAGTGCGCCGCGTGTCCCGAGCTTCTCGCTGACGCGCCCGACATCCTTGGCCACGCGCAGCAATGCACCGGCCTTCTCGGCGCGGAATGCAGCCTTCATGGCGGTCAGACTGGCGCCGGGGCGAGCGGCGGTTGCAGTTGCAACTGCCTGTTGCAGCATCGGCGTATCGATGACGTCGCGCGCCGACCGTCCGGCCCATCCGGCGAGATTGGCCCCGAGACGGCCGGTTTTGCGGGCGTCCTTGACAAGTGTCAGGCCCGCCCGGACCGGCGCTATCCCGCCAGCCGACACATAGGTGGCCGCGGTGACGGCAAGGCCCGCCGCCGCGAGCCCAAGCACCAGCCGATCGGGTTCTTCGCCCACGGCCAGCCGCTTGCCTTGTTGCAATACATCGCGGATGTCGCCGAAAACGAACAGATCTCCCGCCACCGTGCCCGACAGGCTTGCCAGATCATCGGCCTCGCCCGTGACGAAGCCCGACGCAAAGCGTCCCACGGTGTGGGCCGATGAATCCTCCTCCTCGACAGCATGCGCGACGCGCGCGGCGACCGTTTCGGGGATGGAAATTCCATTTGCCGATGCAAGATCAGCAAAACTTTGCGCAAGTCCGGCGTCGTTCGCGGCCAGGGCGTCATCGATTCGACGGACCACCGCATCGCTGTCGCCGAGCGCGACTTTGAGCTGGGCATCCGACAGCCTGACCGGATCGTCCTGCGTCTGCGCCCACAGCAGCTCGCCTGCGGTCCTTGCCTGCGGCCACACCACGGACAGGGCCACCGCGCAGACGGCGCCTCCGGCAACGGCAGCGATGATCGGTCGCCTTGCGAACAGCATCCCAGCAAACTCCGCGCGCCGCTTGGCACACCACCACAACCGCCCGGCGACCCCTGACTTAAGTCTATGGCGACGAAAGAAGGGCTTCTCCATAACGACAAGATTGTGTCGAATTTCCATGGTGCAAGTGTGCCCGGAATCGAGGGTGTAACAACGCCATTGATTCCCGGGGTGGTGTCTGGAACTTGCCGTCGTTGGAAAGTATGGTGCCGCGCGTCGTCAGGCGCGACCTTGCGAAATCGAGTCATTTCGCGGGGTTGTCGAGATTGCTTCGTTAAAATTGTTTGCACGCGCGGCCGTACAGGAGCCGCATGACAGGTGGATAAAAAGTATGGCTGATCACGTCGTTCCTCACTTTCACAATGACGCAGGGGTCCCGGTCATTGAGATCGGCGCGAGGGAGTTCATGTGCGTGGGCGCCAATCCACCCTTCGACCATCCGCATGTGTTTCTCGATCTCGGCAACGATAACGAGATCATTTGTCCCTATTGCTCCACGCTCTATCGGTTCGCCGCCGATCTCGCGGCGGGGGATTCACGCCCGCCGGAATGCCGGCTGAAGGACAAAGCCGCCTAGCAAAACAGTGACAGCGTCCCGCACCATCGTCATCGCGGGCGCCGGCATCGGGGGATTGACCGCAGCACTCGCGCTCGCGGCGCGAGGCTTCCGCATCATCGTGCTGGAGAAAGCCGAGCGGCTCGAGCAGGCCGGCGCCGGCCTGCAGCTCTCTCCCAATGCCAGCCGCATCCTGATCGGCCTGGGCCTCGAAGCCCACCTGGCGCCACGGTTGATCGTGCCGGACGCGGTCAGCATCATGAGCGCGCGAACCGGCAAGCAAGTCGGATGCATTCCGCTCGGCGCACAGGCGACCGCGCGCTACGGCGCGCCGTACTGGATCGTGCATCGCGCGGATCTGCAATCCGCCCTGCTGGCGCGGATCGCTGAAATTCCCGATATCGAACTTCGCCTGGGCACGTCATTCGAGGACGTCACGGACGATACCGCCGGCATCACGGTTACCCAGCGCAACGCCGACGCCCGACGGCAGGACACTGCGCTGGCGCTGATAGGTGCCGATGGCGTCTGGTCCGCGGTGCGCCATCGCGTGTTTCCGACGTTGCAGGCCCGTTTCACCGGACGAATCGCCTGGCGCGGCACCATCGATGCGGCGCGCTTGCCCGGTGAGTTCAACCAGAGCCGCGTGCAACTCTGGCTGGGGCCGAATGCGCATCTCGTGGCCTACCCGGTGAGCGGCGGACAGCGCGTCAATGTGGTGGCGATTTCGACCGGCAGCTGGAACAGCCCGGGCTGGAACGAAGCCGCCGACGCCGCCGAAATCCAGCAGCAGTTCGGCTTCAGCCGATGGCCGCCGATGGCGCGCCTGCTGGTCGGCTATGTCGATGACTGGCGCCGCTGGGCGCTGTTTTCCGTCGACGGTGCCGACGCCTGGGCCAGCGGCAACGTTGCGCTGCTGGGCGACGCCGCCCATGCCATGCTGCCGTTCGTGGCGCAGGGCGCAGGCATGGCGATCGAGGATGCCGCGGTGCTTGCCGGTTGCCTCGCCGAGGTCACGGCGCCGGGCGGCGTACCCGCGGCGCTTGCGCAATACGGCGCACGACGCCGTGCACGCGTCCAGCGCATGCAGCGCACCGCGCAGCGCACCGGACAGATCTATCACCTGCGCGGCCCGATGGCGTTCGCGCGCGACAGCACGATCCGTTTGCTGAACGGCGAACGGCTGCGGTCGCGGCAGGACTGGATCTACGATTGGCAGCCGAACCTGGTTTAGGTGCCGCAGGCGCCTCAGTGAACGCCGGAGCGGTGGCGCTGGCCGGTGGTGTTGAGATCCTTCGCCGCGGCAGCGGGATCGGTCTTCTGCGGCGGCAAGGGCTCGCTGTCGCAGTGATTGCGCTGCCAGACCTCGTCGGCGAGACTCGCCTGGGCGCGGGCGGTCGCCAGATCGTTGCCGTAGGCAACTTCCGCCACCGTCGCACCGGCCGCTCCGGTCCTCGCCTTGTCCATCAGGCCACGCAATTCCTTGAGGCGGGCTTCGTTGGCCGTCCGCGCCGTGCGCAGCTGGGTGCAGTTGTAAAGATCGTATCGCGCGGGATCGACGAACGCGGCGGAGACGACATTGTCCGACAGGCTCGAACACCCCGTGACCGCAGCGGCGGCCAGGCAGACGGCGACAGCGCTTGCGGTTCGGCGGAGCTGGCGGAAGTTCGAACAATGACTCATGCGGCCTTCTTAGAACAAATCGGGTTGCGGTTGCGTAAAGCGCAGCCGCGTGTCGGGATTGAGGCCGCCCCGGCTCGCCGCCTGCCCGCCTGCGGAGCAATCCGAGTCGCGGTATCCCGCGCTTCTATATCGCTTTTTCGCGCCCGCCATGGCGGCCATGAGTCGCAAGAACCCTGGCGCCGGCGCCCCTCCCAGCGGGATCCGAGTCGTGAATCGAAAGTAAACGGGGGCTTTCCCCCGCTGAAAATATACTTTGGGACTCGTCGCGTGGAATCGCGCCATCTTTTTCCCATGACGAAGATCCTCGCAACCACCGTCTGGGGCCTGCATCTAGCCGTCCCGCTTGCGCTGACCGCCGCGCTGTCGTTCAACGCGCTGGTCCTTTATGCGTGGCTGTAGCCTGCTACAGCCTGCCATGAACCGAAGCGTGCCGGAGCACCCGGCACGGCCCGGGCTTTTTTCAATCTGTTTTATATAATTTTATCAGCCACTTACGCAGCGCCGCCTGACAAGGCGGTGGTGAACGGTCATTTTCGTTTGCGTTTCGCCGTCCTGGCAGCGGTCCTTGGTTTGGCTGAGACCTTCGGTTTCGATCTGGCGGCCCGGGCGAGACGTCCCATCGGCTTCGCCCCCACCAGGATCGCGGCCACCACGCACGGCTCGTTGCCGCGCACGCTCCAGGAATGGTTGGTGCCACGCTGGATCAGGACATCGCCCTGCTTCAGCAGGGTCTCTTCCTTGTCCATGATGGCGTAGATCTCGCCCTTGAGAACGATGATGTAATCGACCGTCGCCGTGGTGTGGGTCATGGGATCGCCGGAGGCGTGATCCGGCGCATGCCCGGCACCGATCGACTTGAATGCCTTGTCGGCGTTCGCCGTGTGCCGCCAGGCGGTATCCGGCGGAAACTCCACGATCCGGAAGATGGTCCCGCTCTCCGGCGGCTCCAGCTTGATCTTTCCGGCGGCCGCATCGGCCCGGCCGCTGTTGAGGGCGGGCGAGGTTTTCGTGCGCCAGAGATCGGTCAGCGCCACCCCCGGCATCGAGGCCATTTCCAGGATGTTCGGCGCCAGGCCGTCCATCAGGAGCACGGATTTTCCGTCCTTGTCGTGGCCCGTCACCACGCGTCGAATGCGATAAGGCATGAATGGTCCTCCCCGTTTGCCGGTTGCTTGAAACAGATCGTGGTTTGGCGGTCAGTCGTTGCGAACGACCCGGTTGCGCAGCACGCCGATGCCCTCGACTTCGAGCTCGACCACATCGCCGGATTTCAGGAAGCGCATGGTCTCGAGGCCGCACCCGCCGCCGACGGTGCCCGAGCCGAAGAATTCACCGGGATGGATCGTCTCGGAGCGCGAGACATGGGCGATGCAGTCCTCGAACTTCCAGGACATCTCGCCGCTGTTGCCGCGCGCCCATTCCTCGCCATTGACGCGGGCGATCATGGTCAGCCGGTAGGGATCGCCGATCTCATCGGCGGTGACCAGGCACGGCCCCATGGCATTGCCGCCGTCGAAATCCTTGCCCTTGCCGGGGCCGAGCTGGCCCGGCATCTCCCGGGTCTGCTCGTCGCGGGCGGAGAAGTCGTTGAAGATGGTGTAGCCGAAGATGTGGTCGCGCGCTTTCTCCTTGGGAATGTCCCTGCCCTTGCGCCCGACGTAGGCGCCGAACTCCAGTTCAAAATCCATCAATCGCGAATAGGACGGCCAGACCACCTCGGTCTCCGGGCCGATCACATTGAGACGGTTGGGATGATAAAAGATCGGGCGCTCGTACCAGACCGAGGGAATGGCGAGGACGCCCTTGGCCTCCATCTCGCGCATGGCCGCTTCCGGATCGGGCGTCTCCTTCGCGCGCACCACCCGCGCCTGATGGAAGGCCTGGACCAGGTGTTTTTCGAAACACAGGAAGTCGCGCATCTGCGGCGGCCGCGGAATCGGCGCGTCCAGCCTGACCGTGTCACGTTTGACCACCACGCCATTGCCGGTCTTCGCGACGTGGCCGACAAGGTCCGCGACAAGATCGAGTGCATTCTGGCCGCCCTCGGCGATCCCGAGCACGCTGCCGAGCGCAGGCGCCTCCTTGCCCCAGCGCGCGAGGTGACCGGCCTGCAGATCGACGATCGCGCGGCCGTCATCGATCAGCGCGCCGCCGCGCCGCTCGCCATTCGCAGCGGCATAAGTGACAAGTTTCATGCGACGTCTCCCTTTGTCCGGCCTCGACGAGACCGCCCTTATTGTCTCCACCGCAGCATGTGCCGCTCGACCCGCTCCAGCACGGCGTTGGTCACGTATCCGATCGCGCCCAGCACGATGATGCCGGCGAACAGATCAGCGCTGCGGAAGGAGCGCGCGGCGAGGATGATGTTGTGGCCAAGGCCTTCCGATCCGGACATCATCTCGGTCACAACGGCGAGGATCAGCGACACCGTCAGCGCCAGCCGCAGCCCGGCGAAAATATCCGGCAGCGCATTGGGCAATGCGATCTTCCAGATCATCTCAAGCCGGCCCAGCCGCAGGATGCGCGACACCTCGAACAACCGGGGCTCGACGGTCTTGAAGCCATGCACGGTACCGAGCAACGCCGGCCAGATCGAGCCGAACGCAATCACACAGATGATCATGCGTTCGTTCAGGCCCAGCATCAGCACGAACACCGGGATCACGGCGGACGCGGGCAATGGCCTGATCAGTTCGAGTGTCGGCTCCAGATATGCGCGGACCCTTGGCGACGACCCCAGGGCGGCGCCGAGTGCGACGCCGGCAACCGACGCCAGCACGAAGCCGAAGAACATCCGCCGCACTGTTTCCGTGAACGCGAACCAGAACTCCCGGGTGCCCAACTGTTCGAACAGGGTCCCAAAACTTCGATCCGGTCCGGGGAAAAACGCCTGCGGGATGATCCCGGCATTCGACGCCAGCTGCCACAGCCCGATCAGGAGCAGGAGCACGATCAGGCTTCCGGTCCATATCAGCGAGCCGCGCGCGGTCATCGTGCTGTTTCCATCCAGTTGCCGTATTTGCCGAACCAGCGCTGTTGCGCCCGCAGCAGCACAGCATTGAGCAGCCAGCCGAGAAATCCGATCCAGAACAGGAAAGCAAAGACGCGGTCCGCCCGATCGCCTTCCTGCGCCACGATCAGCCCGTAACCGAGCCCGATCGGATTGGTGGTGATCTCGACGGTGACAGCGACCACCAGGGAGATCGCGGCGGCCAGCCGCAG
>BFBZ01000020.1_pt2 | contig 14927 bp, 18 predicted proteins | sample 1888401 | NCBI WGS metagenome assembly BFBZ01 (sample SAMD00112614, study PRJDB3348) | symbiont metagenome | host: Chara braunii | reverse complement strand
TCTATTGGCATTTCGCCGACATCGCCGCCTACCGCAGCGCGATCCTCAGCCATTGGCGCGAGGTCGCGGCCGAGCAGGTGATCGCCGAGCTTGAGACGGTTCCGAAGGGCGGCAACGCACTGGCGCTGTTGCTGCGCCGGACCTTCTCGGCGCGGCTCGCACTCGAACGCGCGGTGCGCAGCTGGGCGACCGTCGATGCGGGAACGCGTGCCGCTGTGCTCGAGGTCGACCAGCGCCGGATCAGCTATATCGAGACCCTGCTCTTGCAAACCGGCTTCCCCGAAGACGTGGCGCGCGGCCGCGCCCAGATCTTCTATTGGGCGTTCATCGGCTACGCGCTGTCCGAGCAGGCGCTGCCGAAGGCGCGGCAGCAGGCCGCAATCGACGAGCTGCTTCGCATGACCAAGCGCTGACAGCCGGTTGTTGACTGTGCTACACGGTGGCTGGTTTGTTCTGACGCGTTTTCTTGACGCGAACCGGTATCCACTTCGCTCGAAAACGCTCCCGCCGGAGACCGCAATGAATTCCACGACCGATCATCTCGAGAGCACCGCCGATCCGAAGCTGCTCGAAATCCTGGTGTGCCCGATCACCAAGGGACCGCTGGAATTCGACGCTGCGCGGCAGGAACTGATCTCGCGGTCCGCGAAGCTCGCCTATCCGATCCGCGACGGCATCCCGATCATGCTGCCGGAAGAGGCGCGCAAGATCGACTAGGGCGCGTTCCGAAAAACTGTGAAACAGTTTTCCCCACGACAAACGCGAAACGTTCGACCATGCTTCGGTAAGGGGACCACATGCGCGCCGTCGTCACTTGGCTGCTGCTGCTCGTTTCGCTGGCGAGCGCGTCGGCCGACGAGAGCAAACTGCGCATCGGCCCGATCGACGCGGTGCTGACGGTCCCGCCCGACGTCACCAAGCCTCCGGTGGCGCTGCTGATCGCCGGCTCCGGCTCGACCGACCATGACGGCAACGGGCCGCAGCTCAAGCCGGCGACGCTGAAGAAACTCTCCGAGCAACTGGTTGCGCGCGGCATCGCAACGCTGCGCTACGACAAGCGCGGCGCCGGTGAATGGAAGAAGGAGTTCGGCCGTCCCGAGGACTTCCGCTTCAAGGACTTTGTCGGCGACGCGGCGTCGCTGATCGACTATCTGCGCGGCAGCGGCAGGTTCTCCCGTGTCGCGGTGGTCGGACACAGCGAGGGCGGTTTGGTCGCGATCCTCGCGGCGCAGCGCGTGCCGGTCGACCGGCTGGTGCTGCTCGCAACGGCGGCGCGCAAGCAGGGCGACGTGTTGAAGGCGCAGCTCGAGAAGCAGCTGCCGCCCGACAAATTCGCGCCGATCGGCAAGGCCATCGATGACATCATGGCCGGGCAGATCGTCGACCCGCCGCCGGCGGGGCTCGCGATCGCGCCTGCGATGCAGCCCGCAATGGCATCCGGCTTCAACGAGGATCCGATCGATCCGATGAAGAAAATCACCGGACCGACGCTGATCATCGCCGGCGGCCGCGATCACCAGCTGCCGCGGCTCGATTTCCTCGCGCTCACCACCGCCGACGTCGCGGCCAAATCGCTTTGGCTGCCGGACATGAACCATTTGCTGGTCGACGTCACCGACCAGGCCGACGACATGGCGAGCTACAATCAGCCGGAACGACCGCTCGACCCGGACATGATCGACGCGGTGGCGGAGTTCGTCACGGCGCAACGCCCCTGATTCCGGACCCGTAGCCCTACAACGCCTCGCCCTTCAACAGCCGCGGCACTTCGCCCGACAGTCCCGCCGCCTGGCGGATGAACATGCCCTTCAGCGGCGGCGCCCGATCGACCAGGCCGAGGCCGATATCGCGCACGGTACGGAGCAATGTCGATTCGTTGGAGAACAGGACGTTCAGCGCGTTGGTGGCAACGCCCATCGCCATCGTGTCGAAGCGGCGCCAACGCTGGTAGCGCTCGAGCACGTCGGCCTGTCCGAGATCCATGCCGAGCCGCGCCGCGTCGACCACGACCTCCGCAAGCGCCGCAACATCCTTCAGGCCCATGTTGAGCCCCTGCCCTGCGATCGGATGGATCACATGGGCGGCGTCACCGATCAATGCCAGCCGTTCGGCGATGAAGGAACGCGCGACGAAATAGCCGAGCGGAAACGCGCGCGGCTTGTCGAGCGACTTGATCTCGCCGAGATGCAGGCCGAAGCGCTGCTCGAGCTCGGCGTGGAAATCCTCCTCGCTCAATGCCGTGATGCGCGCGGCGTCCTTGCGCGTCTCGGTCCACACCAGCGACGAACGGTTGCCGGTCAGCGGCAGGATCGCGAACGGACCCGCGGGCAGGAAATGCTCCTCGGCGCGGCCATGATGTTCGCGCTCATGCCCGACCGTGACCACGATGCCGGATTGATCATAGTCCCAACCGTGGGTGGCGATCCCGGCCCGTTCGCGCAGCTTCGAGCGCGCGCCGTCGGCGGCGACCAGCAGGCTAGCATCGATCACGCTGCCATCGGCAAGCGTCACGCTGACACCGTCGGGACGCGATTCGAAGCTCGACACCGGGGTGGCGCGCAGCTCGACGCCCTCGGCTTCGGCCCGCGCTGCCAGCGCATCGATCAGATAGCGGTTCTCGACCATGTGGGCGAACGGCTCGCCGGGCTCGACATTGCCGGCGAAGGTCAGGAACACCGGGCGCGTGGCGTCCTCCAGCTTGGAATCGGTCACCACCATCTCGGTGATCGGCTGCGCGGTCGGCGCCACCTGGCCCCAGACGCCGAGCGTCTCGAACAGCCGCCGGCAGGCCGCCACGATCGCGGTCGCGCGCGGATCGCGGCTCGGACGCTGGCTCAGCGCCGGATCGGCCACGATCACCGGAACGTCCGGCCCGAGCCCCTGGCGCAATGCCACAGCCAGCGCCAGACCGGCGAATGCCCCCCCGCAGATGACAATACTTCGCTGTGCCGGCATGCCTTTTCCCTACGCGCCTCACGCCATCAGACTGTGCTTGCTACCTGATATTAGCTGGGCGAAACAGGGGGCAGAAACAAGGCCATAATTCAACGGTCGTCATTCCGGGGCACGCGCAGCGTGAGCCCGGAATCCATCAAGCCGCATATTTCGTGGATGAATGGATTCCGGGCTCTCGCTGCGCGAGCCCCGGAATGACGAAAGAGAGCACCCCCATGTCCAAGAGCCTGATCGACCTGCTGTCCATCCTCGATCTCGAGCAGCTCGAGGTGAATTTGTTCCGCGGCAACAGCCCGAAGACGAGCTGGCAGCGCGTGTTTGGCGGCCAGGTGATCGGCCAGGCGATGGTCGCGGCCTGCCGCACCGTCGAGGGCCGGCTGCCGCACTCGATCCATTGCTATTTCATCCTGCCCGGCGACCCGCAGATCCCGATCATCTACGAGGTCGAGCGGCTGCGCGACGGCAAGAGCTACACCACCCGCCGCGTCACCGCGATCCAGCACGGCAACGCGATCTTCTCCATCATGGTTTCGTTCCATTCCGATGAAGAGAGCAACTTCAATCACCAGGAGAAGATGCCCGACGTGCCGCCGCCGGAGAAGCTGACCGCGGAGGAAGTCTCGAAGCAGCCGATGTTCAAGGAGATGCCGGAGTTCATTCGCCGCTACTACGAGAGCGACCGGCCGATCGAATTGCGTCCGGTCGAGCTCGGCCGCTATTTCGGCCAGAAGATCGATGACGGCCGCATCCATGTCTGGATCCGCACCGCGGCGAAACTGCCGGACGATCCGGCGCTGCATCTGTGCGCGCTGGCCTATGCGTCGGATTTCTCGCTGCTCGATGCGGTGATGGCGCGCTACGGCCGCACGCTGTTCGATCGCCGCATGATGCCAGCGAGCCTCGACCACGCGATGTGGTTTCACCGCCCGTTCCGCGCCGACGAATGGCTGCTCTATTCGCAGGATTCGCCGAGCGCGCAGTCGGGCCGCGGCCTGACCCGCGGCCTGATCTTCAAGCCCGACGGCACGCTGGTGGCATCCGTCGCGCAAGAAGGTTCGGTGCGCGAACGCAAGTAGCTCGTTAGCTACCTGCGTAGGCGCTGCGCTCGGTCAGCGCGAACTGCGAGACGAACCAGTTGCCGTACCAGCGCAGCACCCACGGGATCGGGATCAGGAACGCGCAGGCGATCGAGGTCACGATCGTCCGCCACAGCACCTCGAGTCCGGACGCATTGAAGGAGACCTCGCGGCGGGTGCCTTCGATATTGCTGCAGATCCAGCGCATCCAGGCGGTCAGCACCCAGGCCCAGCCGACGATGGTGATCGCCGCGATCACCATCAGGACGTACCAGCCGACATAGACCAGCGGGCTGCCCTTGAACGAGATCGGCAGCTCCTGGCCGTTGGAGCTGAGGCGGCCGATGATCCAGCGCACGATCATCCAGCTCAGGAAGCCTTGCAGCAGCAGCGAGAGCAGCGTGACGATGTTGCTGTTGGCGGCTCCGGCATAGGTCAGGAGACCAAGCACGATGAAGGCGTACCAGATGTCGAGCGGCTGGCCGGTGAAGCCGAGGTTGGGCCGGCCGGGCACGCGGATGTACGGGATGGCCCAGCGATACAGGCCGGTGGCGGTCCACGGCGCCGGGATGACGAGGATCTGGCCGATGAACATCAGCAGGCTGCGTCCGAACAGGCCCCAGATCGGGAAATCGGCCGACAGCGCCCCGCCGCTATAGCTTCCGGATGCCACCACCGGCGGCGGCCCGCCGGCCTGCGGGAACGCCGGCGGCGCGCCCGCGCTCGGAACCAGGCCCGGAATCTCGCCGGCCTTCTGCCAGCCGGCCATGCCCTCGGTCCACACCAGGGTATCCGCACCCACCATGCCACGGGTGATCAGGTCGCGGAGCTGAGCTTCCGGCAGGGGGCCCTTCTGCTGGCCGTCGGATGCATAAAACCAGTTTCGGTTCGACATTTTCTTGTTTCCTCGGGGCGCGGGTGCACGCGCTGTGGCGAGAACGGGCCAGCAGGACCGCTGGCCGGGGCGGGAAAGAGCCATATTCTGGCCGACGGTTGTCGTCCCGTACAGTGACGGAGTTCATGCGCCGCGCACGTTTTCCCCTTCAACCTGCAACTTTTTTATGCCATTTGCCCAGAAAGCTGCCAGATTTGGCGGACGCGAAAACGCTGGCTCCAGATGGCAAATTGCCGCGTCTGGGGGTGGCGGGTGCCGTTCCGGGGACGGGCGCACACGGAAAACCTCAAGGGAATGAAGGCCTGAACCATGAAACTCGTCGTCGCGATCATCAAACCGTTCAAGCTCGATGAGGTACGCCAGGCGCTGACTGCGATCGGCGTCCACGGCATGACGGTGACCGAGGTGAAGGGCTATGGCCGCCAGAAGGGCCACACCGAGATCTATCGCGGTGCCGAATATGTCGTGAACTTCCTGCCCAAGCTCAGGATCGAAATCGCGGTCGATTCCAACCTCGCCGACCAGGCGGTCAGCGTCATCACCCAGCACGCCCGCACCGGCCAGATCGGCGACGGCAAGATCTTCGTGACGCCGATCGACCACGCCCTGCGCATCCGCACCGGCGAGACCGACAACGACGCGCTCTGAGTCTATCAAAACGCCGCCGGCAACGACGCCGGTGCGCGGCAAAAATCCGCACCAAAAACTGCGACACGCCGGGGAATGATGATGGGGGCACGGGCTCTTCGTGCAGCGATATCAGCTGCGCCGATCACTGCTGCAATGCTGTTCGCGCAGGCGATGCCGGCTTTCGCGCAGGACTCCGCGGCCAATTCAGCCGCCAACCCCGGCATCAACGCCGCAGACACCGCCTGGATGATCGTCGCCACCGCGCTGGTGCTGATGATGACGATCCCGGGGCTCGCGCTGTTCTACTCCGGCATGGTGCGCAAGAAGAACGTGCTGGCGACGATGGCGCAGAGCCTCACCGCGGTCGCGCTGATCTCGATCCTCTGGGTCACCTTCGGCTACTCGCTGACCTTCGTCGGCAACGGTCCATGGCTCGGCTCGCTCGACAGCTGGTTCCTGGTCGGCATCACCATGGACAGCGTCAATCCGGCGGCAAAGACCATCCCGGAAGCGCTGTTCATGCTGTACCAGATGACGTTTGCGATCATCACGGTGGCGCTGGTCGCAGGCTCGGTCGCCGACCGCATGCGATTCTCGGCCTATGTGCTGTTCTCGATCGGCTGGTTCATCTTCGCCTATGTGCCGCTGGCGCATTGGGTGTGGGGCGGCGGCTTCCTTGCTTCCGCGGGCGTGCTGGATTTCGCCGGTGGCCTCGTCGTGCATCTGTCTGCCGGCATCAGCGGCCTGGTCGCCGCCAAGGTGATGGGCAACCGGCACGGCTATGGCCATGACAATCTGTCGCCGTTCGATCTGTCGCTCGCGGTGGTCGGCACCGGCCTGCTCTGGGTCGGCTGGTTCGGCTTCAACGGCGGCTCGGCGCTGGCAGCCAATTCGCGCGCCGTGTTTGCAATCACCGCCACGCATCTTGCGGCCTGCGCCGGCGCGCTGACCTGGGGCGCGATCGAATGGGCGACACGCCGCAAGCCATCGGTGCTCGGCATGATCTCGGGTGCCGTCGCGGGGCTCGGCACCATCACTCCGGCATCCGGTTTCGTGGCGCCGTGGCATGGCATCATCATCGGCATCATCGCCGGCCTGGTCTGCTTCTGGGCCTGTACCTGGCTGAAGCATCGCTTCCGCTATGACGACTCGCTCGACGTGTTCGGCGTGCACGGCATCGGCGGCCTGACCGGCACGCTGCTCGCGGGCATTTTCGCAGTCTCCGCGATCGGCGGCACCTCCGGCCTGCTCGAGGGCAATCCGAAGCAGCTGCTGATCCAGCTCTACGGCGTCGTGGCCACGCTGGTCTGGTGCGGCGGCGTCACCTTCGTGCTGCTCAAGCTGGTCTCGGCCTTCGTGCCGCTGCGGGTCTCGACGCAGCAGGAGCTGGAAGGTCTTGACATCTCTCAGCACGGCGAGGCGCTGCAGTAACCATCGCCGCGACGGCGAATTCGTAAAACAACCCCATGCAAAGCACCCGCATGGCGTGAAGTCAGTTCGCGCTTGCGCAACACATAAGTGTATGCTTATGTGTCGCCATGATCGAAGCCGACATCTTCAAGGCACTGGCCGACCCGACCCGCCGCAAGGTGTTTGAAAAGCTCGCGGGCGGCAGCCTGAACGCCAGCGCGCTGCGCGATGGCCTTGAGATCAGCCAGCCGGCGATGTCGCAGCATCTCGCGGTGCTGCGCGCGGCCGGCCTCGTGCGTGAGCAACGGCAGGGCCGCTTCGTGAATTACGAGGTCGACCCGGACGGCATTGCCAGCATCGGCAGCTGGCTCGCCCGCTACCGCGCCTACTGGCCGAAGCGCATCGAAGCGCTCTCCGACCTGCTGAAGGACATGGATCAATGAGCGATGCAGTCGAGCCTGACGCGGACCAAGCTCTGGTGCAAGCCCTCGTGCTCGAATACGAGCTCGACGCTCCGCCCGAGAAGGTATGGCGCGCCGTCACCATTCCGGCGCTGCGCGAACGCTGGCTGCCGGATGCCGATCTCGCCGGCGCCGAGCCGGAAACGACGATCACGGGCGAAGAGGTTCGTTACCGGCTCCGCGAGTCCGAGCCGCCGTTTCGCGAAAGCCGCGTCACCTTCCGGATCGAACCGAACGAGGCCGGCGGCACCCGCTTTCGCATCATCCAGCAAACCTGCGACGAGCGAGCACAACGGCCACAGGCGGCCAACAGCAACGGCCGCTGCCTGATGCGCGCGGCCTGATCCCAGACTTCACCCGCTGAGACGTCATCACCTGCAGACATGGAGGTCGCCGATGCGCGACATGATGCAACTCGTCCCGATGGTCGTTGAACAATCCACCCGCGGCGAACGCTCGTTCGACATCTATTCCAGGCTGTTGCGCGAGCGGATCATCTTCCTGAACGGCGAGGTCAACGACGCCATGTCCGGGCTGGTCTGCGCGCAATTGCTGTTCCTGGAGGCCGACAATCCGAACAAGCCGATCAATCTCTACATCAACTCCTATGGCGGCGTGATCACCAGCGGACTTGCGATGTACGACACCATGCAGTTCATCAAGGCGCCGGTGCACACGCTGTGCATGGGCACCGCGCGGTCGATGGGCTCGTTCCTGCTGATGGCCGGCGAACCCGGCCACCGCGCCGCGCTTCCGAACGCCAGCCTCCATGTCCACCAGCCGCTCGGCGGCTTCCAAGGCCAGGCCACCGACATCCTGATCCACGCCACCGAGATCCAGGAGACCAAGCGGCGCATCATCCGGCTCTATGCCCAGCACTGCGGGCGTTCCGAAGCCGATGTGGAGCGGACGCTGGACCGCGATCACTTCATGTCCGCCCAGCAGGCGCTGGAATGGGGGCTGATCGACAAGGTGTTTGCGGCACGCGATGCCGCCTAATGGCCCAGCATAACCCCATCTAAATACCTACTGCTGCTCCCCTGCTGAGCAGAATTGTGTCCGGACCCTGGCTTGCCCACGAATTGAGCCAGTCTGATTAGATTTTAGGCGCGGCGGAATAGCGCAGGGCTGCCCGCCTCCCGCAATGCGGGAAAATATTCGGATTCATAATCCATTAGCGAACTCCGGCCGGTTGGCACGGCATTTGATTCTAAGGGTCCCGGCTGTGCCCGCGTAGTGGAAGTCCTCCGCGTGGTGAACCTCAGTCGAAACTCCCGGCGTTCGTTCGCGCCGGGCCCAAGCGGGGATAGGACTCATGAAAATTGTTATGGCGATCATTAAGCCATTCAAGCTGGAAGAGGTCCGTGACGCCCTGACCGCCATTGGCGTTCACGGTCTCACGGTGACGGAAGTCAAGGGRTACGGCCGTCAGAAGGGCCACACGGAAATCTATCGCGGCGCCGAATATGCGGTGAGCTTCCTGCCCAAGATCAAGATCGAAGTCGCAGTCAACTCCGATCAGGTCGACAAGACCATCGACGCCATCACCTCCGCCGCCAAGACCGGACAGATCGGCGACGGCAAGATCTTCGTCATCAGCCTCGAGCACGCCGTGCGCATCCGCACCGGCGAAGCTGACGCTGCGGCCCTCTGATTTCGCGCTCAAACCTTTAAGACCTCAGGAGTGAAATAACATGACGTTCAAGCGTCCCTATGGCGCGGGACTGGCGGCCCTTGCAGTCGGCCTGTTCGCCGCGACCGCCGCCTACGCCGAGCCAACCGTCAACAAGGGCGACAACGCCTGGATGCTGACYTCGACGGTGCTGGTGCTGTTGATGACCATCCCCGGCCTCGCGCTGTTCTATGGCGGCCTGGTCCGCTCCAAGAACATGCTCTCGGTGCTGGCGCAGGTGTTCTACACGGTCTGCCTCGTCACCGTGCTCTGGGCYCTCTACGGCTACAGCCTCGCCTTCACCGGCGGCTCCGACTTCATCGGCGGCTTCTCCAAGGCCTTCCTGATGGGCGTCACSCCGGAYTCGAAGGCSGCGACCTTCTCGGTCGACGCCAACATCTCCGAGCTCATCTATATGTGCTTCCAGATGACCTTCGCGGCGATCACGCCGGCCCTCATCGTCGGCGCCTTCGCCGAGCGSATGAAGTTCGCGGCGATCGCGCTGTTCATCCCGCTCTGGGTGACGCTGATCTAYTTCCCGATCGCRCACATGGTCTGGTACTGGCCGGGCCCGGACGCGATCCAGGATGCCGCCAAGGCGCTCGCCGCCGCGGCTGACGGTGCGGCCAAGACCGCAGCGCAGGCCAAGCTCGACGAGATCAACGCCGACGCCGGCTGGATCTTCAAGAAGGGCGCCATCGACTTCGCCGGCGGCACCGTCGTGCACATCAACGCCGGCATCGCCGGCCTGGTCGGCGCGCTSYTGATCGGCAAGCGCACCGGCTACGGCAAGGAGCTGATGGCTCCGCACTCGCTGACCATGACCATGATCGGCGCCTCGCTGCTCTGGGTCGGCTGGTTCGGCTTCAACGCCGGCTCCAACCTCGAAGCCAATGGCGGCGCTGCGCTCGCCATGACCAACTCCTTCGTGGCCACCGCCGCGGCGGCGCTGTCGTGGATGTTCGCGGAGTGGATCATCAAGGGCCATCCCTCGCTGCTCGGCGCGCTCTCGGGCGCGGTCGCGGGCCTCGTCGCGGTGACGCCGGCGGCCGGCTTCGCCGGTCCGATGGGCGCCATCGTGCTCGGCCTCGTGGTTGGCGTGGTCTGCCTGTTCTTCTGCACCGTGGTGAAGAACGCGCTCGGCTATGACGACTCGCTCGACGTGTTCGGCGTCCACTGCGTCGGCGGCATCGTCGGCGCGCTCGGCACCGGCATCCTGGTCAACCCGGCKCTCGGYGGTGCKGGCATCATCGACTACACCGCGATCCCGCCGAAGGTCGCCGATTACGACTTCGCTGCGCAGATGATCTCGCAGTGCTGGGGCGTCGGCACCACGCTGGTGTGGTCCGGCATCGGCTCGGCGATCCTCTACAAGGTCGTCGACGTGATCGTCGGCCTGCGCGCCAATGTCGAGACCGAGCGTGAGGGTCTCGACATCACCGAGCACACCGAGCGCGCCTACAACATGTAAAATTGACGGTCCGCGAGGGCCGTTGATTTGAGGGTTCTCCCGGGGCGCGACCTCCCCAAGCGGTCGTTCCCAGAACTACGGTCCGGGCACATACCCGGCAATGTCCGGGCCGTTGAGGGGCTCCAGCGCAAGTTGGAGCCCCTTTCTTTTTTCCCCGGCTTGAGAAAATAATGTCGGAATTACCTGTCATCGTGGAATGATGGGCTACAAAGACCGAAACCGACAACAGAACGGGAGGACGTCATGAAGGTGCAAGGCAAATGCTATTGCGGCAACGTGCGCTATGAGGCCGAGGGCGARCCGATGATGGCGGCGCAATGCCTGTGCCGCGAATGCCAGTACATCACCGGCGGCGGACCGAACATGTTCATGGCAATGCCGACCACCGGCTTCAAATACACCGCGAGCGAGCCCAAGCAGTTCACGCGCAAGGATCTCGAACGCGCCGTGACCCGCGAATTCTGCCCGGAATGCGGCACCCATCTGGTGACCAAGGTGCCCGGCCTGCCTGCCACGATCCTCAAGGTCGGCACCTTCGACGACCCCAGCGTGTTCACCCCGCAGATGACGATCTATACCTGCGACAAGCAGCTGTTCCACCACGTGCCCGAGGGCAAGCCGTCGTTCGAGAAACTGCCGGCGCGGTAGCACGCCAGCCAGGAGCCCATACGACGAAAGGTTATCCCGGTAACTTCCGGGATCGCCATTTCCGTACGCCGCGACGCGCCAGCCACCAGATCAATGCGATGACCGGCAGCCATGGCACGATGGCGACGGTTGTCGTGATCAACGCGGCAACCGAGGCGACAGCCGTCTCGCCGATCGCCCTGACAGCCTGGTGGATCGGAGTAAGGTCGGCTCCGCCAAGCACGCTCGCGGCGCCCAGATAGGTAATCTCGACGCGCACCATGTCGGTGCGCAGGCGCAGACTGTCTCGTTGTGCCGTAATCGCCTCGACATCGGCCTGTGCCTGGGCGAGTTCTTTCTCGATCGCGACGAGATCGGCTGCCGATTTCGGCGATGGGTCGCGCAACATCGCCATCAGTCGGTCACGCAGCGTGGTCTTTGCCGCGAGCCGCCGTTCGTCGTCGAGGATGGGCACGGCAAGGTCTTCGGACGATTGCGCGCGCATGGTGATTTGTGCCGGCGGCGCGGCCAGCACGGCCGCGAACGCGTCGAATGATTCAGGTTTGATGCGAACCGAGGCGTGAGCGTGGATACGCCCCTCATTTGAATTATCGATCGAAGTCGCCACAATCGAACAGCCGAGCTTCGCGCATTCCGCCATATGCTTACGTTGGAGCGCCTCGATCTCCGCGCTGGGAACGCGGAGCGTCAGGCGGTGCGTGATCGCCAGGTAACGATCAGCCGTCGCGTGACCGCCCTGCGCCGCCGCACCGGGCATGGCAATGTCGGCAAACGTGTTGGTAACGCCCGCGCCATATTGCTTCGGCCCACACGCACTCAGCAGCGGTAACAACAGCGCTACCACGCATGCCGCCTGACAGGCTTTTCTCATCATTCGCGTTCTTCCGCCGATTTCTGTCGCGATGCTCCAATGTGTGGAACATTGCGGCAGGGCAGTGGCGCTTCCCGATACAAAATCGCTGGTGAGCTGGTGTGTCCGAATACTGGCGCACCTCTCGGTCGCTCAGACGTACATACCTGCTTGGATGATCACGCAGCATCCCGCGCATGTTCGACCCGGTCGCGGCCATGGCGCTTGGCCATGTAGAGCGCCTGGTCCGCGGTGCGCATCAGGCCGCCGAGATCGAAACCGCTCTCCTTGATGGTGAAGCCGATGCTGATCGTCACCGGCAGCTGGGTGATGCCGTCGAGGATGGTTCTTGCAGCGCAATCGCGGCGGATTTGTTCGGCGCCATGTGCGGCCTGCTCGTGGCTCAGGCCGGTCAGCACCGCCGCGAATTCCTCGCCGCCGTAGCGGGCGACCAGCGCGCCGTGCCCGACCGCGAACTGGCGCAGCACGTCRGCGATCTCGACCAGCACCTTGTCGCCGATCTCGTGTCCGTAGCGGTCGTTGATCGACTTGAAATGATCGATGTCGCACATCAGCACCGCCGCCGACGCACTGTCGGCCTCGGCGCGTTCGAGCGCAGCGGCCGCCTCGGCGTCGAAGCCGCGCCGGTTCAACAGGCCGGTCAGCTGGTCGGTCTGCGACATCAAGGCGAGCTCGCGGCGGGTCTGCGCGAGCTCCAGCATCAACATGCCGGCGCGCCAGGACATCGCGCCACTGAGCGCGATCGAGATGAAGACCCCGGCGGTGAGCCCGAACAGCTGCATCTGGCCAACCGTGATCGGCGCCGCGAGATTGCGGCCGAACACCAGCATGCCCATCGTGAACGACATCACCGCGGTCGTGAGCGCGGCGATCGCCATCACCTTGCCGGTGCGACGCAGGACATCGGCACGAGTCTCGATCTTGATGGCCATCTCAGTCTGCGCACGCCCCGGTGATCCCTGGAATCCTTGATCCCGGCGGTGTTGCCAATTGCTGAAGGAACCGAGGCAGCGGGCGCTGGCGTTAATGGCCGGTAAAGCCGATCGCTCAAATGCGCGGCGATCGCGGTCAGTCGATCAGGACTTCCTCGTCCGGAAGCACGGCGGGCGCGCCATCGCGCAAATATCGCTCGAGAATTCCGGCGAGCGACAACGGCGTGAGGCGCTCCCGCGCGCTCGACAGATCGGCGATCGGCCACCAGCGGAAGCGGTCGAGCACCGCCGCCTCGACTTGGTCGGCCATGACCGGCTCGAATCGGTCGGCACGGACGATGCGGTATTCCTCTTTCTGGGAGATCCGCCGTCCGCCCCAGTTGAAGGTGTGATGGCGCCGCCAGACGAGAGGGCCAGGCGTGAAGGCGGTCAGCCCCACTTCCTCGGCCAATTCGCGCTGCAACGTCGCCTCCGGCGTCTCGTCGCCCTCGCTGCCGCCGCCGGGCGCGATCCAGAAGCAGTCGCCGCCATGGGGCGGACGAATCCGCATCAGCAGCACCTCGCGCGCGCTGGTGATGATGAGCGCCCTGACGGCGCGGCGGTGGATCGTGTCCAGGAACAATTTCAGTGCAATCTCGATGCGGTCTTGTTCGGCCAGCGCTGATATCACGGGGCGTCCGATCGTGCCGCGCCGCCGATGGTTAATCGCGTCTTAACCTCGCCCTATCTATGGTGACTTGATCGGTTTACGGTCGGCGCCCCCTCAACCCCGACCGCAGTGAAAGTGCTGGCATTTCAACCATGGCAATGACCGCCTCATCCGGCATGGCGCAGGGCGCCGGCGATGTCGCATCCGCCGGCCAGGCCGAGCGTTCCCCATTCGTGCGGACCACCGAGCTGCTGGCGCCGTACCAGCCGGCTAAGCCATTGATTACGCTGTCCGTCGGCGAGCCGCAGCACCCGGTGCCTGACTTCGTCGGGCCGGTGCTGTCGAAATACACCGCCGAGTTCGGCCGCTACCCGATGGCCAAGGGCATCGAGCCGTTTCGCCGCGCCGTCGCGACCTGGCTGGGAAGCCGGTTCCAATTGCCGCGCCCGGTCGATCCGGAGAGCGAGGTGATGGTGCTGAACGGCAGCCGCGAGGGGCTGTTCTTCGCCGCGATCACTGCGGCCCGTTACGTCGCGCCGCGCAAGGGCCGGCCGGCGATCCTGATGCCGAATCCGTTCTACCCCGCCTATGGCGCCGGCGCCCGCGCGGCCGGCTGCGAGCAGATCTATCTGCCGACCACGCTGAGCAACGGCTTCCTGCCCGATCTTGATTCGATCGACGAGGCGACGCTGGCGCGCACCGTGGCGTTCTTCCTGGCCTCGCCCGCCAATCCGCAAGGCTCGGTCGCCTCGCGCGCCTACTTCACGCGGCTGAAAGAGCTCGCCGATCGCCATGGCTTCATGATCCTGAGCGACGAGTGCTACTCGGAGATCTACACCCGCGAAGCGCCGGGCAGCATGCTCGAATGCGCCGGACCCGACTTCAGCAATGTGGTCGCGTTCCAATCGCTGTCGAAGCGCTCGAACCTGCCCGGGCTTCGGTCCGGCTTTTGTGCTGGCGATGAGACTTTCCTCGAGGCCTACGGCGAGGTGCGGAACATGTGCGCTCCGACCGTGCCGCTGCCGGTACAACATGCGTCGGCCGCCATCTGGCGCGACGAGGCTCATGTTGAGGCTTCTCGAAACGCCTATCGCGAGAAATTTCTTATTGCCGACAATGTGTTAGGTGACCTTTACGGTTACAAGCGGCCCGCCGGCGGCTTCTGCGTCTGGCTCGACGTCTCCGATCGCGGTGGCGACGAGGCGACGACGGTGAGGCTGTATCGCGACGCCGGCGTTCGCGTGATTCCCGGCAGCT
>BFBZ01000011.1_pt26 | contig 14931 bp, 16 predicted proteins | sample 1888401 | NCBI WGS metagenome assembly BFBZ01 (sample SAMD00112614, study PRJDB3348) | symbiont metagenome | host: Chara braunii | reverse complement strand
TTCATGCACCGGCCCGCCGGGACCACGGCGTGGGTGTCGCTCGACGCCGACGACGGCGACCCGCGGCGCCTCTGGGCGCACGTCTGCGCCGCCCTCGGGGTCGACGGGCCGCTCCCGGAGGACCCCGCCCACGCGCCGACCGCCTCGGCCGTGCTGGTTGCGCGCGCCGTGGACGAGGCCGCCGCCCACGACGGCGACCGCGTGCTGGTGCTCGACGACTACCACCAGGTCGCGAACGCCGCCTGTCACGACCGCATCCGGTTCCTGATCGAGCACCTCCCGGCGCGGCTGCGCGTGGTGATCGCCACCCGCCGGGACCCGCCGCTCCCGCTGTCGCGGATGCGCGCGTGCGGAGACCTCGGCGAGCTCCGCGCCCGCGATCTGCGGATGGAGCCGGAGGAGTCGCGGCGGCTGCTCGAGGGGCACGGCGTGTCGCTGGAGCCGCCGGACGTCCAGCGGCTGCACGAGAAGACCGAGGGATGGGTCGCCGGCCTCTACCTGGCGGTGCTCTCCCTGCAGGGGCGGGACGACCCGAGCGCCTTCGTGGACGCCTTCGCCGGGTCGCACCGGCACGTGGTCGACTACCTCGCCTCCGAGGTCCTGGAGGTCGAGGACGCGGCGACCACGGACTTCATGCTGCGCAGCTCGGTCCTGGACCGGATGTCCGGGCCGGCGTGCGACGCCGTCCTCGGGGGCTCGGGCTCCGCGGCGGTGCTCCGCGCGCTGGAGCGGCGGAACCAGCTCGTGCGGGCCCTCGACGACGACCTCACGTGGTTCCGCTACCACCCGCTGCTGCACGACGTGCTGCGCTTCATGCTGGCCGAGACGCGGCCGGACGAAGTGGCCGGCCTGCAGCTGCGCGCCAGCGCCTGGTGGGAGGAGCAGGGCGACGCGGAGCGCGCCGTGGACCACAGCCTGGCCGCCCGCGACGCGGGCCGGGCCGCCCGCCTGGTCGGGGCCCACTGGCGCGAAGTGGCCGGGACGCGCGGCGCGGCGCCCGTGCTGGACCGCTGGATGGCGCGCCTGCCGCAGGGGATGGTGCTCGGCGACCCGAGCCTGTGCCTCAGCCGCGCGGTGCTGGAGGAGGCCCGGGGCGCGCGGCGGGAGGTCGTGGAGCGGTGGCTGCAGGCCGCCGAGCAGACCGCCGAGGACGCGCCGCGGGCCTCCCCCCTCCCCTTCGGGACCGGCTCGGTGCTGCTCGAGTCCGCCCTCGTCCGCGCCGCGGCCGACGGCCAGGACGTCGCCCGCCGGCTCAGCAGCGCCACGCGGGCGCGGCGCCTGGCCGACGCGGCGGGGCCGTTCGCGCGCACGCTCTCGGGCACGCACCTGGCGTACGCCCAGTGGCAGGCGGGCCGCCACGCCGACGCCCTCGCGACGGCGCAGGCGGCCATCGAGGAGGACTGCGCGCGGGCCCTCCCGCTCCTGTGCGCAGTCCAGCACGCGATCGCCTCGCTCGCGATGGCCGCGCTCGGGGACGACGCCGGCGCCGACGAGGAGGCCCGCGCCGCCTTCGCCCGGATGCGGGCCCACGGCCACGACGCGACGCCGCAGGCGACGGTGGTCTGGCTGGCCCACGGCACGGCGTGCGCCCGCAGGGGCAGCGCCGACGCCGCCGTCGACGCTCTGCGCACGGCCGTCGCGCTGGCCGAGGGGCCGAACCTCGCCCTGGACCGCGCGCACGCGCTGCTCGCGCTCGCCGCGGCGCTGAAGGCCCGCTCCGACGTGGGCCCGGCGGCGGAGGCCGTCCGCCGCGCACGGCGGATCGTGTCGGAGACGGCCGACCCGGGCCCGCTGCGGCGGCTCATCGCCGCGTCGCAGCGGCGCGCCGCCGAGCCGCCGTCCGAGCCGATCAGCGACGCCGAGATGCGGATCCTGCGCCTGCTGCCGACCCCGCTGAGCCTGCGCGACATGGGCGAGCAGCTGTTCCTTTCGCGGAACACCGTGAAGTCGCACACGCGGGTGCTCTACCGCAAGCTCGACGTGACCTCCCGCGAGGAGGCGGTCGCCCGCGCCCTGGAGCACGGCCTGATCTGAGCGGGAGCGTCCCTCAGTCGCGCCGCACGACGGGCGGCGGGACCCAGGCGCCGTCGACCACCGCCTGCTCCGGCCAGTAGGCGCGCAGGTACAGGGAGAACGGCCCCGCGGGCGCCGGGAGCCAGTTGGCGCGCAGTCGCTCGTCGGCCGGCGGGGCGCCGGAGGCGTGGAGGGTCAGGCCGCCGTCGTCGTCGAACGCCAGGCCCCGGTTCTTGGTCCCGAGCGAGTAGCGCTTCAACTCGTTCGGATGGAAGAAGTGGTGCTGGTTGTAGAGCGTGAGCGACCAGAACCCCTTCACCGGCGGCAGCCCGCCGGCGGGGAACGTGACCGTGTAGGCGTTCGCCCCGTCCAGGCGGTCCCCGGCCGCGTCGAGGTCCTGGTAGTAGTAGGCCGTCTCGGCCGGCGTGTTGACGAAGATGTTGGCCTTCCCCATCGCCGTCCGGGACAGGTAGTCGGTGCCGAAGGCGGCGCCGTTGCGCTGGGTGCTCCAGTTGCCCGCGACCGGGATGCCGATGTTGCGGAACTGGAACAGGTCGCTCACGAGGCCGGCGTCGGCGTCCACCGCCACGGTGCGCAGCACCTCGGCCAGGTGGGGGTCGCCGGCGGCCGCGTCCAGCAGCGACCCGACCCAGGCGTAGAGGGCCTCCTCCCCCGGCCGCGCGGGGACCTCCGCCAGGACCGTGGGCAGCTCCTCGAAGAACCGCTCCGGGACGACCCACTGGGTCTCGCGCTCCCCGGACGTCGCGTCCCCGGCGGGCAGGGTGGGCAGCTCCGACCAGTCGGTCGTCCGCATCTCGCCCGTGTGGTCGGCGAGGGGGTAGGCCATGATCTGGTCGATGATCGGCTGGATCGCCGCCCGGTCCTCCTCGGTGTCGTCCATGAAGACGCGGGGCGCGCAGGCAGCGATGCGGGTGTCGAACGTGAACGTCCCCGCGATCCCGTCGGGCACGGGCCCGTCCCAGCCGGCGGGGGCGAGCAGGTAGTGGCCCGGCGCGGTGCCGTACATCGCCCCCAGGCGGACGAAGGAGTCGGTCCGCTGGTCCACCGCCTGGTAGACCCAGAAGCGGTCTCCGAAGTCGGGGACCTGGATGACGGTTGGCCCCTGCTCGGCGTCGATGACGCCGAACCCGTAGACGACGTCCTGGTTCGGGCATGCGACGAGGCGCTCGTCGGGGGTGATGTAGTCGTGCAGCATCGCCAGGCTCCCCGGGGGCGACGCGACGACCACGCCGCCCAGAAGCCCCGGAACGGTGAACTGGGCCATGGCCACCAGACGGTTGTGCATGTTCACGAGCGGCCAGCCCCACAGGTACGCGAGGCGCCCGAGCGAGCGCACGTAGTCGTCGGTCATCCGCTGTCCGCCCAGGTCGCCCATGGTCCGGCCCTCCGTCGAGATCGTCAGCGGGCGCCATCCTCTCAGCCGGGCGCGGCATCGTCCCCACAGGACGATGCGCCGCCCCCTCCCGGCGGGGTGGACTGCACCCATGACGGACCGCCGTCCCCTCAGGAGCGCGGCCGCCGCCGTGGTGACGATCGCCGCGGTGCTGGCCGTCGCGGCGTGCGGCTCGTCGTCGTCCGACAACGCGTCCGAGTCGCCGGCGACGCCGACGACGACGCCGATGGCGGCCTCCGACGCCGCGCCGGCGCTCCGGATGACCGGCCAGGGCCTCCGCGGCGACCCGCCGAACATGTACTTCGCGCGCATCACGTCCCAGCTCAACATGTCGCTCGACGAGGACGGCAACACCGTCTGGTCGGTCACGCGCGGCGTCCCCGTCCGGTTCAGTCACGACCGCGCCGAGTGCCGGTACCCGGCCATCGACGAGGCGGAGTTCACGTCGATCGCCGGCCAGGTGCTCTGGTCCGCGACCCCGCCCCGCGACTTCCCGGACAACGGGACGTGGGGCTTCCTCGGCACGCGGGCCGACGCCGACGCCGGGACCCTCAAGGCCACCAGCTACACCTACGACTCGGACGGGCGGGTGACCCTCACCCTCGACGTGCAGGACCGCCCGGTCTACGCGCAGGCCCCCCGCGGCCCGTTCCAGATCGTCTACGGCCGCTACTCGGTCGCCACCGTCGCGAACGCGGAGAGCCTGCCGGCCTGCTCCTGAGGGCCCGCCCCTGCCCGGCCCGAGAACGAACGAAGCCCCCGATTCCGGGGGCTTCTCAGGAGCGGATGATGGGACTCGAACCCACGACCTTCTGCATGGCAAGCAGACGCTCTAGCCAACTGAGCTACATCCGCGAGGTCGCGGGAGTGTACCACCCGTCGTTCACGGGCTCGGGGTGATCGCGTCCTCGGGCGGGACGGCGAGACCGGGCCCCACGAGGTCGCGCAGATCCGTGCTGACGAGCGCCCTCGTCGCGATCAACTGCCCAGCGGATTGAGAGGCTCGCCGGATCCATCGAAGCGACGGACGCCCGCGTCGAGGAGCGTGCGGTCAACGTTCGCGATCCACCCGGATGTGGTCTGCGGCCCGCCCGTCGTGGGGTCGTCCATAGGCGAGCACGCGGCGGATGTCGCCGATGCGCTCCTTCTCCCGCCGGCGCAGGTGCTCGCCGACGAGCTCCTGGATCAAACCGCTCCGGGTCGCTCCGCGGTCGCGGGCCGCCCGATCGAGGTCGGCGAGAAGTTGGTCGGGGATCGAGATCATGACCTTGGCCACGTCGCCAGTATCCCCGGAACTGCCAACCTGCTCTACGCCACCTGCCAGGGGTCGGTGTCGGTTTCCGCGAAGCGGACCTCGACGCCCTGGGAGGCCACCGCCTTGCCCAGGACCTTGCTCCACCGCTTCAGCGCGACCCGCTCGGCGCGGGCGTGCGGCAGCTGCACCAGAGGGAGGCCCGCCGCGCGGTCGGCGTCGTGGTACTTCAGGTCGCTCGTGACGAAGGCGTCGGCCTCGGCGGCGCGGGCGTCGTCGATCAGCGAGGAGCCGGAGCCGGTGCAGCACGCCACCCGGCGCACCTGCACCCACGGGTCGCCGGCGTAGGACACCGGGGCGCTGTCGAAGCCCCGCCCCACCTCCTCGGCCAGGGTGCTCAGGGTCATCGGCCGGACCGTCCCGATGCGGCCGAGGCCGCACGACGGCATCTCCGCGTCGGGCCGCAGGGGGACGACCGCGGACATGCCGAGGATCTCGGCCATCAGGTCGTTCAGCCCGCCGCGGGCGGCGTCCAGGTTCGTGTGGGCGGCCACCACGGCGAGCCGGTCCTCCGCCGCGCGCAGCACCAGCTCGCCGGCGGCGCCGTCGGTGACCGCGCTGATGGACGGGAAGATCGGCGGGTGGTGGGTCAGGATCGCGTCGCACGCGTGCTCGCGGGCCTCGCCCAGCACGTCCGACCGCAGCTCCAGCGCCACCAGCAGCCGCCGCACCGGCTGGTTGTGGCGGCCGACGATCAGGCCGACGTTGTCCCACTCCTCCGCCAGCGACGGCGGCGCGAGCCGCTCGACGGCGGCGAGGACCTGGGCGACGAGCATGGATCCACTCTAGACAGGGAGGGTGGACACGCCCCCGGGCAGGCCGCCCGGCGCGCGCACGCGCCGGACGACCCGCGCCCCGGTGGCTAGACCGCCGCGGTGGCGGCCGCCTTCTCGGCCAGGTGCGCCGGCACCTGGGCGTAGTGGTCGAACTGCATCGTGTAGTCGCCCCGCCCGCCGGTCATGGCGCGCAGGTCGGGCGCGTACTCGAGCATCTCGGCCATCGGGACCTCGGCGCGCACGATCTCGTCGTGGCCCCGCGCCTCCATGCCGAGCGGGTGGCCCCGGCGCGAGCTGAGGTCGCCCATCACGTCGCCGACGTGCTCCGACGGCACCGTGATCTCCACGTGCATCACCGGCTCCAGCAGCACCTGGCCGGCCTTCTCGAGCGCGGCCTTCATCCCCAGGCCGCCGGCGATCTTGAACGCCATCTCCGACGAGTCGACCGGGTGGAACTTGCCGTCGTAGAGGGTCACGCGGACGTCCACGACCGGGTACCCGGCCAGGTCGCCCTTCCCCATCGCCTCGATCACACCCTTCTCGACCGCCGGGATGAACGAGCGGGGGATCGAGCCGCCCACGATCTTGTCGACGAACTCGAAGCCGGCGCCGCGCTCCAGCGGCTCCACCTCCAGCCAGCAGTCCGCGTACTGCCCGCGGCCGCCGCTCTGCTTCTTGTGCTTGCCCTCGGCCTTCGCGCCCTTCGTGATCGTCTCGCGGTACGGCACGTGCGGCGGCGCCAGGTCCATCGCCACGCCGAAGCGGCGCTCGATGCGGTCGGCGATCACCTCCACGTGCATCTGCGACAGGCCCGCCACGATGTGGTCACCGGTCTGCTCGTCGTGGTGCACGTCGAGCGTCGGGTCCTCGTCGCTCATCCGCCGCAGGCACTGGTTGAGCTTGTCCTCGTCGGCGGCGTTGCGGGCGGTCACGGCGAAGCTCATGAGCGGGGGCGGCAGGTCGATCGGCGCGAAGCCCACGCCGGCGCCGCCCGTCGTGAGTACATCGCCGGTCACGACCTCCTTCAGCTTGGCGACTGCACCGATGTCCCCCGGGCCGATCTCGGTGAGGGCGACGTGCTCCTTGCCCTGGAGCGTGAACAGCTGGCCCACGCGCTCCTTGCCGCCCGAAGCGGACACCACCTGGGTGTCGGCGGGGAGGACGCCGGAGAACACGCGCAGCAGGCTGATGCGTCCGCTGAACTGGTCGGCGAGGGTCTTGAAGCAGAGCGCCACCGCCGGGCCGTCCTCCATCAGCACGACCTCGGTGGCCTCGCCCGACTCGGGGTCGACGGCCGGCCACGTCGCCACCGTCGCCGGCGACGGGAGCGCCTCCACCAGCAGGTCGAGCAGGCGGTCGACGCCGATGCCCTGGTCGCCCGCGACGCACACCACGGGGTGCACGCGGCCCTCGGCCACGCCGTTCAGGATCGCCCCGATGAGCTCCTTGGTGCTGATCTCCTCGCCCTCGAGGTATTTCTCGATGAGCGCATCGTCCTTCTCGGCCACCACGTCGATCAGGTGCTCGCGCGCCGACTGGGCGGCGTCCGCGAGGTCGTCCGGGATCGGCCCGGTCGTGCCGTGGGGGTCGCCGCCGGCGTAGGTTGTCGCCGTCATCGACACCAGGTTCACGACGCCCTGGAACCCGCCCTCGCTGCCGATCGGGATCTGGATCGGGACGGCGCCCGGCGCCAGCTCCGTGATCGCGTCCATCGCCGCGTCGAAGTCGGCGCGCTCGCGGTCGAGCATGTTCACGGCGATCGCGCGGGCCAGGCCGGCCTCGGAGACGCGGTTCCACAGCCGCTCGGTCTGCACCTCGACGCCGGCGGTGGCGTTCACGACCAACAGCACCGCGTCGACCGCCCGCAGCGCGGCGAGGGTGTCCCCCTGGAAGGAGGGCTCGCCGGGGGTGTCGAGCAGGTTGACCTTCACGCCGTTCCAGGTCAGGTGGCAGAGCGACGCGGAGATCGACATTCCGCGGCGCTGCTCCTCGTCGTCGAAGTCGGCGACGGTGGTGCCCTCGGCCACGCGTCCCTGACGGGTCGTGGCCTTCGCGGCGAAGAGCATCGCCTCGACGAGGCTGGTCTTTCCGCTACCGCGGTGCCCGAGGACCGCGATGTTGCGAAGCTGGGCAGGATCGGGATGCGCCATGGGCTTCGTGCCTTTCCTCACAAGGCCGGGAAGCGCATACTCGACCGTCGGTCAGCCTTGGTCAACCTCCCCGTCCTGCAGCCGGCCCTTGAGCCGCAGGATGGCCTTCGTGTGGAGCTGGCTGACCCTGCTCTCGGTCACGCCGAGCACCTCGCCGATCTCCCGGAGCGTCAGCCCGTCGTAGTAGTAGAGGGCGATCACGATCTTCTCGCGCTCGGGTAGGCGGGCGATCGCGTCGGCCAGCGTGTCGCGCAGCTCCGTGACGTCCAGGAGGTCCGACGGGTTGCTGGGACGCTGGTCGGTGATCGTGTCGATGAGCGACAGGGACTCGCCCCCGGAGGACACGCTCCACGTCTCGTCCAGGGCGATGATCGACGAGTTGGCGATCTGGGTGATCGCGGCCTGGAACTCGTGCATCTCCATCCCGAGCGCCGCCGCGAGCTCCTCGTCGGTGGGGGCCCGTTGCAGCTTGTGCTCCAGCTCGGTGGCCTTGCGCTCGATCTCGCGCGAGCGGGCGCGCACGGAGCGCGGCACCCAGTCGAGCGACCGCAGCTCGTCGATGATCGCGCCCTTGATGCGCGTGACGGCGTACGTCTCGAACTTCACCTGGCGGCCGGGGTCGTACCGCTCGACGGCGCCGATCAGGCCCATCAGGCCATAGGAGATGAGGTCGCTCTCCTCCACGTGCGCCGGCAGGTGGCTGTTCATGCGGCCCGCGACGTACTTCACGAGCGGGGCGAACGTGAGGATCAGGCGGTCGCGCGCCGCGGGGTCGCCGGTGCTCTTGTACCGGCGCCACAGCATGCGCAGCTCCTCCTCCCCCTGGGCGGCGCCGGCGCCGGCGCGTGCGAAGGCGTCCCAGGTCATGCGGAAGTGCTCCCGTCGTGCGGCATTTCGACAGTCTAGTGGACGGGGTCCCGGATCCCTGCCGGGACCCGCGTCAGCGGGCGGGGCGGGACCTGCCGTCGAGCCACATCACGAGCGCGATGTCGAGGGCCGCGAGCACGGAGAGGGTGATGCCCATGCCGAGTGCGAGGGCGGTGTTCTCGTCGCCCTGGCCGAGGACGATGAACACCGCGATCGTGCCCGCGAACCACACGAGGGCCCGGGTCAGCCGCAGCGCGTAGGCGTGGCCCAGCCCGGGCAGCAGCAGGCTCAGGAGCGTCGCGATCAGGACGGCCCGGCGGTCGGTGGGCCGCGGCTTCATGCCGCCCGCGCTCAGAGCCCAACCACCTCGCCGGGGCGGGCCAGGCCGACGGGGCCGGGGAACTCGGCGCGGGCATCGGCCAGCGTGGCCTCCACGTCCCGGCTGGGGTCGAGGTGGGTCAGCAGCAGCCGCCCCACGCCGGCGCGGGCGGCGGTGCGGCCCGCCTCCGCCGCGGTCATGTGCGGCACCCCGGCCACGACCGGGCCGGCGCCGAACGTCGCCTCGCACACCAGCACGTCGCAGCCCGCCGCGAGCTCCGGCAGCGCGTCGCCGTAGGCGCAGTCGGCGCCGAAGCAGACAGCGGCGCCGTCGCGCTCGAACCGCACGGCGTTCGTCGGCGGCAGGTGCGGCACCTCGCGGTGGCGCATCACCAGGCCGTCCCCCAGGTCGACCTCCCCCGCGTCCGGCGCGAACACCGACCACGTGAACGCCGTGTCGAACCCACTCGCACCCGAGAAGGCGATGAGCCGCTCGCGCAGCCCCGGCGGCCCGAGGACGGGCAGCGCCGGCGCGCCGGCGCCCGGCCCCCAGACCATGTGCACCTCGAGGCCCATCAGGTCGACGCAGTGGTCGGGGTGGAGGTGGGTCACGACGACGTGGGTGAGCGTCTCCGGCGCCATCTCCTCGCGCAGCCGGGTGAGCACGCCGGAGCCCATGTCGACCATCACGGCGGCGGCCCCGCCGCGCACGAGGTAGCCGCTCTGGGCCTCGCCGGGGGCGGGACACGCGTTGCCGACCCCGATGGGGAGGAGGGTCAGGCGCGGCCCGGCGATCTTCCTGCACCTGGTCCGGGCATCGGCGGCCCATGCTATACCGCGCCCCATGGCTCGCCCGGCCCTCCGCGTCCTCCTGGCCGCGCTCGTCGTCGCGGCCGTCGCGCTGGCCGCCGCATGCGGCGGCGGGGACGGCGGCGGCGAGGACGTGACCCAGGGCCTCACGCCCGCCGAGATCCTGACGCGCAGCGCCGACGCGGCCGCCGAGGCCGGCCCGTTCCGCATCGGCCTCGCCGTGAAGGGCACGGTCGACATCACCCGCCCGGACGTGCTGCCCCAGGGTCTCGGCCAGCTGCTGAACGGCCAGATCGACATCAGCGGCGAGGGCCCCGTCGACCCGCCCGACAAGGCGTCGATCGACGCGAGCGCCAAGGTCTCGGGCATCGGGCTCCAGGTGAACCTGACCCGCGTCGGCGACAACGTCTACGTGGGGATCCTCGGGCAGGACTTCAAGCTGGACCTGCCGCCGGCGCAGGTCGCCCTGCTCGATTTCGGCGACCTCTACCCCACGCTCGTCGGCTGGACCACGGACCCGCAGGAGGCGGGGCGCGAGGAGATCGACGGCACCCAGACCGTGAAGATCACGGGGACGCTCGACCCGGCGAAGGCGCTCGGCGACCTCGGCCCCGTGCTGGGCGCCACCGGCGACATCACCCCCGCCGAGGCGCGGCGCGCGCTCACGGAGGGGACCGCCGAGTTCTGGGTCGGCACGAGCGACCTGCTGCCGCGCCGGGTTCACGTGGTGCTGCGCGGTGACGGCCAGGGCGTGGTGGACGGCGTCGGCGCCATCGACCTGGACCTGACGGCCGACTTCACCGACTGGGGCGAGCAGGTGGACATCCCGGAGCCGCAGGACGCGCGGCCCCTCGACCCGAACGCGCTCGGCGGGCTGGTCGGCTAGGAGCTCGTCGCGGCCGTCGGCCGCGGGCCGCGCGGCAGGCGGTGCGGGAGGCACGTCCACCCGACGGCGACCGCCAGCAGCACGATGAACCACAGCGCGTCGAACGCGCCGCCGACCGCGGCCGCGACCACGGCGATCGCGACCGAGCCCAGGGCGCGCACCGCCGTGCGGCGGTGCCCGCCGCCCTCGGCGAGGAGGGCCGTCACCGCGAACCAGGCCGCCATGCCCCCGGCCGCGAGCCAGCGGTAGAACGCGCTCGCGGGCTCGTGGACGTCGAGCAGCAGCTCCCCGAGGGCCGCCGCGAGGGCCACGATCGCGGCCGTCGTGACCAGGTGCATGAGCAGCATCGTCCGGAGCGAGAACCACGGGTCGTCGCCGGCGGCGAACCCGTGTCGGAACGCCATCCACCAGAGGCCCACCAGGATCGCGAACGACGACACCGCCGCGATCCCGAAGCCGTTCCCCCACTCCGCGGCCGTCGCGCCCCGGATGATCTGGGCGACCCCCTCGCCCAGCACGATGATCACGAAGGTGCCCAGGCGGTCCCCCAGGTGCTCGGGGCGCCCCGTCACGGGCACGAACGGCGCGAGCTGGCCGCGCCCCCGCGCCTTCCGCGTCATCCGCGCGTTCAGGCGGGCGATCAACGCCCCGGCCTTCTCCCCGCCCTCCGTCGCGCGGGCCGCGGCGAACACGAGCTCCAGGGCAAGGGCCGCCGCCCAGATCCAGTACTTGGCGGGTGCGTCGACCCAGATGGAGACGATCCAGGGGGCCGACAGCCCGCCCAGCTGCACTCCCGGCCACGACGTGAGCAGCTGACCGGTGCGCGTCGCCGCGCGGGCCGCGATGCTGCGGCACACCACGAAGCCGATGGCGAAGGCGTTGGCCCGCTCGTCCAGGTTGCCCAGCGCCGCGGCCATGATGCCGATCACGCCGGCCGCGACCATCAGCGTCGCGATCCGGGTGTCCTCGTTCGCCAGGTCGGTGTAGACCACGAACGAGATCCAGAGCGACCAGATCGCCGCGAAGCAGACGAGGAAGACGCCGACGCCGCCCCAGTCGGGGTGCTCGTGGAGGCGGTCGGCGAGCACGGCGGTGCAGACCACCACGACGAGGTCGAAGAAGAGCTCGAGCCACCCGACCAGCTCCGCGCCCGTCTGGCGGGCGACGCCGCCTCCGCGGTCGTCGCCCTCGCCGCTCAGGCCCCCTCCATCCCGCGCAGCTCGGCCACGTTACGCACGTCGAAGTCGTCGGCGCCGTCCGGCTCCTCCAGGAACGCCGCGACGATCTCGCGGCCCATCGGCGGGCTGGTGGCGCGCAGCGACAGCGCGAGCACGTTGGCGTGGTTGTACTTCCGCGCCATCCGCGCCGTCTCCGCGTCGCCGCACAGGGCGGCGCGCACGCCGCGCACCTTGTTCGCTGCGATCGAGGCGCCCGTCCCCGACCAGCAGCACACGATCCCGCGGTCGGCGCGCCCCTCCGCCACGGCCCGCGCTGTGTCCGCGCTCGCGGCCACCCACTCCTCGCCGCCGCCGGCCAGCGGGCCGTACAGCTCCACCTCGTGGCCGGCCTCCCCCAGCGCGGCGGCCAGCTCGTCCGTCAGTGCCGTGACCTCGTCGGAACCCAGGGCGATCCTCACACGTCCTCCTCCCCCGGCCGCCGCTAGTCTCGCAGTCATGATCATCCGCGGAGGCACGTTCGGCCCGGTCGCCACGAACACCTACGTCGTCGCCGACGACCGGGGCGGCAGCGCATGGATCGTCGACCCCGCGATGGGCTCCGAGGCGTGGGTCGCCCAGACCCTCGAGCGCCTGGAGGTGACCCCCGTCGCCGTGCTCGACACGCACGGCCACTGGGACCACGTCGTCGAGAACCACGTGTGGGCCGCGCGCGGCCTGCCGGTGTGGGTCGGCGAGGGCGACGAGGACTGGGTGGCGGCCCCCGCGCCGTTCAACCCGGCGCTGTTCGGCAACCCGCCGCCCACCCCCGGCGTCGCGCCCGACCGGATCCTCCACGACGGCGAGGTCCTGGAGCTCGGCGAGCTGCGGTTCCGCCTGCTGGCCACGCCCGGCCACTCGCCGGGGTGCATGGTGGCCCTGGAGGAGTCGGAGGGCGACGCGTTCGTGGGCGACCTGATCTTCGCGCAGGGCATCGGCCGCACCGACTTCCCCCGCAGCGACCCCGGCGCGATGCTCCGGAGCCTGGAGCGGGCGTTCGCGGAGGTCCCGCGTGGCACCCGGATCCACCCGGGGCACGGACCCTGGGGCATGACGCTGGCCGACGCGGAGCCCTACGCCAGGATGTTCATGTGAGCACGCCCGACCGCGACGAGGTGCTGCGCGTCCTGCGGGACGTGCACGACCCCGAGCTGCACCGCAGCATCGTCGACCTCGGCATGGTCGGCGACGTGGAGGTCCGCGAGGGCCGGGTGCTCGTCGCGATCCGCCTCACCGTGGCCGGCTGCCCCCTGAAGGCCGAGATCCAGAAGCGCGTGACCGAGGCGCTCGCGCCGCTGCCGGGGATCGAGGCGATCCAGGTGACGATGGACGCGATGACCGACGAGGAGCGCAAGCGCCTGCGCCAGGGGCTCATCACCGGCGAGGAGCGCCCGTCGCCGTTCCAGCCGGGCAGCCGCACCACCGTCATCGGGGTCGCGTCGGGCAAGGGCGGCGTCGGCAAGTCGAGCATCACCGCCAACCTCGCCCTGGCGCTCGCGGAGGGCGGCGCCACCGTCGGCCTGCTGGACGCCGACGTCTACGGCTACTCGATCCCCCGGATGATGGGCGTCACGCGCCCCGCGGTGGCGGTCGACGACCTGATGATGCCGGTCGAGGCCCACGGCGTCCGGATGATGTCGATCGGCTTCCTCACCGAGGAGGACTCGCCGGTCATCTGGCGCGGCCCCATGCTCCACAAGGCGCTCACCAGCTTCATCACCGAGGTGTGGTGGGACGACCCCGACTACCTGCTCGTGGACCTCCCGCCGGGCACCGGCGACGTCGCCCTGTCCCTTTCGGGGCTGCTGCCGACCGCGTCGTTCGTGATCGTCACGACGCCCCAGCTCGCCGCCCAGCGCGTCGCGCGCCGGGCGGCCGCCATGGCGGCCCGGGTGAACCTGCCGGTCGCGGGCGTCATCGAGAACATGAGCTGGTTCGAGGCGCCCGACACCGGCGCCCGCTACGAGATCTTCTCCGGGGGCGGCGGCGAGTTGCTGGCGGCGGAGCTCGGGGTGCCGCTGCTGGGCCGGATCCCGTTGGAGCCGGCCGTGGCGCAGGCGGGCGACGCCGGCCTGCCGGTGGTGGCGTCCGCGCCCGGCAGCCCGGCCGCCCGGGCGCTGCGCGGCGCCGCCGAGCGGCTGCTCGCGGTGGTGCCGCGGCCGGTGCTCACCCGCTCCTAGCCTGGATCCGCCGTATCTCGCGGCGTGGATGCGCGAAAGCGCAAGCGCCATGCGGGATTCGGCGCGACGCGAAGGGGACGGCCCTGCGCATGCGACGCCGAATCCCGCCTGACGCGGCGCTTCCACGCCCCGCATCCACGATCTCCGTCGGATCCAGACCGTCGATCCCGCTGGTAGCATCGGCGTTCCGCGGCACCCGTACGGACCACCCGGCGGCGCCGCCGTCCACGACGCCCGAGGAACGCTGAATGGCTTACATCATCACGGAGCCCTGCATCGGCACGAAGGACACCTCCTGCGCCGACGTCTGTCCCGTCGACTGCATCCACCCCGCCGCCGGGGAGGAAGGCCACGACGAGGCGACCATGCTCTACATCGACCCCGCCGAGTGCATCGACTGCGACGCGTGCGTCGAGGCGTGCCCGGTGGACGCGACGATGGCCGAAGACGACACGCCGGACAAGTGGGAGGTCTTCAAGGAGATCAACCGCGTGTACTTCGAGGAGGGCCCGCCGGCCGGCGAGAAGATGGTCGCCGACTATCTCTCCAGCAAGGCGTAGCAGGAGCCTCACCGTCCTCGTGGCGGCGGGGGCGCTGGCGATCCAGCCGGCCCTCGCCGCCGCCGCATCCGGTGCGTGGAGCCTGCCGGTGCCGTTCTCGGCGCCGGGCCGTGTGCTCCCCAGCGAGCCCGCCGTGGCTGTCGCCCCCGAGGGGCGCGCGGTCGTCGCGTGGTGGCGCCGGGACGCCGCGCTCGCCCCGCTCCGGGACGTCGTCCAGATCCGCACGCGGGCGACGCCCGGCGCCGCGTTCCTCGGGCCGCGGACCGTCTCGGCGCGCCGGTCGAACACCACCCAGCCGGTCGCCGCCGCGACGGCGGGCCCCCGCACGCTGGTGGGGTGGACCGACGACCGCGGCGCCGTCGCCCTGACGCTGCCGAGGGGCGCGCGCCGGCCGGCCGTGACGCTCCTGCGCGAGGGCGCGGGCGCCCGCC
>BFBZ01000688.1_pt3 | contig 14935 bp, 15 predicted proteins | sample 1888401 | NCBI WGS metagenome assembly BFBZ01 (sample SAMD00112614, study PRJDB3348) | symbiont metagenome | host: Chara braunii | reverse complement strand
CACAACGATGTATCGGAACGCGCTTTCCAGTTGGAGCGGAACGGTACCTGGGATAAAGGAAAAGGATGCGACACTTTTGCACCGATCGGACCCTGGATGGCAACACAGGATGAAATAGCTGATGTGAATAATTTGCGTTTGTGGTTATCGGTGAACGGTAAAAAAATGCAGGATGGTACTACTGCCAACCTCATTTTTGATGTGCCGTTCCTGGTTTCCTATATCAGCCAGTTCATGACCTTATTACCCGGCGATATCATTTCTACCGGAACACCCGCAGGTGTGGGATTGGGGTTCAATCCTGCCATTTACCTCCAGCCAGGCGATGTGGTGGAATTGGGTATCGACAGTTTGGGAACATCAACACAAAAGGTAGTAGCGTATGCTGCGCATTGATGCACACCAGCATTTCTGGCAATACGATCCGGTGCGTGATGCCTGGATCGACGATACCATGACGGCGATCCGCAGAGACTTTCTGCCGGAAGACCTCCTGCCTTTATTGAATAAGAACCAGGTAGATGGTTGCGTAGCGGTGCAGGCCGATCAATCGGAAACGGAAACGGATTTTTTGCTGCAACTGGCTGCTCAACATCCTTTTATCAAAGGAGTGGTAGGGTGGGTGGACCTGCGTTCACCTGCTTTAGAAGAAAGACTCGCACATTATAGCCAGTTCAATTTGCTCAAAGGTTTCCGGCATATCCTGCAGGCAGAAGATCCGCAGTTCATGCTGGAAGATGCTTTCATTAAAGGCATCAACCGCCTTCGGCAATTTGGTTTTACTTATGATGTGCTGATCTATGCGCATCAATTAAAGCATGCTGCACAGTTGGTAGCAGCTTTTCCCGATCAGCCCTTTGTGATAGATCATATTGCGAAGCCTGCGATCAAGCAGGGGGAAATAACAGAATGGACCAGGGATATTCGAAAGGTAGCCGGGCTCCCCAATGTATATTGTAAGGTATCTGGCATGGTGACAGAAGCCCATTGGCAACAATGGAATGAAGCAACTTTCCGGCCTTACCTCGACGTAGTAGTAGAGGCCTTCGGTATGAACCGGTTGATGTACGGGTCGGACTGGCCGGTTTGTTTGCTGGCAGCCGATTACGAGGCAAATATGAACATTGTAAAACATTATTTTTCGTCATTCAGCGCCGAAGAACAAAACCGTTTTTTCGGAGGCAATGCGATTCAATTTTATCAGCTTAGTTAAACAGCATTGAATATGGACCTTCAGTTAAAAGACAAAATCATCATTGTATCCGGCGGAGCCAAAGGAATAGGCGAGGGGATTTCACGTGTGCTGGCAAAAGAGGGAGCCATTCCCGTGATCATTGGCCGGAGCGAAGCCGATAACACAGCAACGGTTAATGCCATCATTGCCGAAGGTGGAAAAGCTTCCCATGTGGTGGCAGAGCTTACACAGCCAGAAGCCTGTGAGCATGCGGTAAAAGAGGTATTGAGCAAGTATGGAAAGATCGACGGACTTGTGAACAATGCCGGTGTGAACGACGGTGTGGGACTGGAGAAAGGTAATTACGAGGCTTTCATGGAATCCMTCCACAGAAACCTGGTACATTATTACCTGCTGGCGCATTATGCTTTACCAGCCTTGAAATCATCGAAAGGGTCTATTGTAAATATCAGTTCCAAAACAGCGGAAACAGGCCAGGGAGGCACTTCTGCTTATGCTGCTTCCAATGGCGGCCGTAATGCACTGACAAGGGAATGGGCCGTTGAATTAATACCCTACAGTATTCGTGTCAATGCCATCATTGTAGCAGAAAGCTGGACGCCGCTATACGCAAAATGGATCAACAGCCTGCCCAATCCGGAAGAAAAGCTGGCATCTATTACAGCAAAAATCCCACTGGAAAAAAGAATGACCACGACCGAAGAGATCGCCAATATGACGGCTTTTCTTTTGTCGGCCCGCTCCAGCCATACCACCGGCCAACTAATCCATGTAGACGGTGGTTATGTTCACCTTGACCGCGCCCTATAACCTGCATCCGAAACATGCACCAAATCTTTGCCCCGCCCTGAAGGGCGGGGTTTCTTTATAAAAAGTTCACAAAATCGATTTAGCTATGTAAATTGGCAGGGAATTTTATAAGCGATCGCTACCAATAAAGAAAGTATGAAAAGAAAAACGCTCTTCCTGCTGGCCCTGCTGATCAACAGCCTGGCTTCATTTGCACAGATGGTTAATAAAGTAACAGACCCTGCCGACTGGGTGAAYCCGCTCATGGGAACGGATTCAAGACCAGCCTTATCCAAYGGAAATACCTATCCCGCCATTGCAGTGCCCTGGGGAATGAATTTCTGGACACCACAAACTGGCCCCATGGGCAGCGGATGGCAATACACCTATAATCCTGAAGCATCGCCCAAATCAAACGGCAGCTATAAGATCAGGGGATTCAAGCAAACGCACCAGCCATCGCCCTGGATGAATGATTACGGGCAATTTTCCATCATGCCGGTGACGGGCAAACTGAAATTCAACCAGGATGACAGGGCCAGTTGGTTCTCGCATAAAGCAGAAACAGCCAAGCCTTATTATTACAGCGTTTACCTGGCCGATGCCGATATTACAACAGAGATCACACCCACAGAACGTGCGGCGCAGTTCCGTATTACGTATCCGGCRGCAGACAGTTCCTTTATTGTGATAGATGCTTTTGATAAAGGAAGCTATGTCAAGATCWTTCCCGCAGAACATAAGATCATCGGTTATACTACCCGCACCAGCAGGAGCGTGCCTAAAAACTTCAAAAATTATTTTGTCATCTATATCGACAAAGCTTTCGACGTGCAGTATGTATGGCGCGGCAATGAKTTGGTGAAAGATGCACTTGAAATGAATGACAATCACGCAGGAGCAGTAGTGGGCTTTAAAACCGCCCGTGGCGAAAAAGTRCACCTGAAAGTGGCATCTTCTTTCATCAGCTTTGAACAGGCCGAACTGAACCTGAAAAGAGAACTGGCGAATRATGCTTTTGATGCTACTTTGGCAAAAGCAAAACAAGCCTGGAACAATACATTGGGACGTGTTGCCGTTGAAGGCGGAACCGTTGACCAGATACGTACTTTTTATTCCTGCTTTTACCGCGCTGTTTGCTTTCCGCAAAAAATGTATGAGATCAACAGCGAGAATAAGGTTGTGCATTACAGTCCGTATACAGGACAGACCTACCCAGGCTACCTGTATGCAGGCACTGGTTTTTGGGATACTTTCCGCGCGCTGTATCCATTCCTGAACCTGGTATATCCTTCCATCAACAAAGAAATGCAGGAGGGGCTCCTGAACGATTACAAAGAAGGAGGCTGGTTGCCGGAATGGTCCAGTCCGGGTTATGCCGATGTAATGGTGGGTAACAACTCCGCCTCAGTGGTATCGGAAGCATGGCTCAAAGGATTGAGGGGATACGACATCCACACACTTTACCAGGCACTGCTGCACGGAGCCAATAATGAAGGACCGCTCACCGCAGTGGGCCGCGCAGGAGTAAAATACTACAATGAACTGGGCTATGTGCCTTACGATGTAAAGCTCAATGAAAATGCCGCACGCACACTGGAATATGCGTATGACGACTACGCCATTTACAAACTCGGAAAAGCATTGGGCAGGCCGAAAGAAGAAACAGACCTGTATGCAAAAARAAGCCTGAATTACCGGAACCTTTTTGATCCGGAAACCAAACTCATGCGGGGTAAAAACAAAGACGGCAACTTTCAAAAACCTTTCAACCCGTTCAAATGGGGAGATGCTTTCACAGAAGGAAACAGCTGGCATTATTCCTGGTCGGTCTTTCACGATATACAGGGATTGATCAACCTGATGGGAGGCAGGCAAACATTTGTGAAGATGCTGGATTCGGTATTCATCATGCCACCGGTATTTGATGAAAGCTATTATGGTGGCGTGATACACGAGATCAGGGAAATGCAATTGGTGAACATGGGACAGTACGCACATGGCAACCAACCTATACAGCACATGCTCTATTTGTATAACTATGCWGGCGAACCCTGGAAAACACAATACTGGGTGCGGGAAGCCATGAACCGTTTGTACCTGGCCACACCCGATGGTTATTGTGGCGATGAAGACAATGGCCAGACCTCTGCCTGGTACCTGTTTTCAGCATTGGGYTTCTATCCTGTTACGCCTGCATCCGACCAATATGTATTGGGTGCTCCTTTGTTCAGGAAAGCGACCATCAAACTGGAAAATGGCAAACAGGTTGTGATCGATGCGCCGGCGAACAGCAAGGAAAATCTTTATGTACAGCAACTTCAATGGAATAATACTTCGTATAATAAAAACTGGCTTGGCCACAGCGTCCTGGAACAGGGAGCAGTATTGAAATTCACCATGGGTAACCAGCCGAATAAGCAAAGAGGTATATCGGAAACGTCCTTCCCTTATTCTTTTTCAACAGATAAAGAGAATCCTTTCCTGAAGAAGTAAATAATTATCTTCATGTTTGTAAAAAACAAAACTGCACAACCTGCATGAAGAAAATATCCCTGAAGGATATAGCGAAAATGGCCGGGGTATCTACCTCTACGGTTTCTTTTGTACTCAACGGAAAGGCTGAACAGATGCGCATCAGCAAGCCGATAGTAGAAAAGGTGCACCAGATTGTTAAGAAATCAGGTTATCAGCCAAACCGGGTAGCGGTGAGTTTGCGAACAGGAAAGTCAAAGATCATTGGATTATTGGTAGACGATATTTCCAACCAGTTTTTTGCATCCTGCGCAAAATTCATCGAAGATGAAGCTAATGAATACGGATACAAAGTGATCTTTTGTTGTACGGAAAATGACGCCCATCGCGCAAGGACCCTGCTCAATATCCTCAACTACCARCAAGTGGATGGATTTATTATCACGCCTACGGTAAAGATGAATAAAGACATCGAACAACTGGTGCAGTATAAGAAACCTTTTGTTTTGATGGACCGTTATTTTCCGGAGATCAATACGCCGTATGTGTTAGTGAATAATTATTCTGGAATTGAGAAAGGAATGGCACACCTCATCAGGAAAGGATATAAGCGAATCGGTTTCGTAACCGTTGATCTGAAGATGATACAGATGGACATGCGGGAACAGGCTTATAAAGATGCCCAGAAAAAAGAACAACCGGCTTCGAAACAAAAACTCCTGCTAAAGTTACCCATCAATTGCACAGATGATAGAGAAGCAACTATGCAGWCGATCATTTCTTTTATCAGGGATACTGAGCTGGACGCTGTATTTTTTGCTACGAATTACCTGGGTATCCTGGGACTGGAAAGCATACAACAGATTGGACTTGAGATCCCCAGGGACRTTGCCGTGATTTGTTTTGATGATAATGATATTTTCAGGCTACATACACCTGCCATTACAGTGATCAGGCAGCCCATAGATAAAATTGCAAAATCTTCCGTAGCCATACTGATGGATCAGCTGGGTGCRGGGAAGCATAAAGTGCAACGTATACAAGTTGAGATCGACCCGGAATTTGTGGTGCGCAAATCAACCTGACCTGTTCGTATTTGCATGGGAGAAGATATTTTTGTGAGACCAAACACATATTSAACCATGACAATTGCGAAAAAACTATTCATCATTGCAGCATTGCTTTACCTGCCTTTTGAATCGAATGCCTGGGGCATGCTCGGACACCGGATCGTAGGGGAAATTGCTGAAACATATCTCACCGCCCAGGCACGCAAAGAAGTAAGGGCTATTTTAGGCAACGAATCGCTGGCCATGACTGCTAACTGGCCCGATTTCATCAAGTCAGACCCTTCTTTCAACTACCTCGGCCCCTGGCATTATATCAATTTTGATGATGGGTATACCTTGGACATGATGAAAGAATATCTTGCCAAAGACACAGCTGTAGACGCCTATACCAAATTAAATTTCCTGATCAGGGAACTGAAGAAAAAAGGACTGGACCAGGAAAAGAAAAAATTGTACCTGCGCTTACTGGTGCACATTGTGGGAGACGTGCACCAACCGATGCACACGGGCAGGCAGKCAGACCTGGGCGGCAACCGCATTCGATTACAATGGTTCGGCGAACCCACTAACCTGCATGCGGTATGGGATGAAAARTTGATCGACTACCAGCAACTGAGTTATACCGAATATGTGAAAGCCATTAATTTCACCACACTGCAGGAGCGGAAACGATGGCAGTCGGCGCCCATTGCCAACTGGCTTTTCGAATCTTACGAGATCAGCCGGAAACTGTACGACGAAGCCGGCCGCTCACCTGAACTGAAATTAAGTTACCGTTATAATTTCGATCACATTAATACCCTCAATGAACGTTTGCTGAAAGGAGGAGTAAGACTGGCMGGGGTTTTGAATGAGATTTTCTCGCAGACAGCTTAAAAACGGCAAAAAAAGTGGAATGGGCCTGAATTTGGCATGTTTTTTTATTAGATTTATTTTCAAATTCAAATTCCATAACATGAAAAAGATCTTCACGCTCTCACTTGCCTTCGCGCTTTTATTAGGTGGCGTACAGGTATTCGCCCAAACAAAAGAAACAGCCAAGGAAAAGGCTAAAAAAGAAGCAGCTGATAAGAAAAAAGCARCTGCCGACAAAGCAAAAGCGGAGGCAGATAAAGCCCAGCAAGCTGCCGCTGTAAAAAAGATGGYGCCTGTTGCAGCCAAGCCTATAACCCCGGCTCCAGCTACCGCCAAGCCAGCTGCCCCTGCCCCGGCACCCAAAGTTGCTRCYCCTGCMYCCACTGCAAAAACAGCCGATAAAGTAGTAGGAACCGATGCAAAAGGACGCACCATTTACGAAGGRCCCCGCGGCGGACATTATTACATCAACAAGAACGGAAACAAAGAATACGTTAAAAAACAATAAGTGCAACAACGCACTATTCCTACCTGATCATCATCCAATAAACTGCTGCGCATGCTATAACATTGGTACACTATTATTTTACTAAAACCAATCATCATGTCAGACTTGAAAGATCAACTGGCCGCCAAGGCCAATGAGTTCAAAAACCAGGCGGCTGAAAAACTGGAAGAACTGAAAAACAAATCGGGCGAATTAGGAGMGGAACTAAAACAAAAGGCAGGAGAGRTAATRGACCATATCAAATCGGGAGAGATCAAAGAYRAYTTGTCGYAYYTGAAAGAMGAAGCAGGYGAGAAAATGAATGAACTGAAAGACAAGGCTAAAGGTTTCTGGGATAAACTGACTGGYAAATARMCCYCRGCAAAATAGCATTGGCATACCCGAAAAGAAGGYRYATCCTGGATGTGCCTTCTTTTATTTGATGCATATATAAGTTAAGACTTAGCTYGRCAATTAAGATTCCCTTAATGCGGGAATGGTCTATTTTTAATGCWCCTATTCAATTAAACCAACGYATCATGTCATCAAATTCTTCACGCCGGGCATTCCTTTACCAAAGTTCGCTTGCATCTTTRGGYATATTGGTTRCCGGAAAATCTGCYTTKGCRCGTAATTTCTTCCTGTCCAAACCCAACTCATTGATCCGGGGAGTTCAGATCGGAGTAACTACTTATTCATTCAGAAGCATGCCGGGACATCCGGATAAACTGTTGCAATATTGCATCGAWAGCAATATCAATGCAGTTGAATTAAAGGGTGATGAAGTGGAAGACTATTTAGGCAAACCCGTTAACCCGGTAAAAATGCAGCCACGCGTACCCGGACAACCAAAGCAGGAATTGAGTGAAGAGGTCAAAGCCCAACTGAAACAATATAAGGAACAAGTAGCTGCCTGGCGGGAATCTGTATCAATGGATGGATTCACTGAACTCCGMAAAAAATTTAATGCAGCCGGTGTTTACATTTTTGCGTATAAGCCAAACGCATTGGCGGCTGACAATACAGATGGCGAAGTAACTTATGCCATGCGTGCTGCAAAAGCGCTGGGCGCCACTTCGGTATCTGTTGAATTGCCCTCAGATCCCGCACAAACCAAAAGACTGGGCGAACTGGCCGAAAAAAATAAAGTATACGTTGGCTACCATGCCCACCTGCAGGCAACAGAAACTGCATGGGATACGGCTTTGGCCCAATCGCCTAATAATACCATCAATCTCGATTGCGGGCATTATATAGCTGCGGGTAATACCAAAGAGAGCTTGCTGTCTTTTATCGAGGCTAAACACAAAAAAATTACCAGTATGCACCTCAAAGACCGTAAAAGCAAAGCCAACGGCGGCAAGAACACRCCATGGGGTGAAGGTGATACGCCTTTGAAAGACATACTGACYTTGCTGAAAACAAAGAAATATAAAATGCCCGCTACCATCGARCTGGARTATGATATCCCGGCAGGTTCCGATGCRGTRAAAGAAACGAAGAAGTGCAGGGACTACGCACAGCAGTTACTGGATGCATAACATAAAAAGCCCCGTTAGGAATGAACTAGCGGGGCTTTTTATCTCTCTTTAACACCACTTGCATGGTATTAAAATCGATTGGAGAAGAAGTGTGCTGGTGAATGATTTTCCAGGTCAGCCCTTTCTTTACAGCTACCCATGTAAGACGGTTCTCCAGGTAGCGAAGCGCTTCTCCCTGTTCCGAAGTTGCAGTAAATTTTGCTATTGCAGTAATAAGCGCCAATTCCCCCTTTTCTGTAATTTCAATATCGCTGAAAGTTACCACATCTTTATCCGCACCTAGCGCGTCAAACCAATCCTTTGCCACTTCACGCCAGGCCGTAATGCCGTCGTATCGCCATTCCTGCCACATATCAAAGACGCGTATGTTCTCGTCGAAAATGGAAGTGTAAGCAGCTGCATCTTTATGTAAAACTGCTGTTGCATAAGCTTCCAACAAATATTCCGGCCTCATCGTTTTTTACTAAATATATAAAAAGATGAAATGAGGATGTTAGGTTCCGGGAAATAAAAAACCGGAAAAGCAATAGAAATTTATGCTTTTCCGGTGGTGTAGTCCCGACAAGAATCGAATGTATTGAGACTTCGATCTGTAAATCAATGTTTTAAAAGAGTGTCAAAAGCTTGCTCACCTTTTTGGTCACCTTTTGAAAGTGGAAAAGAACTGAGAATTTAAAGGTAGGTAAACTATAGAAAGAAAAGTAACAAGTAAATATAAAGAAACACCCATTTTAGAGGTGTTTCTTTATATAGCCTCATATGATAATATTATTCTTTTATGAACTTGATACTTTCTGTTTTTGTGATGTCAATGACTTTTAAGACATAATAGCCAGAATGAAAGTGTGAAACATTTATATTGGTAATAGTGTTTGAACTTGAAGCATTTCTACTCAATACTAATTTTCCTGTTGCCAATTCATAAACATTGAATATAATTAATTCGGAAATAGGTTTCCGCTTATTATCAATATCTAGAGAAGAAATTTTATGTCGAATGGATAATATGTTTTTAACAGGATTAGGTGAAATACTGTAGCTTGTAATATTAGTATTATTCTTTGATTGTTCTTCAGGTGTAACGGTACTAGTTTTTTGTACGGGTTTAACTGATGCTGGGTTACCATTATTTGAATACGAGAAAAACAAGATACTTTTCTGATAACAAGCGCCATCACCTGTAATTGAGAATGTAAAAGGGATGCCTCCCGAACCATAAGGAAGTTGTAAGTATAATGTTCCATTACCATTGCTGGCAGGCCCCGAATAACTCCAAGATAACGGTTGTGTGGCACCTGTAAATGAAACCTGCCTGCCAAACATAGAATTCAAGGTAACTGTTGCTAAACAGCCTTGTGTTAAAAAAGTCGGGTTACTTAGACTTCCACTAGAAGCTGGGTGTTGAACGTTATAAAATAAGCATGCCTCCTGCGTATAAGAACCATTTTGCGCACTCGAATTATCATTATCATTTGCAATAGTTAGAGGAGCAGTACTGATCGTATTACTACAACCATTGATATTAATAGAGGCAGTAAGATTGGTTTGAACCTGATAATATTTTTGATTTGTAATTGTGATTTGCTGCCCAACAGGAGGATTCGGCGAAAACTGAAGTACAGGGCCAACACTTGATGGTACTGACCAGGTAGCTGACATGTTTGAAGGAAGACCTGGAATTGAATAGTTTGATGAATTACAGATCAGTGCTGGTCCGGATATAGAATAAGATGGGGTATTGATGGAACAGCTTGAAATGTTGGTATTATAATTAACATTATTTGCGGTAACGGTTGCAGTAACATTTCCAATAGTATTGGTGCAGGTAGAAGTTGTTAGAGTTAAAGTATTCGTGGTGGTTACAATGGTTTGAGGGGCAGCATTTCCATTATAAATCCATCCGTTGGATGAGGAGCCTAAATTCCATGAATAAGAGCTGACGCCAGAAGTATTATTAACATTTGTAACTGTAAACGTCTGGGTAATACTCGAACCCCAGGTGGCGGAAAAAGACGTTGGAGATAAAGTAAATGATGGTTGTGGGGCTGTTTCTGTAATTACTATTTTTTTTATAAAGGCCTGACTATTACTTGCCGCATTTGATGTATGAGCAACAATAATAATGTATTTTTGCCCACTAGTAGCAGTAAAACTTGGGACATTTTGTGTTGACCATTTGGTGCCAGGATTAATTGTACCTATTAGATTTTGGGAGGAAAAGGGTAAGTATGTATAATCAACGGGTCCACATGCAGTTGGATTGGTACTGTTGGGATCAGGCAATGATGAATAGACCGATACATAGAGGGTAGGTGGGAGATCGTTTGTTGCAGCAATTGAGGAGTCTGTAAATGCAAAAGAATAAGTATAACCTGCTTTAAATGGATAAGCAATGGCGTAAGCAGTGCCTGTATTGGATACCGCATTAAATTGTGACCCCAAAAAAATTGAACTGTTATTATAATATCCAACTCCACCTGATACAGGATAATGGGTTAATCCGCCAATTGTTGCTGGTGTGGCAGTATTAAAAACATTGCATGAGGAGGTATTTAATCCACTTAGAGGATAGCTTACTGTAGTAATTGTTTGTGCATTTAGTATAATTGAGCAAAAGGAAATGCATATAAAAATTGTGATCTTAAGTATATTTTTTTTCATATGGATGATTTTAAATAGATTGGATGGTTTTATTTCATTAAGTGAACTTGAAAACCTAATCCAATTTCAAAAAGATTATCATTCCTGCTTATGCCTTGTTGGTGTTTGGTAGAATAGCCAACAGTGAATTCTAGGCCTACGCTTGAGTTAAAATACAATACTGGCCCTGCGAGGAACGATAATGTAGTGAAAGGTGGATTCTGAGTTATATTACCAGAGTTATTTGTTCTGCTTTTGCCATACATAAAACCGCTTTCGGCAAATAGATTGAATTGCTTTTCTGGGTTTAAAAAATAATAACGTGCAAAAGGGCCGATCCGGTAAGAACTTGTATTGGAATTTGGGAAACCAGCGGATGCCCCTTCTGTCACTCGCGACCCTCCGTAATTATAATAGGGTCTGAGACCAATAGCGAATTTATCAGCAATAAAATAGCCTATAGAAGGCGAAACAGAAACAACTGTTGTTACAATACGGGTTGTTGAACTACTTAGATTATCTGTAGAAGAGAAGCTCGCATTTCCGCCAGCAAGCCAAGTACCTTTAGTTAATTGAGCATTTGAAATTGTTACGGACAAGATAATCATTACGATAGTTACAAGAGTTTTTTTCATAGGTGTTTTTTTTGTGAAACTAATAGAAATTATTAACTCGCGGAGGGCTTAAGTCTTGTGAGATATTTGTGTATGTCATTTGATAAAAATGGATTAGTATGTTTTTAAGATAAGGCTTCATTCAGAAGTTCTACTGTATCGACCCCTTAATTGTTGGACAGATTCGGGTTAAAAGTTAAGACATTCTGAATGTTTTTTTGGTTTTTATAGGATTTGGATATTAGGTCATTAAGGAGGAGGTATTGCTCGGGTGATTTTCTGCCAAGCGATCCATGCTTTCTGTGCTTGTTATACCACTCATAATAACGGTGGAAGATCATTTGGGCATGGTAGACGGATTCAAACTCAAATCGCTCAACCACTTCCCGTTGCACATTGCTGTGCAGCGCTTCAATGTAGGCGTTTTCTTCCGGAGTGGCTACATGTGTAAATTCCTGGTTGACGCCTTTTTCTTTCAGGTATTGCCTGACCACACCGGCAATGAACTGCCCGCCATTGTCGTTCCTGATGGTCATTCCCTCTATCTTGTATTCCATCAGCAACATCGACAAAAGCATTATCACATCTCCTTTGCGGATACTGAACTTCAGCATATGGACCAGTACTTTCCTGCTGAACACATCGATCACAGTCAATAACAGGGCATTCCTGCCGGCCCCATGGATATAAACATACTTGATATCCATACACAGGTATTCCAATGGCTTGGCTGCCCTGATCTTACGGAAGCGAACAAACTGCCTGGGAACACCAATACTACCGATCCGGCGGTTGAACAGCAGGTTATGCGCTTTCATCAGTCTGTATACCTTCTTGTGGTTGATGATATAGCCCTGCTCTCTCAATGAATCCCAAACATTCTTATATCCGTAGCAACAGAACTCATTCTGCAAAATGGTCTCTACATCCTTTAATACTGTAGTGTTGTCTGCCAGTTCCCCATCCCGGGTAAGGGTCGTCGTACTGGGTTTACGCCCACGCAGCCCATCTGCCCGTTTGTAGTAAAACGTGCTGCGGGGCACAGATGACCATTGCATCAGCTCTTGTTTGCTCACCAGTGCATGGGATTGGTACTGCTCCATTACTTTGACCGCCTCTGATCGAGGGATTGACTTTTTTTTAAAAGCTCGGTCTTGAACTCCAGTTCAATCTGTTGTTTGGCAACGATATTCTTCAATATCCGGATCTGCTCCTCGGCTGCCTCCAGTTCCGGGTTCCTTTGCCGGGCATAAGATTGCAGATTCGATATGCCACCAGCATTAAAATTTTCTTTCCACCTGCTGAATACAGAATGGGCAAGATTGTGTTTACGAAGCGTGGGGGTTACGCCAAACTGGTCTGCCTCGTTAATGATTGCCAGTTTCTCTGAAGCTGAGAAACTCCTTCTCGTTTTTGCCATGATTCCTAAATTTACTGACTTAATTGGGTTTACAATTTTGTCCAGCCATTTAGGGGGTCAATACACTACGGTTTACCACCACTGTTTCCTTAATTTGTTACACAACAACCATCACTATGTCAACATAGTGGTTGGAACTCTAGTACGATTTTTTAAAATCTCAATTGATAATCTATGCTACATGCTAATTAAAATCCAATATGACTACAGCAAGTCATATTGATTAACGCTGAGTTGTCTTTGGGGGGGATGACAACAAACGCTACCTATCTTAGATCCTGTATACTAATGTATGATTTTTTTTATAATTGCAAATAATATTTTTAAAATATTATAACTATTTTACGAAAACTGAATTGCAATCTCAAAGCTAGAGCGATAATTTGTTCCTCAACTTTTACAAAGTAGGTGTTGTGTGCCGTTTAGCCTTCATTTCCGCCACTTTTAAGCTTCCTCTTCGCGTGTGAGAGGAAGTCAGATAACGAATTTGACTTAAAAAGGAGGCCAATGATTAAGCTAAGAACTGGAATAACGACTTCAGCTTTTTGTATGAAAACTGCTGATATGAGAAGTGATATAATGCAAACACCGATCAGGGTTCCTTTGTATATTTTTTCTCGTTTGTCAAGGCGCTCAATAATTTTCATTTCCTCTTTCTCCAATTCTACAGTGATTTGAGAATCGAGTTGATCCGCCTCTTTTTTCATTTTCCTATACTCTAGGAAAATATTTTCTCCTTTGTCAAAAAGAGCTTCTAAGAATTTATCTTGAGGATTTAGCTGAACTGCGGTTGGATTGTTCCTGATATCCTCCAATTGTTTTTTGGCTTCAGATAATTCAGATTTAAGCCTATTAATTTCTTGATCGGTTAAATTTTCTGACATAAGTGGCAGTTAAATGATTGTACAAAACATTTAAAAATACGTCACATTCACCTAAAAGAAGTAAATTGTTGCATGGTTGTAATATTTGTTATTGTAACACTGTTGGTCAGTGAAGACATTTTTTTGAAGATAAACGATATTAAAGAGCCACGCTCCAAAAACTTCCCGCTTAAATATTCCGATGAGAAATTCCCCCTTAAAAGATTTATCACTTGTGGTAGATGTGGCACAACATGGGTAGGATATGAAATAAAGCAGAAATCTGCAACATATTATAAATGTAATCAGAGGGGTTGCCGTTGCAACAGAAATGCTGATCAAATGCACGATGGATTTAGAGAATATTTGTCAAGCTTTACCATTCCTGAAAAGTTTGTAGAGCCTCTGAAGATGCAACTTTCCCTTACTTTTAAAACATTCAACGCAGAAAAAGAAAACAGTAAAATTTCATTGAGAAAGAGGCTTGGTGAAGTAGAAGCTCAATTGTTTGTAGTTGAAGAACGCTATGCTTTAGGTAAGGTGGGTGAAGAAGTGTATGAGAAAATAAGACTGAATTATGTAGGAGAAATATCTAATATTGAGAACGAATTGAAGAAAGTAGAACATCAATTATCGAACCATGATAATTTCGTTAATTATTCTGTGAAATTGAGCGGCAAACTCAATGTATTATGGGGTTCTGGTGATTTCGGGCTAAAACAAAACCTTCAACGGTTGGTGTTTCCAGCAGGTGTTATCTATAACTTTGACAATAGCACATATCGAACCACCAAAATGAATACAATATTTTCCTACAATGCAGGTGTGGTAAGGCTTTTTGAAAAAGAAAATAGCGGAATAACCCTTCTTTATAAAGATCATTCCGCTTTGGTAGCCCGTACGGGAATCGAACCCGTCTTTCCTCCGTGAAAGGGAGATGTCCTAGCCGATAGACGAACGGGCCGTCTATTTTTTCAATCGGGACG
>BFBZ01001548.1_pt1 | contig 14956 bp, 11 predicted proteins | sample 1888401 | NCBI WGS metagenome assembly BFBZ01 (sample SAMD00112614, study PRJDB3348) | symbiont metagenome | host: Chara braunii | reverse complement strand
AGACCATCGCGCCCCAGAACAGGGTGAAGATGCCCATCATCATTGTGACGATCGCTTCTTCCAGCTCTTCCTCACCGGGCGGGGCGTCGTTGAACACCAGCGGCCACATCCCGTTGACGAACAGGGAGAGCCCCGCCACGCTGGTCAACAGCCCGGCGCCGGTGAGCAGGTTGCTCGGCATGACCAGGAGCGACATGGCCGGCCCGCGGGCGCTCTTCTTGAACTTGTCCTGCACCTCCGTGAACTTCGGCTTGTTCTTCTCCGCGGCCGCCTTCTCCTCCTCCGTCTCGGCGGTCACCCCGTACCCCTTCTTGACCGACGCGGCGTCCTCGTCGTCATCGTCCTCATACGGCTTTTTGGAAGCGACGGGGGCCGGATCGGGCTTCTTCGGCTCGTCAACGAGTTTCAGCGTCCCGGCCGCATCCTCCCGGGGCCCCGGCTCCGGCACGAACATTTTGCCGCACTTCGGGCACTTGACCGATTTACCGACCGCGACGCGATTGGGCGTCTTGAGCGTCACCCCGCACTCGGGGTTGGTACACTTGTACGACACGGACATTCGCAACTCCGGCGGCGATGCAGTGACACTCGGCGATCGGGCGGAGAAATGGGGACCGAACTATATCCTACCCCACGACGCCGGGAGAAGCCAGTCGCACCCGTCATTCCGACCGTACCGGCGTTACGGCCCCCGCCCCGCGCAACACGTGACGGCCGGTAAAGAACGCTTCCTCGACGATGTCCGCGGCCCGCGCGACGCCCGGCGCGGCCGCCGTCTGGTCGCGCAGTTGCCGGACCGTTGTGCGGTACCGTTCGTCGTTCAGCAACCGGACCACGGCGGCGCGCACCCGCTCCGCGGTCACCCGATGGGGCTTCAGAATCTCGCCGGCCCCGAGCCACTCCACCCGGCGCGCCACGCCGGGCTGGTCGTTCGTCACCGGGACGCACAACATCGGTACGCCGTGCGCTAATCCCTCCAGAGACGTGTTCAACCCCGCGTGCGTGACGAGGACGCTGGCCCTCTTCAGAAGGGTCAGTTGTGGGGCGAACGGAACCACAATCGCGTTGGCCGGAACGGCCCCGTTCCAGACGCCGTCCGCGCGGCCGAGCGAAACCACCACCTGCACGTCGAGCGGCGCACAGCCCTCAAGAATCGCAGCGAACACGCCGTGCAACCGGTTCTGAACGGTCCCGAGCGAGGCGTACACGAGCGGCCGGCCCGTCAATTTCCCCCAAGGAAATGTGGCGGTTTCGGTGTCCCGCTGCGAACCGTGCCAGGGGCCGGTGTAATGGAAGTGGGCGGGCAGTTGCGTGCGAGGGAAATCAAAGAACGCCGGCTGTTGCGCGATCTGCGCCAGCCCGATAAGTGATTTGTCGCTCAGCCGATATGTTGGGAGCCCGTGTGCCGTTCGGTACGCATTCACGACTCGTACGAGCGGAGCAACGGCGAGTTCCAGGAGCCGGTTGCCCAGCCGATTGCGGAAGCGGGCCGCCCAGCCGGTCCGGTACTTCCAACCGAGTACCGGCGGCGGTACGCTCGGCTCCTGGTGCATGGCCAGGGCGTTGCAGACCACCACGAACGGGCGGTTCGCGACCTCCGCGACCGCGACGCCCTCGGGCGACACCTGATCCACCACACAAGCGTCGACGCCGGCACGGACGATGGCCTCTGGCATGTCGCGCAGGCCGATCAGCGTGACCTCACGCAGGAGCCGCCCGGTCAACCTCAGCGCGGCAATTCCTTTCAGTTCCGCCAACCGGGTCAAACCGGCCGCGGGCCGCCCCGATTCGTGCTCCGGTACACCCACCGGCAGCAGGTCGAACCCGCACGCATCGGCCTTGGCCCGCGCGTCCGGCGAACCGACGAGCGAGACCCGGTGCCCGCGCCGGGCGAGTTCCCGGCCGAGCGTGGTCATGGGGTTCAGGTGCCCGTGCATCGACGGGCAGACGAGCGCGAGGTGCAACGGTTGTTCTCGAACGCGGGTAAGAATGGCCCGCATTCATATTACGGGTCCGGACCGGTCACGCGGCGATCGACCCGCGCCCGGGGAGAAACGGCTTGTCCAGGTTCCGCCGCTCGCGGACGACATACGGCCGCTTGCCCTGACTCTCGTAATACACGCGGGTGAGCACCTCGCCCATCAGGCCGAGCGAGACGAACTGCACCCCGATGAGCCCGGCCACGGCGCCGAGCAGGAACAGCGGGTTCGCGGTCATGCCGGGGCCGGTCGTGTACTTCATGAYCCCCGACGTCAGCMCGCTCACGAMCCCCGCCAGCATGCACGCCAAACCGACCCCGCCGAACAGGTGCATCGGCCGGGTCTGAAAGCTGCCCTGGAACTTCACCGTCATCAGGTCGAGAACCACCCGGACGGTGCGCGTCAGGTTGTACTTCGACCGGCCGGCCGTCCGCGGGTGGTGCCGGACTTCGATCTGCGTGACCTTCGCGCCCTGCTGCATGATGAGGGCGGTGATGAACCGGTGCATCTCACCGTACAGCACCAGCCCGTCGAACACGTCGCGGCGCACGGCCCGCAGGGTACAGCCGAAGTCCTTGAACGGCACACTCAACACCTTGCGGATGAGCCAGTTCGCCGCCAGGCTCGGCACCTTGCGCAGGATGAGCTTGTCCTGCCGCTTGAGGCGCTGGCCGAGGACCGCGTCGTAGCCCCCCTCGTTCAGCTTCGCGACCATGAGCGGGATGTCGGCCGGGTCGTTTTGGAGGTCGCCGTCCATTGTGACGAGCACGTCGCCGCGGGCCGCATCGAGCCCGGCCTGCGTGGCGGCGCTCTGGCCGAAGTTTCGGCGCAGGCTAACCACCTTCACGCGCGCATCGGCGGAAGCAACGGATTCGAGTTCGGCGAACGTGCCGTCGGTGCTGCCGTCGTCCACGAACACGAGTTCCCACGGTCCGGACCCCGCACCGTCGAGCGCATCGCGAACCCGCTCGAACAGCGGGCGCACGTTCTCCCGCTCGTCCTTCACCGGCACCACTACGGACAACAGCATCGAAGACCCCTCCCCACCCCTCCCCCAAGGGGAGAGAGGCTTCAGACAGAAGACTTCTACTCCGGTCGTGCTCCCCTTCCCTAAAGAGGGAAGGGGCCGGGGGTTAGGTTCTTCACCTTTTCGCCCCTTACGCGAGTACCACCGACGCCGACAGCGGCTCGGACCCGTACTGCACGAAGTCGGAGTTCAGTAGTTCGATCGGCTGCGAATCGAGCAAATCGGCCGAGAGCGAATACCGCCCGGCGGGTGCCGGCGGCAATCCGCACACGAGGTCGATGTGCTCACCCGGGTTCACGGTGCGCGTGAACCGCCCACAATAGTCTCGGTACACGAACCCGGCGGCGCCGGAGACCGTGTACCGCAACCGGATGCCGCCCGCGGCGCCCGGCGCGAAGTGCCACGGCTCGATCGAGGTGTTTTCCGCACGCACGGTCACGGCCCACCCGCGGTTCGCGGGGAACTCCGACGCGCCGACCAGTGACAGCCGCGCGCGGTACGGACCGGGGCAATAGTCGGTCGCGACCCAGCGGCGGAAGCGGTCGGGGGTGTGTCGCTCCCCGCGCCCCGCGAGCCAGTCCCGGTAGTAGTCGAAGAACTCGTCGAGTACGGCGGTGCGGCCGACCGCGAAGTGCCCGTACCGGGGCCAGAGCTGGCGGCGGGCGGCAGACAAATCGGCGTCGGTCCGGAGCAGTTTCACCACCGTCGAGGCCAGTCCGGTTCGGTCGGCCCCGCGCTGGCAGTGCATGACGATCGGGTAGGCGGTGTGGTCGAGAACGTCGATCAGCCGCTGAATTTCGGTCGGCGCCGGGAACCGTTTGGCCGAGAAGGTGATGTCTTCCTGGTTCACGTTCTCGGCGTGCGTGGCGCCGCACTCGCCCAGATACCAGGGCATGTTGCTGCACACACCGCGCAGATTGATCACCGTTTTGATCTGCTTCTCCGCAATGATCGCGCGGAGCTGGTGGGGCTTCAACTGCGCCGTGCGGTACGCCCGACCGGGAATGACGGTGTGGACGTTGGTGAGCACGGTCACGCGGAGCGCTTCGTAGCCGAACCCCAGTGCAGCGGCCCCGCCGACCAGCTTCAACAGCGTGCGGCGCGAGACCCGCGGCCCCCGTGGGGCCGGCGGTTCCGGACGAACGTGCGGGAGTTCGGGTTCGGGTGCGTCCATGTGGCGCGGAGAATGCCACAAGACGCACAGCAGGGGAAGGGCAAGTTGGGACCGGTCGGATATTTAGATAACAGAGCCACAGGGCTCCCGCCCTGTGCTACGAAAGCCGGCCCCTCCGGGGCGGAAAGGCAATGAAGACAAACTGCATCTTCATTTTCGCTCTGAAGAAAGACATTTCTTCGCCCCGGAGGGGCCGGCTTTCGTAGCACAGGGCGGAAGCCCTGTGCACCTTTGGTTCTTCGCCCCGGAGGGGCCGCCCCTGCGCATTCTCCGTTCGCCCAACAGTTGGACTATTCGTCGTTTGCGCCGCCGGGGTATACTGATCGTTTCCGTTCGCGGACCCGTCTTTTCGGAGCGTGCGTCGTGCAATTGCCTGTCAATCCGACCAATCTCGACGAGCCGGATCTTTACATCAACCGCGATCTGAGCTGGCTGGGGTTCAACCGGCGGGTACTGGAAGAGGCGCAAGATCCGACCGTCCCCCTGCTCGAACGGCTGAAGTTCCTCGCCATCTTCAGCTCGAACCTGGACGAATTCTTCATGGTCCGGGTCGGCAACATTCAGCAGAAGGTGCAAGCGAACATCCCGATCGGGTCCGGCGCCGATCAGATGTCGCCCCGGTTGCAACTCGAACAGATTAGGGAGACGACCCGCGAACTGGTGGCCGAGCAGTACCGCGTGCTGCGCGAGGAGCTGTTGCCGGCCCTGGCCGCCCGCGGCATCGTTCTGCGCACGGCCGACCAACTGTCCGACGCCGAACGGGCCCACGTCCGCGGGGTGTTCACGCGGGAGATCTTCCCCGTTCTTACGCCGCTCTCGACCGACCCGGCGCACCCGTTCCCGCACCTCCAGAACAAGACGCTCAACCTGGCCGTCACGCTCCACCGGCCGAACGACGCCGACCCGATGTACGCGGTCGTTCAGGTGCCCGGCGTGCTGCCGCGGTTCCTCCCCCTCCCCGCGGCGAAAAATGAAGGACCGGGGGCATCGGAGGACAAGCCGAAACCGGGCGCGAACGGCGAGAGTTCCGGCGTGATCGCCTTCGCCACGCGGTCCGTACCCGCCCCGCTCGCGCACGCGTTCCTCCCGCTGGAGGACGCGATCCGGTTGCACCTGGACGTCCTGTTCCCCGGCCTGGAGATCGGGGCGACGGTCGCGTTCCGCGTCACGCGGGACAGCGAGTACGAACTGGACGACGAAGTGGACGACCTGCTCGAAGAGATCGAGGCGCACGTGCGGGCGCGGCGCCGCGGGCAGCCGGTGCGCCTGGAGATCGGGACCGGCGCGCCGGCCGACGTGCAACTGTTCCTCACCGACGGCCTGAAGCTGAACACCGCCGACGTGCGCCCGACGCCCGGCCCGCTCGACCTGACCGGACTGTTCCAGATCCTCGCCGTGCCCGGCTTCGCCGMCCTGCGCGMCCCGCCGTTCACGCCGGCCCCGGTCCCCGCGTTCGCCCAGGCCACCAACCCGTGGTCGGTGATCCGCGGGCGCGACGTGCTCGTGTTCCACCCGTTCGAATCGTTCGCCCCGGTGGTCGAGTTCATTGAGGCCGCCGCGGCCGACGACCGCGTGCTCGCCATCAAACAGACGCTCTACCGCACGTCGAGCGACTCCCCTATTGTTCGCGCGCTGCAGCGGGCCGCCGACCGCGGCAAACAGGTGACCGCCGTGGTGGAGCTGAAGGCCCGCATGGACGAGGAGCGGAACATCCTCTGGGCCCGCGAACTGGAGAAGGCCGGCGTCCACGTCGTGTTCGGGTTCGTCGGCCTCAAGACGCACTGCAAGGTGGCCCTGGCGGTGCGCCGCGACGAGGACCACACCATCCGCCGCTACGTCCACCTCGGCACCGGCAACTACAACCCGCAGACGGCCCGCGTGTACACCGATCTGGGCCTGTTCACCTGCAACCCGGACGTCGCGGAGGACGTGACGCTCCTCTTCAACCACCTGACCGCGAGTACGACGCTGCCGCCGATGCGGAAACTGCTCGTCGCGCCGGCGCGGCTCCAGACCCAGATGATCGAGAAGATCGACCGCGAGGCCGCGAACCAGAAGGCCGGCAAGCCGGCCCGCCTCCTGGTGAAACTCAACGGCATCCTGGAGCCGGCGGTCGTGAAGGCGCTCTACCGCGCCAGCCAGGCGGGCGTGAAGATCGACATCGCGTGCCGCGGCATCTGCTCACTGCGCCCCGGCGTGCCGGGCGTGAGTGAGAACATCCGCGTGATCTCGGTGGTGGACCGTTTTTTGGAGCACAGCCGCATCTTTTATTTCGAGAACGGCGGTAGCCCGGAGGKGTACGTCGGCAGCGCGGACTGGATGGACCGCAACCTGAGCCGGCGCGTCGAGGTCGTTTTCCCGATCGAGCAACAGGAACTGAAGCAACGGGTCATCGACGTGTTGCGGATGACACTCGCGGACACCGCGAAGGCCCGTGAACTGCTCCCGGACGGCACGTACCGCCGCGTCACCCCGGTGGAAGGCCAGACGCCGCTGCGGAGCCAGACGCGGTTCCTCGAACAGGCGAACGAACCGCCGGCACCGCCGCCAACGCCCCCCACGCCCAAGCCCGCCCGCCGCACCCGCGGCCGGCGGTAGGGGTGGCAGAAATGATGAGTGATCAATGATGAACGATGAGTGACCGGCACGAGTCACAACCAATTGGGCTATCAGCACCCAACCGATTTCTGCCCGGTTTCACTCATCATTCATCATTCATCATTTCTCGGCTCACTCGTTCCCGCCGCCGGGCGGCGGGGTCGGCTTAACCGCCGGGGCCGGGATCGAGGGGTGTGCGGGCGACAGAGGCGGGATCGGGTAATCGCTCGGGTTGTAGCCGCAATCGCACTTGCCACCGATGTGCTGGCAGCCGAGCGCGGCGGTTAGGACAGCGAACGCGAACGTCAACGCGATGTATCGGCGCATGACCGGAACCATCCGTGGCTAGAAGTCGGGGATTCGGTGAACCACCAACGCGCCGCCGCCGGGGGGAGGGTCGGGGTACGACCCCCAACCCCGACGGCGACACGGGAGGGTGAAACGCACCGATGGCCCGCCTCCGTGCGCGAACCACCGACGGTTCGGAGCAGATCCGGTCTCCACCGTCACCGCATCCGACGCCGGTTATATCGGCTGCCGTAGTTCGCCCGGTTCACTCGTTCCCGCGGAACCACGCGGTTTCTCTGGCCCCCGCTTCTACACTGATTAGAGAGCGAGGAGCGGCTGCGTCGGCCCACCTTACCACAGCGGTCTTTTCGGGTGGGTCACTGTCTCCGACGGTGACGGTGGTGGGACGAGACGGCTCCGACGATAACCGGGTGCGACCACCGACTCTCCGAGAGCCGGCCACCCGAAAACCCGTGCCGTGCGGCAAACGACACCTCCTACAGTGGAACCAACAGCTTGGACGCCATCATACTTGCCGCCGGTAAGGGAACCCGCCTGCGACCGCACACCGAGACGACGCCGAAACCGCTCCTCCCGGTCCAGGGGCGCCCGATCCTCGACTGGATCATCGGCGCACTACCGCCGGTCGAACGGCTGGTGGTGGTCGTCAACTACCTCGCCGAGCAGGTCGAAGACTATCTCGCCAAGCAGACGCACGTTCGGAACTGGGCGACCGTGCGTCAGGCCGTGCCGCGCGGGACCGGCGACGCCCTCATGAGTTGCAAAACCGTGGTGACGGGCGAGAAGGTGATGGTGCTGAACGGCGACGACCTGATCGGTCGGGCCGACCTCGCGAAGCTCGCGACCGTCCCGATGGGCATCCTCGCACGGCCCGTCGACAAGCCGGAGGACTACGGCATCATCTTCCGCAACGGAGACGGCACACTGAAGCAGATCGCGGAGAAGCCGAAAGGACTGGCGCCGCCGCAGTTGGCGAACATCGGCGGGTACGTGTTCCCCCAATCGGTGTTCGGCCTCACACTCCCCCTCTCGCCGCGGAACGAGTACGAGATCACCGACGCAGTGAGCCAACTCGCCGCAACAGGACCGTTCCACGTCGTCGCAGCCGATTACTGGCTCCCGATTGGCACCGTCGAGCAGTGGGAAGCGGCTCAGACTGCCGACGTGAGTCAGGCGCGGTAGCGCGTGGCCGACAATCCAGCGAGCGGCGCGGCGTGAACCCGCCGGTGCGACACATCACGAGGCACCGACGCGGTTCGTTGTGAACTGCGGCCGGATTTCGATGGCGGCCCGGAGTGTGGTCCGCTCGGTCCCCGAGCGGCGCTTCGCATGGCGTATCGCAACGGGACAACCGCGTCACATCCGCTGCCGCGTCGCAACCGCTCGGGGACCGAGCGGACCACACTCCGGGCCACTACCCGGATTTCGACGGCGCCCGTGATGGGTCGTTTTGTATCGCACCGGCGGGCTCGCGCCGCGCCGCTCGCTCCGAGCTACTTCCCATCGCTCTTGAGCGCAACCATCGGCTCCCAGCGGACACCGGGCAACACGGCCAGGGACCGCTTCGCGAGAACCTCCCACGGCGTCCCGGCGTAGTCGGCGACGATCTTCGTGAMCCCACTGTCGGCTGCAGCGAGCAYCCCCGCCACGTCTTTACGGCCTTCGATCTTGGTCGTCGGAACGAGCCTCCAGCCGGTCGAACCTGCGGGCAGGTCCGGGAGGGTTTCGGTCTTCACATGCCCAAGGGCACGGTTGTACTCGTTCAGCACCACCAACCGGAGCCGGAGTTCGGCCACCACGAAATCGTAGTGTGCCTGCCAGCGCTTCGTCTCCTTCGCCCGCTTGTCGGCCACACCCTCCAGCCGGATCAGTTCGGTTTCGAGTTCGGCGATCGTAATCGCCACCGAATCCTGAGCCGTACTCACCGCCCGCTTCGTGCGGTCGCTGATCGGGGCACTCAGCACGGCAACAGCCTTTTGATCCTTGGCATCGAGGCGCCAGACGTTGCGCACGGTCTGGATCGCCCGGAGCGTCGCGCCCCGTAACGGGTACCGCTCCAGGCTCCGGAGCGCGTCCTCAACGGACACATCGGGCGCGTATCCCTTCAGTGCGGCTTCCGAGTACGCGAGCCGGGCGAGCTGCGCGCGGTCGTCGTCCAGGATCGACGGCAGGGCGAGTTCGTCGAGAATCACTTTCGCATCGGCCGGTGGTCCCTTGAGCGCGGGGAGTTCAAACCGCTTCGCCGGCGCCTCACCCGGGTTGAACTCCACCGGGAGTTTCGGCGCGACACCCACAAGAAGCGGCGTTTGCCGGTACGCCACCGCCGCGACGACCCGCACGGCCGACTTGTGGAACACGTCCACGGGGATCGCGTCACCGGGTTCGGCCTTCGCAGAGACGCGGGTGTCGAGCGCCGCCTGGCGCAGCGCATCAAGGTACGCGCTACCGGGAAGTGTCCCGGCCGTGCCGCGCGGAACGAAATACTCCAGCGTGCGTTCTCCGGGCGAACAGCTCAGAAGGACTTCCACGCCCGCCGGAGCCACGGCCAGCGCCTTGAAGAGTTCCAGCGTCATCGGCCCCGGTTCGCGGCGCCCGCGAACCCGATCCGGGTTCTGCCGGCACACGTCCCAGATCACCACTTTTTGCGCCGCGTTCAGATCCTTCAGCCTGGCGTACACCTCGGCAACCGGGAGCAGGGTGCCCGCCGCGGTCGGGTCGCCATCGATCGGCACCACGAACGCCTTGCCGTCTTTCTCGACCACATGCACGCCGAAGTAGAGCACCACGCGGTCCTGTGCGCGAGTAGTTTCGCAGAAGCCCTCGATTGCCTTGGCCAGCACGGCCTTGGTCGGCAGGCGGGCGTCCGGCGCGGGCGTGTCAGCCAGCACGAACAGTTGGTCGTTGTCCTTGTTGTTGGGCACGCGGAAGCCGAACGCGAGCCGACCGGCGGCCTCGCGCACGCGGTCCGGACCGCCGGGGGCGGCGTGCGTGAGCGGATTGAGGTACAGGTAGTCCGCGATGTGAACGAACAGCATCCGCCGCGGGAACGTCGCCGCCTTCGGCTCTTGTGCGAGCGCGGTCGACGCGAGCGCAAGAGCCACGACAAAGGAAACCGCGCAGCGCATGGGAACCTCAAAGGCGTGACCCGTGATCGGCCGTACTCGGACATGAACCCGCCGATGCGGTCTCCTTTCCGGAAGTCCAGGGGTGCAAACCTCTGGTTCCAAGCGGGGCACGCGCCCAAAGAGACTTCAACGGGTTCATGTATCAGTCAAACATGGCACACGCCGTTCACGGGAACAACACGCCGACCGGTTTCTGGTCGGCCGCTCCCCGGTCAGACCCCCGGACGGGAGTACAGGTCGTCCACGGCTTGTGTCAGAACGGTTTGGAGTTGTGCGGTTTCGGTCGCGCTCGCTTCGCGGGCCAGGTGCGGGACCAGGTGAAGCGCGCCGTCCGGCTCGAAGGCGACTTCGAGGTTCGCCAAGAGCCCGGCGGGGGCGCGGCGAACGGCGTAAGACCACACCGACCGGCGGACCGCGGTGCGGCGGACGGTAGGGTCCGCACCGGCGCCCTGCCGCGATTCGTGGTGGGCGATGGCGGCCAGCACGTCGCAGGGGACCGCGTGCCCGTCGCCGTATTTCTTGTCGGCGAACACGAGCAGTTCCGCGAGTACCGCCCGCATCCGGCCGGGGTCGCCGGCCGGCGCCCGGGCGATGACCGCCGCCACGGTCTTGCTCACCAGTTCATCGGGCAGGTCGGCGAGATCGGTGAAGGGGCCGTCCGGCCGACCGGCGGCCTTGATCGCCTCGGCTCGAACGGGGATGACGGTGGTGATGAGCGGGTCGCCCAGCGCCCAGAGCGCGTTGTAGGAGTCCTGGGCGAGCTTCGCGGCCGCGCCCGTTCTGCCGATTTTCAGAAGCACGTCGGCCAGCGGCGCGTTGGCGGCATTGGCGGCCGCACTGGTCGCCCCATACAGGGACCGGGCGAACGTCACACACTGGCGGAGCACCTTCTCCGCCTCGTCGTACTTGGTCAACCCGACCAGCGCCTCGGCGTACCCGAACATGAACCCGAGCCGGTCGCCGCGGGCGGCCGCGTCCGCGGGCATCGGCCCTTTACTGGCGTGCTGGAACTCCACGGCCGCCTTCTGGAACGCACCGGTCCGCAGGTGCAGGCGGGCGATATCGGCGTAGGCCCGCGCCAGCGGGTGTGATCCGGACCCGTGTTTGGCCTTGGCCGCCATCGCGGCCTTCTTCACCACCAATTCGGCCTCGCCCACGCGCCCCTGGGCGAACAACTGGAGCGCCTCCTGCAGCGCGGCCGACGGCTGTTCCGCACTCACCATGAGCGATCACCTGGGACGGGAGAACTCGCACGGTACGAACGCGATTATCCCGCGAACAGAAACAGGTGGCTAGTGCGAGTCCGGGCAAAAACGGGGCCGAACGGCCACTCGACCCCGGGCGAACCGCGCGTTCTGGATCGGCCTTTACACGCCGTTTTCTTGCTGGCATAAGCCCCCTCACTCACACCGCGAAAAGTCATCTGTAGGTCCCGGCGCGCCGACTGAGGGGAAGACGCGCCGCACTCAGATAGATTTGGGGGATACCAATGAACCGTTACCGGGCCTGGGGGCTCGCCGCCGCGCTCGCGGTCGGTACTGCGGCGCCGGCCGGCGCGGCCGACCCGCCGACCGATCCGAACACCACGACCGACACCCGGCCGTGGTACAAGAAAATGTTCTCTGCCCCTAAGCCGGCCGGACCGACCGTGCGCTCCGGAGCGGTGGTCGCGGCGCCGGTCCGCCCGCCAATGACCGCGCCGCTCCCGCCGGAAGCCGTCGCGGAGGCCATGAAGGCGGAGTACGCCGCATGGGACCGGCGGATAAAAGTGTGCGACGCGCTCCGTGAGGTCGCTCTTGAGCGGCGGGACGATCATCTCCTGCGACAAGCGGAGGAACTGGACCGCCAGGCGAACGCGATCTACCAACAGCGCGTCGCCGCCCTGGGCGTGCCCAAGGTGAGGGCGGCGCTCCCGGCGCCAGAMCCCGCCGGCCTCTCGTCGTTCAAGGCGGTCCCGGAGAAACTCGACGATCCGGCGGTAGCGGCCTCACGACTCGTCGCCCCGGCCGCGCCGGTGCCCGTGTCCGGGACCGCTTCGACGGCGCCCCTGCTGCCTCCCAAACAACCGGTGCGGGAGGTGATGCCGTGAAAGCGCTCCTATTCGCGCTCGCCGTGTCGGCTCTCGTCGGGTGTACCGGAATCAGACCGGTCGGCCCGTTCGCCAGAGAGCAGCCGGTCACGAAGCAACCGCAGTCCCCGCCGTCTGTGGTCTCCGATCCCGCGTCCATCCTGCCGGCGCCCCGGCCCGCGCCGCCGACGGCGTCCGTCATGCCGAGCGAAGTGGCCATCGACCCGGCCACCGCGGCCGCCAAGCTCTCGGCCGAGTTGGAAACCGACGCCAAATCGACGCAGAACGCATCGGCGACCGCGGAGATTTCGGTGTACCGGGGCGGGGTGAAGCAGAACTGAAAAGTGTGAGTGGAAAGAAGCCGAAGACCAGAGCTAATGCGCTCTGGTCTTCGGCTTCTTTCCACTCACACGCACCGTTGCGAGCTATTCGTTCTCGTCCGCGAACTCTTCGAGCCGGCAGGAGCGGGTCGGCTGACGGAGCTTCAACAGGCCGCGGGCTTCGATCTGGCGGATGCGTTCCCGCGTGATACCGTACTGCTTCGCGACCTCGTCGAGCGTCCGGGGGGTGCCGTCCTTTAACCCAAAGCGGAGTTCGATTACCTCCCGCTCGCGCGGGGCCAGGCTCTTCAGAACCTCGCCGATGCGTTCCTTCAACAGGTTCGCATCGACGTGTTCGCCGGGGTTGGGGATCTGGCCGTCGCTGAGGAAATCTTCGAGCGCCCGTTCCCCGTCGCCCCCAACGGCGTCGTTCAGGCTGACGGGGTGGCGGCCGACCACGCGCAGGCTGCGTGCGTCCTCGGCCTTGATGTCCAGCAGTGCGGCCAGTTCCTCGTTCGTCGGCTCGCGACCGGTCGCGGCCGAAATCTCCCCGCGCTTCTTCTCGATGCGGGCCATCAAGCTGATCTGGTGGCACGGGACGCGCACCGTGCGGGCGTGGTCGTGCAGCGCCCGCGTGATGCCCTGCCGGATCCACCACGTCGCATAGGTGCCGAACTTGAACTCCAACCGCCACTCGTATTTGTCCACGGCCCGCATGAGGCCCCGGTTCCCTTCCTGAATCAGGTCGGAGAACGGGAGCCCGCGGTTGCGGTAGTTCTTCGCGATGCTGACGACGAGCCGCAGGTTGGCTTCCGCGAGTTCCTTCCGCACGGCCTGGTAGCCCAGGCGGCGGCGGCGCAGAACGCGCACGAGCGCGGTCAGTTCCTCGGCCGTCACGGACGCCCGGCACTCGGCCTCGCGGAGGAGCCGCGCCTGACGCGCCCGGTCGGACGGGCCGACGGCCGCGGTGTGCGCGATCGCGAGGTGCTTCAGTTCGTCCGCGAGGTCGTTCAGCTCGTCCGTCCAGCGCTCGAGCAGTTCCGTCCGCGGGGACAGTTCCACCACCAGTTTGCGGCACTTGGCGAGCCGGTGGAACCGGTCCGCCTGCCACTCGCGCCGGCTGCCGCGGAACTCGTCCCGCACGCCTTCCGCGAAGACGGTGGAGTCCTGTTCGAGGAGCGTGCGGAGGGTCGGCAGGTCGGTGCCGAGGCGGGCGAGGATCTGGGCGCGGCTCAGGCGCAGCTCCGCGGACGAGTACACGTCCACGTTCGGGTCGATCGGCGTGTGGCCGCCGGCGATGTGTTCGAACTTCTCCAGTACGCGGGCCAGCACGCGCGGGCACAGGAGCGCCGCGGCGCGGAACCGGTTGCGGTGGAACTCGAGGCGCTTGGCGAGGGCGAGTTCCTTCTCGCGGTTGAGGAGCGGGATCGACCCCATTTGCCGGAGGTACAACCCGAGAGCGTCGTCCGCGCCGCCCGCGTATTCGTCCTCGGCCGGGGGCGAGTCGTCGTCGGCGCGCAGGACCTCCGGTTCGAGCGCGGTGTCGTCGTCCGCCTCGTCCGCTTCGTCGTCCGCCTCGTCCGCGTCGTCCACATCCGCGAGATCATCGCGGCGCAGTTCGTCCGTGGGTTGAGTGCTGTCGCTGCCGTCGTTGTGCGTCATCCGGTTCATATCCTGTCCGCTCCCCGACCGGTGCGCCCGGCCGGCAAGGCAATATCATCCAATCCGTGCCGCGTCACGCGCCGGGTGACAGCGGAGCGCGCCCGGGGCTCGCTCTTGTGCTGACGATAATTGAGTGGGATGTCCGCACGATCGGCGGTTCCGGACGCCGGTCCGCGGTAAATCTAAGCATACCTTGCAGGAACGAGTTTGCTGACTCGCTCCCAGATTTCGACGCCGCGACCGAGCCAATGGTTCGGGGTTGGCGCGAAATCCCTTCAATCTCCCTGTATTATACCCGACCATCCAAGCCGGGGCGCGGAATCGGTCGCTAAACTTTCGCCCCCTTGCCCGGTTCTCCGGCAGTTCCAACCGGACCAATCACCCAGCGCCAACAAGTTCGATTCCCTGACGGGTCGAGGGTTTCCATTCAACACGGAATGGGCGTGCCTGTTTTGCGAAAAAGCGAGACACGGTCCATAAACCACCCGGTGATGAATAAAACGGCAAAGTGGAACGTATTCTGTCAGAAATCGACGATTTTTCGCGCGTGTGGCTGTATTTTCCGGCGCCGCCGGGCGCACCACTCGTCGTCGTCCTGACCGGCACCGGTGGAACGGCGGCGTGGCTAGACCGTGAAACCGGCTGGTCGAAACTCGCTTCGCAGGAAGGCTTTGCGCTCGCTATCCCCGAAGCG
>BFBZ01001542.1_pt1 | contig 14974 bp, 14 predicted proteins | sample 1888401 | NCBI WGS metagenome assembly BFBZ01 (sample SAMD00112614, study PRJDB3348) | symbiont metagenome | host: Chara braunii | reverse complement strand
GAATCCCAGTAGAGATAGTCGAGCCAGCTGTCGTGCAGGTAGTTCGGCGGGAAGAGCCGGCCGTTATTGTGCAGATCCTGCACCGTCGGCTGGTATGGCTTCTGCGCTGGGAACATGCCGGCCTGCTTCGGCAGCTTGCTGCCCTTGCGCAGGTTGCACGGTGAGCAGGCCGCGACCACGTTCTCCCAGGTCGTCTCGCCGCCATGGGCGCGCGGGATGACGTGGTCGAAGGTAAGGTCGTCATGCGCGCCGCAATACTGGCATTCAAACCGGTCACGCAGGAAGACGTTGAACCGGGTGAAGGCGGGATTACGGGATGGCTGCACATATGTCTTGAGGCAAACGACGCTCGGCAGTCGCATCGAGAAGCTCGGTGACGACACGGAGTGATCGTATTCCGCAATAATATTCACACGGTCAAGGAAGACCGCCTTGATCGCGTCCTGCCAGGACCAGAGCGACAAGGGGTAGTAACTCAGCGGCCTATAGTCAGCGTTCAGGACGAGCGCCGGCAAGGACTGCGGGGAGACTGCAATCGTCAAGGAACCCTCCTGATCGATTCGGCATCTGCACCTGTATATTAGGCCGGTTGTTACAGGATTGTGAAGTCGAATAAATTCAGTACGTAAAGGCGAATCCACAAGAGCTGCTGATTAAACTATAGGCAGCGCATCTCGCCGTGTTTTCGCGGCATAATAAGCCCAGAAAAGCCGGGCCGCAACGGAGCGCCAGGGCGCCCAAACCGCGGCTTCCCGGGCCAAAGCCTTGGCAAGCGGCCTTTCTGCATGGCCGAAAGCCATGCCGACCGCAGCCTGCAGCGCCACGTCGCCGACCGGAAACACATCTGCGTGACCGCAGCAAAACATCATGTAGACCTCAGCCGTCCAGGGCCCGATTCCCTTGATCGCCATCAGCTCGGACAACGCTTTCTCAGGTGATTCGGCGCTGAGCGCATGCAAATCAAGACCGCCTCCGACGACGGCATCCGCCACGCGCGCCAAAGTGTCGTGCTTGATTCGCGACAGGCCGAAGCTTCGCCATGCCTCCGGCTCCAGGCCGGCATAACCCTCGGCGGTCACCTCACCCATCCCGGCGATCATCTTCCCCCAGATCGCATCGGCACTGGCGCGGGACACGACTTGCGAAACGATGATATGGGCGAGCCCCTCGAAGCCCGCTTGACGCAGACGCAGGGGTATGGCCCCCGCCTCTGCGGCAACGGGACGCAGGCGCGGATCGAGCTCCAGCAGGGCCGCCAACCCCCGTTCGATGTTGCCCTCGTCGCGAATGATCTGCATGGTGTCTCGTAGTCCCCGGTTCAAATTCGTGGCAGAAGAAAGCATGATCGAGATTCCCCGTCAAAAGCCGAAATTCCGCTTTGCCCCAAGCCCGAATGGCCCGCTGCACCTTGGTCATGCACTGTCGGCCATTCTGAATTACGACATGGCGGCGGAGACCGGCGGTGATTTCCTGCTGCGCATCGAAGACATAGATCTGGCCCGCTGCACACCCGATTTCGAAGCCGGCATTCATGCCGACCTCGCCTGGCTCGGCCTTCACTGGCAGGAGCCGGTGCGCCGGCAGTCCGAACATTTCCCGGCCTACCAGGAGGCACTGCAAACACTCATCGGGCGCGGCCTCGTCTACCCCGCCTTTCTGACACGCGGCGAGGTCAAGGCGAAGGTCGCAACCTTCGAGGCAAGCGGCAGGCCATGGCCGCGCGATCCAGACGGTACGCCGCTCTACCCCTTGGACGATCGGGAGCGCAGTAATGCCGAGCGTCAGCGCTTGCTGGCGACGGGCATGAAACATGCCTGGCGTCTCGACGTGGAAAGGGCAATGACAGCCGTGGGCGGCCGACTTCATTGGCAGGAAAGCGGCGATGGCGAGAGAGGCGATATCCCGGCCGATCCCGCAGCCTGGGGCGATGTCGTGCTGTCGCGCTCCGATGCGCCGTCGAGCTACCATCTGTCCGTCGTCGTCGATGATGCGGCGCAGGGCATTACCCATGTCGTGCGCGGGCTCGACCTCTTCCACGCGACCTCAATCCATCGTCTGCTGCAGACCCTGCTTAACCTGCCCGAACCGCTTTATCATCATCACCGCCTGGTGCTGGACGATAACGGCCGCAAGCTCTCCAAGAGCCTGGGCGATACCGGCATCGCCGAGTGGCGCCGGCGGGGCCTGTCACCGGCGGAGCTTCGCCGCCGCATCGGCCTCTGATTCGGCGGGCACCTCTTCCGATGGCGTCTCTTCCGCCGGGCGGCTCGCGGTCTTGCCGAACAGCAGGCGCCGCACCCGGAATTTCATCAGCGCGGCATTGATCTCGGCCCCCATGATGAAGATCACCGCCAGCATATAGAGGAAGATGAGCACGATCATCACGGACGCCAGGCCGGCATAGGTGGCGGTGTAATTGGCAAAGGTCGAGAGATAATAGGCAAAGAGCAACGCGCCGATCGACCAGAACACCAGCGTCAGTATGACGCCGGGAATGACGTCGAGCAGCCGCCGACGGCCGGCGGCCAGCCACAAATGCAGGATCAGCAACCCCGCCACCAACAAGAAAATCGTGCCGTAGATTCGCCAGCTGAAAACTATCTCGAGGATATCGGCGAGCGCTGGTAGCCATTGCCTTGTATAGTTGAGTGCCAACGGCACGGCCACCAGCAGAATGCTGAGGATTGCGAAGATCAGCACGGCGATCAACACATAGCCGAGGCTGGCGAGACGATTGAAATACCAGGGCCGCGTTTCCACCACGCGATAGGCGCGGTTCAGCGATATGCGCAGCGCCTCGACGCCATTCGAGGCGAAGTATGCTGCCGCCAGCACCGAGATGGTCAAAAGGCCGCCGCGCGGAATGGTCAACACCTGCACCACCTGATCCGCCAAAGGCTTGGCGATCGCCTCCGGCCAGGTATCGAAGATCAGATGCACGGCCGTCGACGAAAACTGGCTGGCGCCGAGGAAGCTCGCAAGCGCCGTGCCGAAGATCAGAAAAGGGAAGACCGCAAGCAGCGTCGAAAGCGCAACGTGGCTTGCCATTGCAAACCCGTCATCCTCGACGAAATGGTACACCGCGTCGTAAATCACCTTGTAAACCGTCCGCAGGACTGTCGGCATTCCATCTCCGCTTGACGTCGGCTTCATCCGCCGGTTGTCGATTGTATCGGGTCCCCGAATATGGGAAACGAGTTTCTGTTTGTACAGGAAACATCCCATGACGGAACAACGCATTATCCTGCTCACTGGTTGCTCGTCCGGAATCGGCGCCCACTGCGCCCGGGCATTGAAGACCGACGGATGGCGCGTTTTCGCAACCGTGCGCAGGCAGGAAGACCTCGCAGCGCTTGAAGCCGACGGCATCGAAGCGTTGCTGCTGGATTACACGCGTCTCGAGACGATTTCCGCTGTCGTGGCCACCCTGCGCGAGCGCACGGGCGATCGTATCGACGCCCTCTTCAACAACGGCGCCTATGGCCAGCCGGGCGCCGTCGAGGATCTCACAACCGACGTGCTGCGCGAGCAGTTCGAGACGAATTTCTTCGGCTGGCACGAGCTGACGCGCCAGGTCATTCCGCTGATGCGCAAGCAGGGACATGGCCGCATCGTCAATTGCTCGTCGATCCTCGGGCTGGTCCCCTATCGCTTCCGCGGTGCCTACACGGCCTCGAAATTCGCGCTGGAAGGCCTGACGATCACGCTCAGGATGGAGCTGCAGGATAGCGGCATCCATGTGAGCCTCATCGAACCCGGCCCGATCGCGACGCGCTTTACCGCCAACGCGCTCGCCAAGATCAACGAGCATATCGACCTGGAAGGCTCGGCGCATGCGGTGGAATACCGCAGGCAGCTCAGGCGGCTGGACGGATCGGGCCCGATCAGTAAACATAAATTGGGACCCGAAGCTGTTTATGATGTGCTAAAATCGGCGTTGAATGTGAAAAATCCGCGCCCGCATTATCTCGTCACCACCCCTGCCAAGCAGGGTGTTCTCTTGAAAAGGCTATTGCCGGCTAACCTTTTCTATCGTCTGATGCGCCGGCTGGACTAAAGCAATCCCGGGAAAGATGCCCAGCATTTTCCGCCCGGAATTGCGCGGAAACAATGAAATGGAGCAGCTTCGAGCTTTCGCGAGAAGCTTAGCTGCTCTGAAGACAAGGGTGGAGGAACCATGTCGACCGTTACTTATGTTGCCGCCATCATTGTCATGGGCCTCGTCGCGATCGTTCTCGTTCGTGGCCTGCTGAACATGATGAAGGGCGACAATCCGAACCTTTCGAACCGGCTGATGCAGCTGCGCGTCCTTCTGCAGGCGGTCGCGGTCATCCTGATCATGCTGACGCTCTGGCTGACGGGCGGCGGCCGCCCGGCCTAGAGCCTGACGACGGGAAGACGATGGTCAAGCTCAACAAGATCTACACCAAGACCGGCGATGACGGCACAACAGGCCTTGTCTCCGGTCCGAGGCGGCTGAAACACGATCTGCGCGTCGAAAGCTACGGCACGGTAGACGAAACCAATTCCGCCATCGGCGTCGCGAGGCTGCATACGGCTGATTTGCCCGATCTCGATGCCATGCTGATGCGCATCCAGAACGATCTTTTCGATCTCGGCGCCGATCTTTCGACCCCTGAAACCGACGAACCACCGGCCTACGAGTCCCTTCGCATCATCGACCATCAGGTCGAGCGTATCGAACACGATATTGACGTGCTCAACGCCGATCTTGAGCCGCTGCGGTCCTTCGTCCTGCCAGCCGGCACCCCTGCCTCCGCCCATTTGCATCTTGCCCGCACCATCGCCCGACGTGCCGAGCGGCTGATAGTGGCGTTGTCACTTAGCGAGGGTGAACATGTCAGCCCGGCAGCGCTGAAATACATCAATCGCCTCTCCGATTTCCTGTTCGTCGCTGCGCGCCACGCCAACGACCACGGACGCGCCGATGTGCTCTGGGTTCCCGGCAAGAATCGCTGATGCCGCGATTAAATCGTTCCAGGCAAGCTTATTGACGTTGACGTAAACGTTATTTATGCCTTTAGGGCAATTCGTATCTCCGCGGCATGGAGGCGTTGTAATTGGGGGAAAAACGCGTATCCATGTCGCCATTCGACAAATGGAATGGCGCTAAACAGCGCATGTTCTCGGGCGGTCATGTTGAAGGAAGGATTCCATGAAGATTCTCGTGCCAGTAAAGCGGGTGGTTGATTACAACGTGAAGATCCGGGTGAAAGCGGATGGATCGGGCGTTGAGCTATCGAATGTGAAGATGTCGATGAACCCGTTCGACGAGATATCGGTTGAGGAAGCCCTGCGGCTGAAGGAAGCCGGCAAGGCCGAGGAAGTGGTGGTCGTATCGATCGGACCGGCCAAGGCCGAGGAAACGCTGCGCACGGCGCTCGCCATGGGTGCGGATCGCGCCATCCTGGTCGAGACCGACGATGCTGTCGAGCCGCTGGCAGTCGCCAAGATCCTCAAGGGCGTCGCCGATGCAGAGCAGCCCGGCCTGATCATCGTCGGCAAGCAGGCGATCGATGACGACTCGAACCAGACTGGCCAGATGCTGGCAGCCTTGCTCGGCACGGCACAGGCAACCTTCGCCTCGAAGATCGAGATCGGCGACGGCAAGGCCCAGGTCACCCGCGAAGTCGATGGCGGCCTGCAGACCATCGAAGTCAAGCTTCCGGCAGTTGTCACCACCGACCTGCGCCTGAACGAGCCGCGCTATGCTTCGTTGCCCAACATCATGAAGGCCAAGAAGAAGCCGCTCGACAAGAAGTCGCCGGCCGATTTCGGCGTCTCGACCGAGCCGCGCCTGAAAGTGCTGAAGACCGAAGAGCCATCCGGCCGCAAGGCAGGCGTCAAGGTCAAGTCCGTCGCCGAGCTTGTTGAAAAGCTTAAAGTCGAAGCCGGCGTGCTTTAAACCAGTCCGAACGAGGAGTTAGATATCATGGCCATTCTTCTTCTGGCTGATCACGACAATGCCCACCTCTCCGACCAGACCGCCAAGGCGCTGACGGCAGCAACGAAAATCGCCAAGGAAACGGCAAGCGATGTGCATGTGCTCGTCGCGGGTGCTGGCGCCAAAGCTGCCGGCGAACAGGCTGCCAAGCTTTCAGGCGTCTCCAAGGTACTGGTTGCCGAGGATGCGAGCCTCGCCAACAATCTGGCCGAACCGCTGGCAGCCCTCATCGTATCGCTTTCCGGTTCCTATGACGTGATCATCGGCGCGGCCACCTCGGTCGGCAAGAACGTGCTGCCGCGCGTCGCCGCCCTCATCGACGTCGCCCAGGTCTCGGAAATCATCGAAGTGGTTTCCGCCGATACCTTCAAGCGGCCGATCTATGCCGGCAATGCCATCCAGACGGTGCAGTCAACCGACGCGAAGAAGGTGATCACCGTGCGCACGGCCTCGTTTGCCGCAGCGGACGCAAGCGGCAACGCATCGATCGAGAGTGTCTCTGCTGCTGCAAATCCGGGTCTGTCGACCTTCGTCGGCGATGCGCTGTCGTCGTCGGATCGTCCGGAGCTGACGTCTGCCAAGATCATCATCTCGGGCGGCCGCGCACTCGGTTCTGCCGAGAAGTTCCGCGAGGTCATTCTTCCGGTTGCCGACAAGCTTGGTGCGGCCGTCGGCGCATCCCGCGCTGCCGTCGATGCCGGCTATGCGCCGAACGATTGGCAGGTGGGCCAGACCGGCAAGGTGGTGGCACCGCAGCTCTATATCGCCTGTGGCATTTCCGGCGCCATCCAGCATCTGGCCGGCATGAAGGATTCGAAGGTCATCGTCGCCATCAACAAGGACGAGGAAGCCCCGATCTTCCAGATCGCCGACTATGGCCTCGTAGCAGACCTCTTCGAAGCACTCCCCGAACTACAAAAGGCGCTTTGATCGTACCTATTGATCTTCTCGCAGTTGCGAGAGACTGGAAAATCGTCTCTTATAGGTCTATCAATCTTTGCCGGGCTAGAAATGGCCCGGCAAATTTGTGGTTGAGAAAATAGCGCACCGCCAAGAGCGCGCCGCCGGGGAGTTGGCAATGAGTTCGCTGAAGACGATCGGTATTATCGGCGCGGGCCAGATGGGCTGCGGTATCGCCCATGTATCGGCCATGGCCGGCTATAAGGTCCACATCTACGACCTCTCGCAGGATCGCATCGAAAGCGGACTTGCCACCATCAACGGCAACCTTGCCCGTCAGGTCAGCTCCGGCAAGACCAGTGACGAAGATCGCAAGGCAGCACTTGCCCGCATCACCGGATCGAACGATCTCAACGACCTCGCCCAGGTCGATCTCGCCATCGAGGCCGCGACCGAGGACGAAAGCGTCAAGCGCAAGATCTATGCGCAGGTTTGCCCGATCCTGAAGCCCGAGGCGATGCTCGCCACCAACACGTCGTCGCTGTCGATCACCCGCCTCGCCTCCGCCACCGACCGGCCGGAGCGCTTCATGGGCATCCACTTCATGAACCCGGTGCCGGTGATGAAGCTGGTGGAGCTGGTGCGCGGCATCGCCACCGGCGAACCGACCTTCTCCGCCGCCAAGGAATATGTGTCCTCGCTGGACAAGACGATCACCGTCGCCGAGGATTTCCCCGCCTTCATCGTCAACCGCATCCTGCTGCCGATGATCAACGAGGCGATCTACACGCTTTACGAAGGCGTCGGCACCGTCGATGCCATCGACACTGCCATGAAACTTGGCGCCAACCATCCCATGGGACCGCTGCAGCTTGCCGACTTCATCGGCCTCGACACTTGCCTGTCGATCATGCAGGTCCTCCATGACGGCCTGGCCGACTCCAAATATCGCCCCTGCCCGCTCCTGGTAAAATATGTCGAAGCCGGCTGGCTCGGTCGTAAATCCGGTCGTGGTTTCTACGACTATCGCGGCGAAGTACCGGTTCCGACGCGGTAACAGCCCTATACGGGGCCAACCCTCGTGGTTCGAGGCTCCGCCCTTCGGGCTCTGCACCTCACCATGAGGACTGGAACGGAGCCAGCGTCAACCAAACGGAGCGCGCTGGAAATGGCGGGAATTTCAGCGGACACAATAGGTTAGCCCTCACCCTCAGGTGGGAGCGCAGCGACCCTCGAAGGGCGAGGGCGGGTGTCCATGCCACCAAACCGCCCAAATCCCTCAGCCGACCCGATTACCCCGAACAAATGAGGAGGCACGAATGCGCTCAACTATTCCACCTCAGTCAGGCCGCAGCTTCCAGCTGCGAAAGGGCCAGTTCGCGCGCGTGATCGATCCGGAGGGGCAGCAAGTTGCGGATATGTGGGCATTCGCACCGGATGGCGACGGGCTGGATTGGCTCAGCACGTCGCAGACCCGCGACATCACCGAGCGCCTCTTCCCGAAGCAAGGCGAATGCTTCTACAGCGAGAAGGGCCACCCGCTTCTGATGCTGGTCGAGGATAATTCGCCAGGCCCTCACGACATGCTGTTACCGCCGTGCGATACGGCACTTTACGCCCGCGCCGGTCTGCACAATCACCCCAATTGCTACGACAATTTCCTTGGCGCCCTGCGCGAGGCAGGGATGACCATGCCCTTCGTGCCCAACCCGGTGAACCTATTCCAGAATTCACCGCCGCAACCCGATGGCCGGCTCGAAGTGCTTGCATCGAAGAATCCGCCCGGCGGCAACGTTCTTCTGCGCACCGAAGCCGATGTGCTTCTCGTCGTGACGGCCTGCTCCGTCGACTACCATCCGACCAATGGCGACAAATGCACGGAAATCATCATCGAGATCGATGGATAGGGGATAACCCCAGGCGTCCCCATTCCCGATTTGAAGATGGCTTCGGATATCAAATTCCCGCAGCCGCCTTGACCAGCTTCTTGGCGTCGTCGCTGTCCCATACGGCCGGCCCGTTCATCGCCGATAGCAGGCAGCCCTTGTCGTCGATGAGCAACGTCACCGGCAGGCCAAAGGCCAATCCCTGCTTCTTCAACACATTGAACACGCCCATGGTGTTGTCGCGGTAATAGCCAAGCTTGTCGATGGCATATTCCGTGCGAAAGGTCTTGGTCTTTTCATCGTCGCCCGTATCGATGTTGACGGCGACCACCTCGAACTTGTCGTTGCCGACGCTTTTCTCAAGCGCGTTCAGCGCCGGCATTTCCTCGCGGCACGGCACGCACCAGGTCGCCCAGATGTTGAGCAGCACGGTCTTGCCGGCAAAGCTGTTGATCGACAGCGGCTGTCCCTCGGCACCCTTGAAGGAAATGTCCCTCAGTGAGATCGGCGCCGGCGGCACGCTCATGGCGGCGACCTGACCCTTGGTGAAGGGCGTCAGGGCAGCGGCGCGATCCTTGGCTGCCCCGCATTGATCGGCGGAAGCTGTTTCACCGATGCCATTGCCATACCCTGCCTCCTTCACGTATACCGCTGCCGCGCCAGCAATAATCCCAGCGACGGCGGCAAGCATAACGAGTTTCATGGACGGCAGACCGAACGGCTTCTTTGCTGTCATTTCATTCTCCAGGTGGGCATCTCATGACTGACGGCACGGACACCAAATCCTCCAACCAGATGTGGGGCGGGCGTTTCGCTTCCGGCCCCGCGGCAATCATGGAGGAGATAAATGCATCGATCGGTTTCGACAAGAAGCTGTTTGCACAGGATATCCGCGGCTCAATCGCGCATGCCAGCATGCTCGCCCATCAAGGCATCATTTCAACCGAGGATAAAGACAAGATCGTTCACGGGTTGAACACGATCCTGTCAGAGATCGAAAGCGGCAATTTCGAATTCTCCCGCCGCCTCGAAGACATCCACATGAACATCGAGGCGCGGCTCGCCACGCTGATCGGCCCGGCCGCCGGCCGTCTGCACACGGCTCGCTCGCGCAACGACCAGGTGGCGCTCGATTTCCGCCTCTGGGTGAAGGAAGAGCTGCAGAAGTGCGAGCAGGCGCTGACCGATCTGATCGCAGCCTTCCTCGACCGCGCCGAAGAGCATGCCGATAGCGTCATGCCCGGCTTCACCCATCTGCAGACAGCGCAGCCGGTCACCTTCGGCCACCACTGCATGGCCTATGTCGAGATGTTCGGCCGCGACCGCTCGCGCGTCCGCCATGCCATCGAGCACATGGACGAATCGCCGATCGGCGCCGCAGCGCTTGCCGGCACCGGCTTCCCGATCGATCGCCACATGACGGCGAAGGCGCTCGGCTTCCGCGAGCCGACCCGCAACTCGATCGACACGGTTTCCGACCGCGATTTCGCGCTGGAATTCCTGTCGATCGCCGCCATATCGGGCATGCATCTGTCGCGCCTTGCCGAAGAAATCGTCATCTGGTCGACACCGCAATTCGGCTTCGTCCGCCTCTCCGACGCCTTCTCCACCGGCTCCTCCATCATGCCGCAGAAGAAGAACCCGGATGCGGCCGAGTTGGTGCGCGCCAAGACCGGCCGCATCAACGGCTCGCTGGTGGCGCTCTTGACCATCATGAAGGGCCTGCCGCTCGCCTATTCCAAGGACATGCAGGAAGACAAGGAACAGGTCTTCGACGCCGCGGAAAGCCTGGAACTGGCGATTGCAGCCATGACCGGCATGGTGCGCGACCTGACGATCAACACGGCCCGCATGAAGGCAGCCGCCGGCTCCGGCTACTCCACCGCGACGGACCTTGCCGACTGGCTCGTGCGCGAGGCAGGCCTCCCCTTCCGCGACGCCCATCATGCGACGGGACGTGCCGTGGCGCTTGCCGAAAGCAAATCCTGCGATCTCGCCCAGCTGTCTCTCGAGGAGCTGCAGGCAATCAATCCTGCCATCACCGACAAGATCTTCGATGTGCTCACGGTCGAGGCCTCGGTTGCCAGCCGCAAGAGCTTCGGCGGCACGGCGCCTTCCGAGGTGCGCAAGCAGATCGCCTTCTGGCGTGCCCGCAACTGAAAAGACTGACGAAAACGCAAGCAAACAATCAGGGTGCACAAGACGCGGAAACTTCGCTAAGAAGAATGCATCCAGCTCTACAATCAAAGACGTAGAGCATGATGTTATCCGAAAACCGCTCACACTTTTCGGCATCATGCTCAAATCGCCCAAGAGGATTTCGATGCAGATCAACATGCCGCATATCATCCGCCTGACCGTCGTGCTTTCGGTCATCGGCCTTGCCGTCGTCGGATGTGGCCGCAAAGGCGATCTCGACCCGCCGAGTGCTCACGCGACCAAGGGTGGTGACGTTTCCAAGCCGACGAAGCAGCCGGGTGAGCAGGACAAGAAGTTCTTCCTCGATCCGCTTCTCTGATTAGGCATCGGCCGTGAACCATTTTCAGTATCGCGACGGCATCCTCTATGCGGAGGATGTGCCGGTTCCCGAGATCGCCAAGGCGGTCGGCACCCCGTTCTACGTCTATTCGACTGCAACGCTGGAGCGCCACTATCGCGTCTTCTCGCAAGCCTTTAGCGACGTGGACGCCATGGTGTGCTACGCCATGAAGGCCAATTCCAATCAGGCGGTACTGAAGACGCTCGGCCGCCTCGGCGCCGGCGTCGATGTCGTTTCCGTCGGCGAGCTGCGCCGCGCATTGGCAGCCGGAATTCCGGCAAGCCGCATCATGTTCTCCGGCGTCGGCAAGACCGCGCAGGAAATGGATGTGGCGCTGGAAGCCGGCATCTACTGCTTCAACGTCGAATCCGAGCCCGAGCTGGAAGTGCTGAACCAGCGCGCCGTCCGCGCCGGCAAGGTGGCGCCGGTTTCCTTCCGCATCAACCCCGATGTCGATGCCCGCACCCACGCGAAGATTTCGACCGGCAAGAAGGAAAACAAGTTCGGCATTTCCTGGCAGCGCGCCCGCGCCGTCTATGCCCGAGCTGCGAGCCTGCCCGGCATCAGCGCCACCGGCATCGACATGCATATCGGCAGCCAGATCACCGAGCTGCAGCCTTTCGACGATGCCTTCAAGCTGCTGCGCGATCTCGTGGAAACGCTGCGTGGCGACGGCCACCATATCCATCACGTCGATATCGGCGGCGGCCTCGGCATCCCCTATCGCGATGACAACAACCCGCCGCCCTTGCCCGATGCCTATGCCGAGATCGTCAAGAACCAGCTGCGCGGCCTCAATTGCAAGATCGTCACCGAGCCGGGCCGGCTGATCGTCGGCAATGCCGGCATTCTGGTGACGGAAGTGATCTATGTGAAGGATGCCGGTGACAAGAGCTTCGTCATCGTCGACGGCGCCATGAACGACCTGATCCGCCCGACGCTTTATGAAGCCTATCATGAGATCCGCCCGGTTGTCGTTGCAGCTGGCGATATCAAGCGCATCAAGGCGGATGTCGTCGGCCCCGTCTGCGAGACCGGTGATTATCTGGCGCTCGACCGCGACATGGCGATGCCGAAGCCCGGCGATCTTCTCGCCGTCAGCTCCGGCGGCGCCTATGGCGCCGTGCAAGCCGGCACCTACAACAGCCGGCTTCTGGTTCCAGAAGTGCTGGTCAAGGGCGGCAAATTCCACGTCATCCGTCCGCGCGGCACCTATGAGGAGCTGATCGCGCTGGATTCGCTTCCCGCCTGGCTCGAAGGATAGTCGGCTTCGCGCTCGAATCTGCGCGCGGAAGGACAATCCTGTCCACCGCTGCCAAGCGATCACGTTTCAGCGAAGTCCGATGAAAAAACAGGCTTTGGCGCGGCTTGCCCTCGTCTTCGCCACAAAGAATGTTATCTTTACTGAATTGGTGTCTCGCCGGGCGCCGCGAGCTTGGATGTGTGGGACATCCGGCCAATTTCCAACGGGCAAATAGCCATCAACGTCAGATCGGGAGAAAACCGGACCGATGACCAGCCCCAGCAACCCCAAGAAGGGCGCTTTCGCCACCCGTCCGGCGCTGGCGCGCATGGTTGCGGTCAAGCGTCTCTTTGCACGGTTCGTGCTGGTTTCCGAACAGCTTCTGCCCCGGCTGCTGTTGCCGGCATCCATTCTCGCCCTGTTCCTGTCTGCTGCATGGTTCGGCATTTTCCGCGTCGCACCGGATATCCTGCGCCTCTTGATGCTCGCCGTCTTCGTCGTCGGTTTTGCCGTCTCCCTCTATCCGCTGCGCCGTCTGCGCTGGCCCGATATCAGCGAGGCGGATCGGCTGCTGGAAGAGCGCAATGGCCTCGCCCACCAGCCAGTCACGGTGCAGGAAGATGAGCCGGCGCTCGAGACGCCCTTTGCCCGTGCGCTCTGGCGCGAGCACCAGACCCGCATGGCGGAACGTATTGCCGCGCTGGATGCGGGCCTCCCGCGGCCGGATATCGCACGTTACGACCGTTTCGCCCTGCGTGCTATTCCGGCATTGCTGCTGGTAACGGCCTTCAGTTTCTCGATGTCGAATGGCGGCGGCTCTCTGAGCGATGTCTTCACCGCATCCGCATCCGGCTCGAGCAATCCGGATGTCCGCGTCGACGCCTGGGTCACACCGCCCTACTATACCGGCGAGCCACCGGTCTATCTCACCGGCAATGTCGCCAATGCCAGCGATAATCTCAACGTACCGCAATTCTCCGAGCTTACCGTGCGCGTCACCGGCGCCTCGGCCGATGAGAAGGTGCTGTTCCAAGTAGCTGGCGCCGACAAGGGCGTCGAAGTTCCCGAACAAGTCGCCGATACCGATCAGCAGGCCACACCGGCCGGCGGCAAGCCTGCTGCAGCGCCGCCGGTGGCACCAGGCAACGCCACCCCACCTGCAGCCGATGGCATGATAGCCCGCACGCATGTGATGAAGCTCGAAAAGGGCGGAGCGCTCACCGTCAACGGCAAGTCCTGGTCCTTCAATGTCGTGGTCGACAAGCCGCCGGAAATCAGCTTTGACGGCATTCCACATGCCAATGCCAGCGGCGCACTGGAGCTCGGCTTTAGGGTCAAGGATGATTACGGCGTCGAGGAAGCCCATGCCGACATCGTGCCCGTCGATTCCGATCCGGCCGCGACGCCGCTCTACGGCCTGCCGGAATACAAGCTGGACATTCCGCGCCGCGACCGCCGCAATGGCAAGGGTCTCGGAAGCCATGACCTGACCCAGGATCCGCTTGCCGGCAAGCGGGTGCGCATCACCCTGGTCGCCAAGGACGGAGCCGGGCAGACCGGGCGCAGCGCGCCCTATGAGATGGTTCTGCCGCCCCGTAATTTCAGCCAGCCGCTGGCGGCCGCCGTCGCCGAGGAGCGCCAGGTCTTCGCGCTCGATACACGCAAAATGCCGGAGGCGATCGAGCTCAACAAATCGCTGACCATCCGGCCGGAAGAAACCATTCCCGATCTCGGCAATTATCTGGCGATCAAATCAGCGCTGACGCGGATGAAACTTGCCAGCAGCAATGCCGCATTGAAGGACACCGCCGACTATCTCTGGCAGATCGCGCTCGGCATGGAAGATGCCCAGCTGACCGACGCCGAGAAGGCCCTGAAGGATGCACAGCAGAAGCTTTCCGACGCGCTGCAGCGCAACGCCTCGGATGAGGAAATCAAGAAGCTGACGGCCGAGCTACGCAAGGCGATGGATGCCTATATGAAAGAGCTGGCCGAACGCATGCGCAACATGCCGGCCCAGCCCAACCAGCGCTCCGCCAATATTCTGCGTCAGCAGGACTTGCAGCGGATGATGGACCAGATCGAAAATCTTGCGCGCTCCGGCAATCGACAGGCGGCGCAGCAGATGCTTTCCCAATTGCAGGATCTGATGAACAGCCTTCAGGCGGGCAAGCCCCAGCCCGGACAGCAGCAGAACCAGGCAAATGACAAGATGCGCGAGCAGATGGACAAGCTCGGCCGCATCATGCGCGATCAGCAGAAGCTCATGGACCAGACCTTCAAGTTCGACCAGGCCATGCGTGATCGCATGCAGCGCGGCGATTCCAACGAAGATGGCGACGGCCTGATGGATCAGCCGCTGCCCAACCTCGGCGACCAGAACCGACCCGACATGGGCCAGAAAAATCAGGGCCAGAACCAGCAGGGCAAGAAGGATAGCG
>BFBZ01001545.1_pt1 | contig 14981 bp, 10 predicted proteins | sample 1888401 | NCBI WGS metagenome assembly BFBZ01 (sample SAMD00112614, study PRJDB3348) | symbiont metagenome | host: Chara braunii | reverse complement strand
TCAAGATCATACGTAAACGTACCAAATTCCGTGTCCCATGCCGAACGGTCACGATCTCGCTTTGGCCCTGCGGCCCGCCTCCCCCGCCCTGCACCGCCGCACCGACGACGCCCTGGCCGCGTGCGGCGTGACGGCCGATCAGTTCGTCCTCATGGCGATCCTGGCCGCGGGGGACGCGCTGACGCAACGGGACCTCGCCCGCCGGGCGTCGTCCGATCCGAACACCGTTCGGGCCATGCTCCTGATCCTGGAGCGGCGGAAGCTGATCACGCGGCCCCAACACCCCACCGACTCTCGCGCACGCAGCGTCGCCCTGACGGCCAACGGGCAGCGGATTTACAAGCGGCTGTGGGCCGCGAGCGGCGCCGTTCGTGAGGAACTGGTCGCCGCTCTGCGGCCCGGCGAAGTGCAAACACTGCTGGAGCTTTTGGGCCGCGTCMCCCTGTCACTGGGCGGCGCGACGGAACCCGCCGAACCGGCGGAACCGGAGACGGGAGCGGTAGCCGAGAACCGATCGCGGCCTCACCGGCGGGTGCGAACCCGCCCCGCGATCGGTTCGGCACCACCGGAGGGAGCGCCATGATCGCGCGAGCGTGGGTCGTATTGGCCCTGATCGGCACGGCCGTGCCGTTGGCGGCGGAGGACAAACAACCGCCCGGCAAGTTGGAGCCGAAGCGGTTCGAGAAAGAGGTGAAGGTCCGCGTCGAGATGGACTACCTGCTGTACCTGCCCAAAGGGTACGAGCCGGGCGATAAGAAGTGGCCGCTGGTGCTGTTCCTCCACGGCGGCGGGGAAACGGGCACCGATCTGGAAAAGGTGAAGGTCCACGGCCCGCCCAAGCTGGTCGCGGCCGGCAAGGAGTTCCCGTTCATCCTCGTCTCTCCTCAGACTCGCCGGTTCGGCTGGGACCCAGCCACCCTCCACGCGCTCCTCGATGACGTAACGGCGACCTATCGGGTGAACACGGATCAGGTGTACGTGACCGGAATGAGTATGGGCGGGATGGGCACCTGGGCGCTGGCGGCGTCGAAACCGGACCGGTTCGCCGCCATCGTGCCGATCTGCGGGGGCGGGAACCCCGCGGACGCCAAGAAGATCAAAGACCTCCCGATCCGGATCTTCCAGGGCGGGAAGGACACGATTGTGCGCCCCCAAACGGCCGAGACCATGCTCAAGGCGCTCAAGGACGCCGGGGCCAAGGATGTGGATCTCAAGGTGTACCCGGACGCGGGTCACGACTCCTGGACCCAGACCTACGAGGACCCGAAGGTGTTCGAATGGCTACTCGCTCAGAAACGCGTGACTCCTTCCAGCGATAAAGAGCCGAAGCCCACGACCGAAAAGGCCCCGGCCCCACCGAAGGGCTTCGATACCAAGCGCGACTTGATCGACCGGGGCAAGACGGAAACCGTCGAGTACGAATCGAAGACCGTCGGCGCGAAGCGCGCGGCAGTCGTGTACACGCCGCCGGGCTACTCGAAGGACACGAAGTACCCCGTGTTGTACCTGTTGCACGGGATCGGCGACGACGAGACCGGGTGGACGAAGAAGGGCGCGGCCGACGTGATTCTGGACAACCTGCACGCGAACAAGACCGTCGCCCCGATGATCGTGGTGATGCCGAACGGCCGGGCGGCGAAGGACGTCACGGTCCAAACGCCGTGGGACAAGCAGTTCCCCGCGTTCGAGGCGTTCGAGGGGGACCTGCTGAACGATTTGATTCCGCTTATCGAGAAGCGCTATTCGGTGAAAGCGGACCGCGAGTCGCGTGCGCTGGCGGGGCTGTCGATGGGCGGCGGGCAGTCGCTCAACTTCGGGCTCAAGAACCTGGATACGTTCGCCTGGGTCGGTGGCTTCTCCTCCGCTCCGAACACCAAGGCGGCCGGCGACCTGATCAAAGACCCGATCGAAGCGACCCGGAAGCTCCGTTTACTGTGGGTCTCGTGCGGGGACCGCGACGGGCTCATGAAGGTGAGCCGGGCGTTCCACGACGCGCTCGAAGAGAAGAAGGTGCCGCACGCGTGGCAGATCGATTCCGGCGGGCACGACTGGGCGGTGTGGAAGGCCGATCTGTACCATCTCGCCCCGCGCCTGTTCCGGTGATCTGTTACAGCGTGTTCCGCGACCGGGTACTCATCAAGCGCCCGGCCGAAGAACGCAGAGCCGCAGAGGACGCAGATAAAAACACAATGCACATAACAACACGACCTATTATTGTGTTCTTCTGATCTGCGTTTTCTGCGTCATCTGCGGCTCTTTTCTGCCTCGGCGACGGTTACAGACGCACGAAACCCTGTTCGCCACCGTTTCTTACTTCGGCGGTTCGGCCGGATCGAAGCCGGCCTTGAGGAGTTCCTTGTAACCCGGTTTCAAGGGCCGCACGTCGTAGCCGAGCTTCTTCAGTTCGTCCGCCGCCTTCAGGCACCGCACGCCCGACCCACAGTGGCAGTAGACGATCTTGTCTTTGGGCACGATCCGGGCCACGTTTTCGGCCTTGGCCCCGTCCTTGAGCACACTCAGGGGCAGCAACTTGGCGTCCTTAAGGTGGCCGTCGTCCCACTCGCTCTTCTCCCGCACGTCGAGCAGGACGGCCTTCCCGTCCGCAACCGCCTTCTTCACGTCCGGCAGTGTGTCCTTCGTGTGGTCCGCCGCCCGTACAGGCGCGGTGAATGCCGCCAGCGCAACGACCATCGTGCCGACCCAGGTTCCGAAATTCGCCATCAGTTCGTCCTCCGAGTTGTCATCCGAACGGCTCACCGGGTGGAGTCAGACGACACGGTGTTGCACTACGCCGTTTGCCGGCCTGCGGCTATCGATCATGGCACACGACGAAACGAGCGGTTTTGCCACCTCCTGAACTGCCGGGTACCCGCCCGCGCGAGACGAGCCTCTTGACGGTCTCTCAGAAGCGTGGAAACGTGGGGGCGCGCGAACTTGCTACCACAACGTGCGTCTGTGTTGCACCGAGCCCGACTCGCAAGACGGCTCGCTCGGGGCGGTACGCGAGTCGTTCGGCGTCGTGGGAGTGTCCTGATGGGAAACCATATGAAGGGGTGTAGCTGCCGCCGGTGCCGGAGCGGCATGCACACTCCGACAGGCGGCAAACTGCTCCAGAAGCTCATCCGGAGCGTGCGGCGAGCGACCAAACGTGCGTTACGGAAAGGTGAGGAGCCGCCACCGTGCAAGTCGCGTGGGTGGACCGACTGACGTCAGGACCGTTCATGACCGCGTCACTTTCCGGCCGGTCGAACCCCCGTGGCGTCGCTAATGAGCGTCTCCGGTGGGATCTTGACCTTGAAAGCATCCGCAGCCAGTGGCTCGTTCACGACGACCTTTCCGACGGTCTGGGTCGTTCGCCCGGTCCAACCGGGATCGCCCGCCTTGGCTCCCGGTTTACCGTAAATCGTCTCTGTCACTTCTTTCGGGAACCACGTCTTGCCCCGGCCGACCTCCTGATAGCTCACGTCCACGACCACATTGACGCTGCCGTCGTCGTGCAACTCACAGACACGAGTGGGCAGGTAACTGCGCGCCGGGTCGAATTCGTACCGAATCTGCCGACCGGTCGCTCGCTCCATAACGACGATCAGTTTTGCGTCCCGCTTCGAGACCTTGAGCACCCTGTCGTCCTTCAGACGATCAAGAAGGCGGCCCCGGATCTCCGTGTTCCCGGCCTCCCGAGGATCGAACGGGAACATGCCGGGCATCTGGTCCGGTCGCCGTAGCCAGGCCCGTTTTTCGTCCGGGTGGTACTGTGTCCAAACCCCGGCGGTGAACGCGAAGACAACCGACCCATCGTCCGTGTTCGTCTCGCACCGGATCTCCTCGCCGCGGAGGAGAATTTTACTCGTGTAGGTACGACGGGGCTCACGGATCAAAGTCGCCACGGTGCCGCCCGGGAGGACAGTGGTTGTCACCTCCCGTTGCTTCACACTCGGGTCGAGGGTGACACACTCGACCGTGACGGCAACCGTTTTCAGTTGCGTGTAGTTGTCGGCAATGCCCTTCACTGCCGCGTCTCGGATCTGTGCCGCGGTCATCTCGGGAGCCGCGTGAGCGGGCGCCTTTGGCTCGGTGGGCGGATCGGCTCGCTTCGCGACGGCCCGTTGCCCGGAGATCGGACCATAGACGACCGATCCGGCAATAAGCAGGGTCACCCCGAGCAGAATCGCTTGGAATCTCAGGAAGAACATGGTCGGGAACGCTCCTCGTACAAATGTCGCCACGCCAACGGGAACGGGGTCCGGAACCGCCATCCGCACCGCGGCGTCGATCAACGGGGACGAAACACTGGCGGCGAGCACCGACCGATCAGCGACCCCGGCGAGCCCGCCCACCGCCAGCCCGCGGCTCTTGAGGCGTGCCGCAAGGATTTTTCGGGCGTCCGCGAGCCGGCTCGACAGCGTCCCTTCGGGCACCCCGAGCCGGACCGCTGCGTCCCGCCGACTCAGGCCATCGAGTTCGCACAGCACGACCGGAGCCCGGAGCCGGTCCGGGAGCCGGGCGATCTCCGCGTGAAGAATCCGGATGGCGTCGTCATCCCGTTGCTCGTCGTCGGGCGCGGCCAGGTCCGGGACGGAACCCACGAGCGTTTCCCAGCACCGCCGGGTCCGCGTCGCACGTACCCCACGGGCCGTTCGGACGGCGACCCCGTACAGCCACCCGCGGACGGCGGCCCGCGGGTTCACCACCGCAGCACGCCGGGAGAGAACCAGGAACACTGTTTGGAACGCGTCTTCCGCAAGTTGCCGGTCGCCGGTCATGCGCCGGCAGATGGCCAGGACCATCGGCCCGTGTCGCTCCACCAGTGCGGCAAAGGCCGCAGGATCACGGGTGGTCACAAATCGAGTGACCAGTCGGTCGTCGGACGAGTCGGGTTCTGCCGCCCGCGACAGCACCCCGCGCCGAATCCGGCGGAGGGACTCACTCAGGGTCGGATTCGGCATAGCGGGCTCCGGTGCGGGCATCGTGCCCGCTAACCTATATTGCGATGGCGCCGCCCGGCGCGTCGAAGAATCTGTTGGGGCGAAACGGGTGAGCGGCGGGKGAGTTGACACAGAGCCGCTACTTGGGCTATTCGTCGAATCCGAGGGCGCGGKAAAGATTCAACTCGTACCCTCGATCCGGAGGAACCCCGAGTGGCCTTCGACGAATCACTCGCCGACCGCGTTCGGCACCTCCTCGCGCCCCGCAAGAGAGTCAGGGAAAAGAAGATGTTCGGCGGCCTCGGGTTCCTGCTGAACGGCAACTTGCTCGTTGCAGTTCGCAAGAACTCACTACTGGTCCGCGTCGGCCCGGAACAAAACGAGGACGCGCTGCGCGAGGTGCACGTCAGCGCGTTCCACATCACGGGCCGCGGTACGATGAAGGGGTGGGTGGTCGTCGCCTCGGCGGGCCTCGAAGAAGACGACCAATTGAACGACTGGATCGACCGGGCGACGCAATTCAGCGCCACACTCCCGGCGAAGTAACCGCCGGTCGGACGAGCCTAAACGGCAGCAACCTCCGACCTGGAGGCCGCGCCGACTTCGGATACAATCTGGTGTTGAAGAGTCGTGCGCGGTCGCACGGTTAGCGTCGACTGCGGTGTTACGCCGCGGACGGATCTCTGTGCCGACCAGTTGGAGTTGCCACCCGGCGCGCTGCCATAGATCGACACCACGCCGGGTGGCGTGCCGAGAGGACGAAAGTAGCCGGCCGCGCACGGCTCGACTTCTTCCACCGCCCCCGTGCGTTCTCGTCCACCCAGAACGAGAACGGCGAAATCGACTCAAACCGATCCGGCGTCACTTCTTCTCGGGGACCTCTTCGGCCGCGACTTTGATGGTGATTTGAAAGCCGAGGTCCTTTTTGTTCGCCCCCTTGAACGGCTCTTTCGTGCTGATCCAGAGCGGATCGAGGGCCGGGTCCGGGGCGAACTCCGCCGACGGCGCCTTGTGCGCCAACACGCACTTCGGCATCGTCGCCGTGACCTTGAACGACTGGCTCAAGTTGTACTTGCCGGCCGCCACCACGATCCCCGCCGGGGCCTCCTTGTCGTTGATCGAGTTGCTCTCGCCGCCGGACACGCTGTGGCTCGGCATGGTGAGGACCACACCGGGACCGGCACCGCCCGCGACGGAGGCCGCGGCGCTGACGTCGGCGGACCCGATTTTGGAGCTCCGGAGCAGCCCGATGAGCCGGCCCTCCACGGTCAGCTTGGCCGCCTTCACCGTGGGCTTGTCGAACGACACTTCGAACTGCTGCGCGAGGTCGAACACCTGGCTGGCCGATGCCGCCCCGGCCGGGCCGCCGTAGGCGACCGCGACCCCCGACATGGTGACGACGATCGTGTCCGCCGCCGGTTGCTGAACATCGATGTTGCCGCCGCCGGTGTGCGTGCAACCGGAGCGGCACGGCGTCACCTTGCTGCTGCGCGTCCCCAGCGACAGCGACACGTCCGGGGCCGGGGCCGCCGTGGTCACGGTGATGTTCAGCGGCTGCCCCGGCTGGGCGACCACCTTCTTCGGCTCCTCGGCCCGGATCGCCGGCACCAGACCGGCCGCCGCCACCGCACCCAAGAGCGCCCTGCGATTCATCCGACTCATTCTAAGCCTCCGTGCTCAAGTAATCCCGAACCAATCGGTCGGGACGTGGTATGGATAGTCGGCCCGAACATTGTGGATCACGGCCGCAGCACGGCCCGACGGTTCGCCGCGGCCGGCCCCTCACCACCGCACGATGCAGTCGAGCGCGGCGGTGAGGAGCCCGTGCTTCCCTTCGAACGGGCGGCTGTACCCGTTGTAGTCGTAGCGCACTTCCGGACGGATCAGGACCGACTTCGTCGGCCGGTACTGACAGCCCAACGTGACGGCCGTGTACAGCCCCTCGAACCCGGTCCGCTGGCCCTCGAAGTCGTCGAACGTTTCGACCCGTATGATCCCGGTCAGCTTGCTGCTGAAGGCGTAGTTCAGGTAATGAACGATTGACCCCCAGTGGGCGGTGCCGCTGGTCGCGTTCTGGGAGACGATCCCGCCGGGAACGTTCGCCGGGACCCCGTACTGGTAGCCGTAGATCAACTCGGCCACGTAACTCAGCCGCGGGTTGAACGCGTGCGTCCACACGAGATCGGAGACGTTGATGTTGTTGCGCCCGGCCGGTTCGTACTGCTCGCCGATCGTGGCCGGGTTGAACGGGTTCCCGGCGTTGAACTTGCCCCGGCCGTACGACCACCCGTAGGTGACCGTGTCCGCCTTGTTCGGACTGGTCCAGGTGATCGACCCGACGGCCCGCAGCTCCTCGGCGCTGTTGCCGATGAACACGTCGTTGCCGTTGGCCAACATGAACTTACCGGACCACTGGGCATTGAAGGTGGGGGACACCTGAATGCCCATGTGGGTGAACGGCGGGCTCCAGTTGAAGGCGTACGAGCGGGACGTGAGCGGGGTGCTGATCCCCTCGAGGCTCTCGTACCCCCAGGGGCAGTACAAGCGCCCGACTCGGATATCGGTACCTTGAAACAGCGTCGGGACGTACATGTTGGCGTAGAACTGGATCAGGTCAATACCGTAGTAGTTCTGGTTGCCCTGGGAGTTGAGCAACTGGTTGTTCAGGAACCCGCGCATGAGGCTGAACCGGTAATCGGTCCCGTAGTCCGCGTCGAGGCGATAGCCCCAAGTGATGTCGGTGGTCCCGCTTGTGACGACCGCGCGTTCCAGCCGGATCCACGTCTGGTTCATGATGACCTGGTTGGCGCGGTCGTTCCACACGACCGGCTGGTTACTCACGCGCGCGCTGCTCGCGGTGTAGGAAGCCTCCGTCCACCCCGAGATCGTGGTGCGCTGGTCCTCCAAAACGGTCCCGTACCACGTTCCCTGAAGGGTCCGCATGAGCGCCCACCGATCGGGCGGGGCCGGGGGGACCGGGCCGGGCGCGGGCGCTTCGGGCGGCGCCGCCGGGGGCACTTCCACCTTCAGATCGAGCGGCGCCGGGGGCACCGGAGGTGTCGTCTCCGGCACCGTTGGCGGCTGGCCCGGCATCATCGCGTTTGAGAGCAACAGGGCAAGAAGCACAAACCACCTTCGAAGTAGGCGATAATAAACCTTTCCCAAACCGCACGATCGCAGGGTGTGGGATTCCACGTATCGGCCGCATTGTTAGGCCACCCCCTACGAAAACGGATTCAGGCAAACCCTTTTCAAATACCCAGATCCGCGCAGACGGTATAACCCGCCGCACCGGAACATACGAACCACACTGATTATCGGACGTGCAGCCAATCGCCATGTACTGAACGACTTCCCGGGCCCAGTGCGTCCGTGTCTTCGCCTCATTCCGAGCCCGCGCGCGACACTTTCCAACGGTCGACCCACCTCGATTCGCTGTGACTTTCCATTCGTGGCACTTCGCGTGCAACTCGGCACCAACCTTCAAACTCCAGAACTCTCTTAATCCGTGCTGCATTCCTGGCTATCCGTTTGGAATCATTGAGTCCTTCGAGGTGTGATATGGCCGTCTGTCGGCTGTTCGGAGCCCTTCTCCTGCTCTCCATCTGCGCGATTATGCCCGTAAAATGGGCACCAATTCATCCCACGGCTTCGGCCCAGGATGAAAAAAAATCGCAAAATACGAAATCCGGTTCCGAGGATGCCGCTAAGGCCCTCGCCGACCTCAAAAGCTCTCTCGAAGTGACCCAAAAAGAACTGGCCGCGACGAACAAGACGCTCAACGGGTTAAAAGCCGACAGCGATGCAGAGCTGAAAAAAGCAGCGGACAAACTGGTGGCCCTTCAGAAGGAAATCGCCGCACTGAGCGCGTCGACCAAAGGCTCAGTGACAAAAGCCGAACTGGCTGCGGTGACGAAGAAAGCCGACGAAATCACGGCTGACATTACCGCGATGAAAGCCTCCGGGGACGCCAAAGCAACAGCCGAGAAACTGGCCGCCCTCGAAAAGAGCGCCGACGAGAACAAGAAGGCCGCTGAGAAGGCAGGCACCGACGCCGGAACTGGCATCACGACCGCAAAGGAGCGGGGCGACACTGCCTGGATGCTCATCTCCAGTGCCCTCGTTTTGCTCATGGTGCCTGGACTGGCCCTCTTCTACGGCGGCATGGTCCGCCGCAAGAACGTCCTGGCCACGATGATGCACAGCATGGCCGCACTCGCCGTTGTGGGCGTGTACTGGATCGCGATCGGGTACGGGCTGGCGTTCGGACCGTCGCTGATCAAAGTGAGCGCGCTCGGAGCGACGGATGGGGGACTCATCGGTTGGAGCGGAGACCTCTTCTTCCTGAAGGGGATCGCGGCGGACATGAAGCTCCCCAACAACGACATCACGGTCTACTTACACGTGCTGTTCCAGGGGATGTTCGCGATCATCACCCCGGCGCTCATCAGCGGCGCCATCGCCGAGCGCATCCGGTTCTGGCCGTTCTGCCTCTTCATGCTCCTCTGGGTCACGTTCGTCTACTGCCCGCTCGCGCACATGGTGTGGGCGATCGACTGGTTCGACCCGAGCGTGGTGGCTGCGAAGCGCGGGCAATCGGCGATCGGCCTCCTGGGCAAGATGGGCGCGCTCGATTTCGCCGGCGGCACGGTCGTCCACATCGCGGCCGGTATGGCGGGCCTGGCGGCGTGCCTCGTCCTCGGCAAGCGCCACGGCTACCCGCAACAGGTCGCGCACCCGAACAGCATGGTGCTGACGCTCCTCGGCGCCGGCCTGCTGTGGTTCGGCTGGTTCGGCTTCAACGGCGGTAGCGCCACGAACAGCAGTCCGCTGGCGGTAACCGCGTTCGCCGCCACGCAGGCCGCGGCGGCGGCGGCCGGACTGGCGTGGATGCTCGTCGAGTGGATTCACAAGGGCAAGCCGACGGCCCTCGGCCTGGCGTCCGGGATCGTGGCGGGGCTCGTCGCGGTCACCCCCGCGAGTGGCTACGTGTTCATGTGGGGCGGCCTGCTCATCGGCGTCGCCGCGGCGGTCGTGTGTTACCTCGCGGTGGCGCTGAAGAACGTACTCGGCTACGACGACTCGCTCGACGCGTTCGGCGTCCACGGCGTCGGCGGGTTCGTCGGCGCGGTCCTGACCGGCGTGTTTTGTTCCGTCCTCGCGAACTCTGCCGGGGCCGACGGCCCGTTCGCTTTCTCGGCCCACCGGGCGCGGTACGAGGCGCTCAAGCCCATCGAGAAGGACGGCACGACGAGCGACGCCGAGCCGATCGCCAAGGCGAAGGCCGAGAAGCGCGAGGCGAACGGCGCGCTGCTCAAAGCCACGCGTGAAGTGGGCGCCGATATCGAGAAGCTGGGCATCGCCGCACTGGAAAAGGCCCTGGCCGACGCCAAGGCGGCCGACCTGACCAAGGAACTGGCCGACCTGAAGGTCGACGACCTGGAAGACGAGCTCGCCGCGCACAAGGAGCCGTCCGCGGCGAAGACCCAGATCGAAAAAGAACTGGCCGACGCGAAGGCCAAAGCCGCCCCGATCCAGAAGAAGCTCGACGCCGTGGCCGATACGACCAAGAAGCTGGAAGAGGCGAAGACCAAGGAGGCCGACGCCAACAAGCAACTCGACGCCGCCAAGGCGACGCTCACGGACAAGGCCGCGACCCTCGCGGCTCTCGAGAAAGAGCGCGACGACCTCAAGGCGCTCATCGAGAAGCAGGACGATAAGGAACACGAGGGCAAAGAGGAATACAACAAGAAGCACAAGCTGTCGCAGCTCATCATCCAGACCAAGGCCGCGGTGTTCTCGGCCGTGTTCGCGTTCGTGGCCAGCCTGCTGCTCGTCCTCGTGACCAGCGCGGTGACGCTGGGCCACTTCAAGACGGACGCGAAGGGCGAGGCCGACGGGTTGGACCGCACGGAACACGGCGAAGTCGGCTTCGACTTCAGTGCCGCGACCGAATCGGTCACGGTGGTGACCACCACGCCGCGGGCGGCGACCGAGCCCCGCGGCGACGGCCGGTTCGAGGTGGTGGTGTCCGGTGCCGACGCCAAAGAGCTGATGCACGTGTGGTCCGAACTGTGCCAGCCGACCGAACGCGCTCCGGACCCCGACTTCCTTGCTGTGTACCCGCACGTCACCACGATCCGGGGCACCACGTTCCGCTTCCGCGGCGGCGAACCGGCGACGCTCGCGAAGAAACTGGAATCGCTGTTCGCCCGGCACACCAAAAAGGCCGTGACCGTCCAGAAGGTGTGACCCGGTTGCCGTAAAACCCTTCGCGAACAGAGTCGTGTCGCTACAGAATCGCCCGGTGTGTCGCCCTCTCCCCGCTCCTGCGGGGAGAGGGCGACGAGTCTTCGAGCCGGGTGAGGGGAACTCGCGACGAGCGCCGATAGTGCCCCGCGCTGATCCACCGCGTCGAAATCGTTCACGCCGTCGGCAAAGCCCGACCGTAACCAATACCCTGCCGTTGTCCCTCATTGCGAACCGCTAGTACAACGGCTTCACTCACCTACACACTCTTCCCCATGAAACTTGTTGTCGCGATCATCCGCCCGGAAAAGCTCGAAGACGTTCAAAAGGCGCTCGCCGAGCGCGACGTGTATCTGATGACGGTGACCGACGTCCGCGGGTGCGGCCGGCAGCGCGGGTACACCGAGGTGTACCGCGGGACCGAAGTGAGCATCCAGTTGATCCCGAAGCTGAAGCTCGAACTCGCCGTGAACGAGGCGTTCGTCGAAGCGACCGTGGAGGCCATCGTCCACGCCGCGCGCAGCGGCGACACCGGCTCGATCGGTGACGGCAAGATCTTCGTCCTGCCGCTGGAGGACTGCGTCCGCATCCGCACCGGCGAGCGCGGTTCCGAAGCGATCGGGCCGTGAGCCGAGCCCCCAGCGGCCCCGGCGCGCACGTGCCGGGGCCGCATYCCCCATCAMCCGCTCCCGCCATGCCCCACCCACTCGAACCACTCTCCGCGCCAGAAGTCGCCCGAACAATCGCGCTTCTGGCCGCCGCGGGCAAACTCACCCCGACGACCCGCGTCGTCAGCGTAATGCTGAAGGAGCCACCCAAAGCGTCTGTTCACGGCGATGCCGACCGGGAATCGGTCCCGCGCGCCGCGGCTGTCGTCCTCTTCGATAATGCAACGAACTCCTGCTTCGAGGCCACCGTTAGCCTGGTGCCCGGCACGATCGATTCGTTCACGCACGTGCCCGACGTGCAGCCGACGATGACGATCGACGAGCAGGTGGAGTGCGAACAGGCCGTTCTGAACAGCCCCCTCTTCCGAGACGCGCTCGAGCGCCACTACGGGCTCACCGACACGAAGCTCGTGATGGTCGACATCTGGAGCGCCGGGTACTACGGGTCCCCCGAGGAGCGCGGCAAGCGACTCGCCCGGCCCCTGTGTTTCGTCCGCTCCGATCCCACGGATAACGGCTACGCCAGACCGATCGAGGGCATCCGCCCCGTCGTGGACCTGAACGCGATGCAGGTGCTCCGCGTCGATGTGCTCGGCCACTGGCCCCTGCCGCCCGGCGCGTGCAACTACGCGGCCCATCGTGTTCCGGGTCTGCGCCGGGACATCAAGCCACTCGCAATCACCCAACCCGACGGGCCGGGCTTCGCGCTCGACGGCAACAGCATCACGTGGCAGAAGTGGTCGCTCGTGATCGGCTTCAACGCCCGCGAGGGGCTGACGCTCCACCACATCCGGTACCGCGATCAGGGCCGCGACCGGTCGATCCTGTACCGGGCCTCGCTCACGGAAATGGTAGTCCCCTACGCCGACCCGGCACCGACCCAGGCGCGGAAGAACGCCTTCGACGTGGGCGAGTACGGAATGGGGATGTGCGCCAACAGCCTCCGCCTCGGCTGCGACTGCGTGGGCCACATCGCGTACCTCGACGCCCACCTGTGCGACAGCCGCGGCCGGCCGCTGCGAATTGAGAACGCGATCTGCATCCACGAAGAGGACTACGGCACCCTCTGGAAGCACACCGACCGCCGGTTGCCGGACGCGCCGGAGGTGCGGCGCTCGCGCCGGCTGGTGATCTCCAGCGTCTCCACGGTCGAGAACTACGAGTACGGGTTCTTCTGGTACTTCTACCAGGACGGCAACATCCAGTTCGAGATCAAGCTGACCGGCATCCTCTCGCTCGGCGCGGCCCGCCCCGGCGAGAAGCCGGCGTTCGGCGCCCTCGTCGCGCCACAAGTTTACGCTCCGAACCACCAGCACTTCTTCAACGTCCGACTCGATTTCGACATCGACGGTACCGCGAACACGGTCCAGAGAGTGGATGTGGTTCCCGATCCGCTCGGTACGAGCAACCCATACGAAAACGCGTTTCGTGCGCACGCGACGGCGCTCGCGTCCGAAAAACAGGCTCATGCGCATCTGAACCTGGAAACCGCACGTACCTGGAAGATCGTCAACCCGCACGTGACGAACGCAGTGGGCGAGCCGGTGGGTTACAAGTTCTTCCCCGGCGACAACTGCTTCCCGTTCGCCGCACCCAATGCGTGGTGGCGCAAGCGGGCCGGGTTCGTGAACCATCACGTCTGGGTCACGCCGTTCGACGAGGCTGAGAAGTACGCCGCCGGCGACTACCCGAACCAGAGCACGGGCGGTGACGGGCTCGTGAGGTGGACCGAGGCCGATCGCCCCATCGCGGATACCGATGTCGTGTTCTGGTACACGTTCGGGCACACGCACATCCCGCGGCCGGAGGACTATCCCGTCATGCCGACCGCGTACATCGGGTTCCTGCTGAAACCGAACGGGTTCTTCGACCTGAACCCGGCCAACGACGTGCCGCCGTCCGAGCCGAAGGTGAAGACGGGGTGCTGTCACTGACAACTTCGGGTGGGTCGCGGTCGGAGACAGCGACCGTGAAGCGCAGGAACGTATTCGAGATCCGCATTACACCGTCAGGGGTGCGACCACCAACTCTCGCACATGAACCGGGTGGTGGGATCGCATTTCTGGAGTGTGTTTCTGAGGAACCGCTCGTGGGTGCCCGGGTCAGGCGAACCCGGGCCGCAAGGCCCGTGGGTCGAGTGCCCGGTCCCTTCGCGCGCCACCCGCGGCCCTTGCGGGCCGGGTTCGCCTCAACAAGGCCGCACACCGGGTTTAGTATCGGAGAGAGTCGGCCACCCGAAAAAGCGGGTCCGGTTGTTCCGGCCCGACTCTTCCGAAAATGCCGGAAGTGCGGGCCGGTTGCTTGCACCCGCGTGCGAGTCGGCCGACAATACTCGGCGTCGGAACCCTATTCTCACACCGAGTTTGGGGCGACACGCAGCGCCGCGCCGTGAACGACATCGTCCGCGATTTCCTGCTCGAAAGTCACGAGAGCCTCGCGCAGCTCGACCTCGACCTCGTCACCTTGGAAAAGGAGCCGGGCGAGCGGGAGACGCTGGCACGGGTGTTCCGGACGCTCCACACCGTCAAGGGCACGGCCGGGTTCCTGGGGCTCGCCAAGCTCCAGAGCGTCAGCCACGCGGCCGAGACCTTGCTCGGCCGGCTCCGCGCCGGCGAACTCACCTTTAACGCCGAGATCGCCAGTGCGCTCCTCGGGGTCGTGGACGCGACCCGGCAGATTCTCGGCCGGCTCGAAGTGACCGGTCAAGAAGGCGACGGCGACTACTCTGCCCACATCCAGGCTCTCGAACGACTGACCCGTACTCCTAGCTCCGCGCGTGCCCCCCAAGCACGCCCTGCACCTCCGGAGCCGATCCCGGCTTCACCCGTCCCCCCTTCCGCACCGCCCGAGACGCCCCGCGCGGCACCGAGCGACGAAGAGCCCCGCGCGCCGCTCCTCTCGGATTCGAGTGTGCGCGTGGACATCGGACTGCTCGACACTCTCATGACACTGGTGGGCGAACTGGTTCTGGCGCGCAACCAGATCGTCCAGTTCAACACCGCCCAGGAGGGGACCGCGTACCACAGCGCCGTCCAGCGCCTCAACGCGCTCACGACCGAACTCCAAGCCGGCGTCACGAAGACGCGGATGCAGCCCATTGGAAACCTGTGGGCGAAGTTCCCGCGGCTGGTGCGCGACC